>OGCG01000566.1_pt1 | contig 22283 bp, 19 predicted proteins | sample 1570061 | NCBI WGS metagenome assembly OGCG01 (sample SAMN06268698, study PRJEB24515) | hot springs metagenome | isolation source: Joseph's Coat, Yellowstone National Park, Washington, USA | place: USA:Joseph's Coat, Yellowstone National Park, Washington, USA
TTAATAATAGAAGCGTATGATTTCTTCTCAATAGGGATAATCTCTACGGCAATATGGCCATATGTATTCTTTAAGAATGCATCTAGCAGCGCAATAGCTTTTTCAATTCTTGCATATGCTACAATATTAATAGGCAGGCCAGCGGGAGGGGTAATCTTTGGTCATTTCGGTGATAAATTAGGTAGAAAATTCTCAATGTTCTGGAGCCTTTTCCTTTCTGGCATAGCAATGCTTTTAATTGCATTAATGCCTCCTATAGGAGTTTTAGCTGTACTTTTCATAGCGATTCTTAGGTTTATGCAAGGAATGGGCTTAGGAGGTGACGGAGGAAGTTCACTAGTACTTAGTTATGAGTACGCAGAGAAAGGAGAAAGACCGGGATATTTGATGTCTTTTCCTATGGCCTCGGCAATTTTAGGAATAATTTTAGGAGTTTTAGGAGTACTGATCTCTGAAAACTTGGAGAGTAAGCTATTCCTCCTAACTTACGGTTGGAGGATATTAATAGGTATAGGTGCAATTGCAATAATGGTCTCCGCTTATTTAAGAATGAAAGTTGTTGAGAGTTTAGATTTTAAGAGATTGCTCAACAATAATGAAGTAGATCCTAGCCCTATAAAGAACGCATTTAAGAGGTGTGGGAAGAACATTGTGCTTATTACTTTAGCAATAGCGTATTTTCCTGTCATATTGAACTTCTTACTTTATCCATATTCAATAGAACTATTCACAAAAATGGGCTTTGCTGAAAAGCAGGTAATGTTTACTTTTCTCATTGCCTCGGTATTAGCTTTTGGCTTTTCCATTTTAGGCGGATATTTAGCAGATAAATACGGTTGGAAGAAAATAGTGTTAATATCCGCAGTAGGCAGTTTAATAACTCTACCTATACTTTTCACACATTTGCTAATGAGTCTATTTCCGCTTTACGTATTAGCATCAATGGGGTGGGGTGCAATGGGTATGTATGCATCAGAATTCATTATAAGTTTAAGAAACACTAGTGCAGGAGCAGTTTTCGGTTTCATTGGCCTATTCCCTGCAGTATTACTTATAGCAGTATTGCCTGCTTTAATAACAGTATACGGAGTAGTTGGGTCTCTTATGCCTATATCAATTATTGGAGAATTAATTACGGTGGTCTCCATTATATCAATCTTAATCTTAATAAAGGCGAGGAAAGTTGAAGGAAGTTCAGCTTAATGTTAAGCACGAAGTTGAGGTAGTATTAGAGCTATTTTCAGACCCCGATTTTGCATTACCTAGAATTATCCCAGGGTATGGAAGTCATACTGGGAAAGATACCTTTCAAGTTATTGGCGTCCTAGGATTATATCCTTACATCATGGAGGGCAGAGTATTTAAGGGATCTGTAATAAAATACGTTTTTAGAATGATTGATGGATTAAAAGGTGCAGGAAATATAGAAATCTCTAGTATAGAAAATTCAATAAAATTTCTAGTTGATTACGAAGGAGACTCTAAGTCAATGTTTGAGTCGTCATTTGAGAAAGGTATAAAGAAATTATCAAAGTCAATAAATGAGGATATTAGGCTAGAAAGAATAAAGAGAAAGATATGAAGGCAAAAGAAGGAGAGAGGAAGTAAAAGATATTCAGCTTTTATCCTCCTTCTTCTCAGCCTCAGCTAATTCATCCAATGCTAGGATTAAATTAGCTTGAGCAAAGGCTTGAGGATAATTTCCAGTAAATTCCTTCCTGTCCGGGTCTATATGCTCTCCAACTAAGTATATTCCTTGAGTAGCATCAAGTATTCCTTTAATTATGTTCTTAGCCTCTTGGATTCTCCCTAGTCTAATGTAAACCCTTGCCAACCATAAGGAAGCTAGGACAAAGGGATATTTAGCCTCACCTAGGAAGTCCCTCTTATACCTCTTCAGTTGCCCCTTGTACAAGAGCTGGTTTTCTATTTCCCTCAACGTATTTAAGAAAGTCTCATCTTGCACGTCAATGAAACCGTAAATTGGTAAAGTAAGTAGTGCGGCATCAACTTCATTACTTCCTACTTTCTTTACGAATATTCCATTGCTAACTCCGTTTTGCAAAACCCACTCCTTTATCTCGTGCCTAGTCTCCTTCCATGGGTTTTCCTTGCCTATTGCGTTCATTAATTTTCCTGCCCTATCTAAAGCAACCCACATCATTACCTTAGAGTGAATATAATGCCCTTGTACTCCTCTCTCTTCCCATATTCCTACGTCTTCCAATTTCCAATTTTCAGAAACCCAATCTGCAATGTATTCTATCACGTCAAGGTGGCTCCTTATGTAATTTTCGTCCCCAGTAGCTTCATAGTATTTAAAGAAAGCATCTAAGAAGAAACCTTCTAAATCGAGCTGTAATTGTCCAGCAGCTGCATTTCCTATTCTTACCGGCTTAGAGTTTTCGTAACCTGAAAGCCAAGGAATTTCTTCCTCTTTTGGAGGGACTGAGCCATCAATTGAATATAGGGGATAGATGAAGGGCTTAGAAGTAAATGATACCATTCTTGAGAAGAATTCTATTATTCTCCTAGCCTCTGCAGAAAAGCCCGCAGAGATTAAAGCCTCTGCTACTATTGACGAATCCCTAACCCAAGCAAATCTGTAATCCCAATTTCTCGAACCTCCTTCTACTTCTGGAAGAGATGTAGTGGGGGCAGCAACAATTGCGCCCGTAGGGTTGTAAAGTAAACCTAAAAGTATTCCAACGGAAGTTTGGTAAGCCTCAAGTAATTGGTCTCCAGTGTATCCTTCAATTTCTATTTCTGCAATTTTTCCTTTACTCCTTCCCCTCTTCATTGTATTCCTCCAATAGGCTATTGTTCTTTCAAATCCTCTAGCAACGTCGAATTTAAGTTGTCTTTTGCCGAATATTCCGAACCTATCGTCTTTAAAATACCCCATGTAAATGTAACCCTCACCGTAAACTGTCCAAGAGTTTTCAGAAATCTGGTCAAGTTTGTCGAAAAGGAGATGGACTTCCAGAAACTCGGAACTTTCAGGATTTGAGAACTTGAAGACTTTATCTGAAAGCCTTTCTATTGTTGCTGGACTTTTGCCGTAATTAAAGACAGGGAGAATTGAAACTTTTAACGGGTTTTTTGCCACAATTTTTCTTACTAATCCGTGTTCTCCGTGGAGTAATAAATCCGTTATTTCGCTCCCGTCTTTTAGTGTAGTGAGTAGAACGTTTGGAACTAAGTATTCCTGCTTTGCTACTTCTCCTGTGATAAAGAAATGACCTCCTCTTTGAGGGTCTAATATTGAGGAAAAAACTGAGGGGGAATCATACCTTGGAAATGTCAACCAAACAATGTCAGTTCCTTTTATTAAAGCTCCTGTAAATTCGTTATTGATGCAGGGGAGAGGTTTCACAAAATTAGAAAAGTTTAGTAGATAATAAAGCATATGCTAAGCATATACAATGCAGTAATACATCCGTGAGTAATACTCCGTCAAAAATTGGTAATGAAGCTATATATGTTGTTCTAAAAGCTGAAGATGAGAATTGCGAAACTTTGAATCAATTAAATATGAGAATAAATCTGTTATACCCAGAGTAGGCAGAATATATGTAATATACGTGGATATATGCACATAAATCAATTTATTTTAGTTTTGAAGAGTTACAAAGAATTTTTAACATAATTACAAGAATTAATGTATTATACTTGTTAATCTCTTGTCTTTTCCATTTTGTACATAATTCTTGTGATATATGGCCTAATAAAGTTCCTAAAATTTTCATTATTCTTAGATTAGAAGGAAAATATTTCTGGTTATAGTTTAAGAGTATAGTGATATGCTAATCCTTTTATAACTGGATATATAAGATTTATAAGAATATTATACAATAAAACCTACTTAAATGTCGTAAATTTCATAAATCCTTGTAGTATTGTGTATAATAGGATTATCATTTGACAATCACACACAGCTAAAGGAGTTGAGGGATAACGAGTTTGCCGTGACTCTGGTGAAGCCCAAGGGCTGAGGATTGGATACAAATTCATGAAAATTCAATGAATCTCAAACCTATGTTTTTGTATAGATCGATTGATATACTGGTAAACTGAAAAAATGAGCCAATAATAAAACTTACTATTTAATTAAAATCTGTTATTCTCTTCTGCAAAAACTTTTTTATTTTAATATATAGAATATGCCTATGAGCTTTCAAACAGACGTAATTGCGTTACAGAAATTAAAAGACGCTTCTCTGTGGTTTATAATTATAGGAGTATTAGCCCTCATAGGGGAAGTAGCTAGCGTTGCGGCTGTAGTCATGGCTATAGTAGACTTAGTTCTTTTATTCATGATGGCCATACCAAAGCTTAGGGACGCATTTCAAACTTTCGCTTCTACTGGGAAAGATGTATCGAGAGGCTTTACAGGGATTGACTTAATTTTACCAGGGATAGTTATCTATTTAATAGGAGGAATTCTAGCTATAGCGGGAATATTTTCTGTCAGTTTAGGTTTAATAGTTATTGGAGGTATAATAGTATTATTAGCTGCAATAGTTCTCTTTATAGCTTATTTACTCATAGGTTTAGTTATTTACAATCTTGGTAGCTTTTATAATAATGATATGCTAAAAATTGGTGGAATTTTAATTATTATTCCTTTCATTTCATTTGTGGGCTGGATATTATCTTACGTTAGTGTAGACGATATTATAAGGAAACTAAGCGGAGGAACCATGATGCCCCAACCTTATACAGCTCCTTCGATGTATCAACCGCAGGTTTATCAAGTAGGACAAGGAATAATAAGACTGGACGGTACTGTTACGCTTACCCTATATTCGTCTATTACTGTAAATATAGTAAGTGCCTCTATAGATAATACTCTTTACACTACAACGGACGTAAATCCTAATATGTTAAACCCTGGAAACAATTCTGTAACAATGAGATTTCTGGGAGTAACGGGATTAGTTCCAGGGAATAATTATTATCTTACAATTTACTTATCAAATGGAACGAGCATTAAGGCAGTTGTAACTTGTACTCCTACTTAGCTAGAAAGTGATTAAGAAAGAAAAAGAATAAAATACATCATTATTATTTTTATTCCTCACTCTCTTCAACTTCTTCAATTTCTTCTGTAACCTTTTCCTTTTCAGCCTTCTCTTCCTCCTCCATGGCTTTCCTCATTTCATCAACTTCTTCCTTCGGTAAAGGTTCAACTGTAGCAGAGAAGTTAGTGATCTTTAAGTACTTATCCCACTCTACAACAATTCCGTTATCCGTTATTTCCATAGGATGCCTAACCATGGAAATCTTTGTATCTCTCATCTTCCATACAATTATTGACCTATACATTTTACCCTCAACCTCATCAAGGTCCATTCTAATAATTCCGTCTACTGCATGCTCAACTCCTGGCCCTCCAAAGCCTCTTTCTCCTACGGAAACTTGGCTAACGAAAAACGCAGTACAACCGAGTCCTGAAATTATTCTCTTTAAAGTCATTACAATTCCCCTAGCCATTGCTGGCTTTGTTAAATAAAGCGTACTTACAGAGTCTATTGCAACTCTAGTAGCCTTTAGGTCTTTTATAGCCTGCCTCAGAACATCTGCTAATTCCTTAACATCGTCAACATTCTTTACCACATATCTTTCCTTTTGTGCAGTTGATCCGTAACCTCCAGTAAAAGCATCAACTATTGCGAATTTGCCTTCCTTCTCAAACTTTGTCACATCCCAGCCGAAGTGATGAAAACTCCTTAATACGGAGACCGGGTGCTCTTCTAAAGCTACATATACTCCTGCCTCTCCTCTAATCAATCCGTTATAAATGAACTGTTGTGCTGAAATTGACTTACCAGTCCCTGGACCTCCAGAAACAAGGACGATGTTCCTTTCAGGAATACCTCCATATAGTATTTCATCCAAACCTGGAATGTAAGTCCTAACTCTTCTTACGTTCATAAGGTTAAATATTCTTTAAAATATAAAAAATCAACTAACTTCTTTATTGCTTGTTTTATCTGAGTTACTTCTAGTAGTAGTAATAGATATATTACTACTTTGTACTCCTAAAAAATAAAAAATCAAGGATACCACTGAAACTATTGCAGATGCTTCATAAAAGTTAATTAAATTTAGAGCACCGTCGCTACCTATATAAGTCATTATAGTTAGGAAGGCAATATCTCCTATGTACCACAAGGATTTAACAAAGTCTTCCTTCACTTTGTAGATTGCACCAAAAATTAAACTTCCTGCAGTAAGTAAAATTACAGCGTAAGGAACTAAAGGCCAACCAGACCAGAATACTATTAAAGATGATGAAATAAAAGCTAAAGGTGAGACCACGGGAGTCAATTTATTCTTTATAACTCCTCTTCTCCATAGAGAACCCATTACTACGGGATTCACTGAAAAACCTATGTAACCTGCAACAACGCTGTCGGTAATTAAGCCGTAAATTGTTGGCAAAGGTGAGGAAATGTAAGTTACCACTGAACCTACAATTGCGAAAACTATTAAGCTCCAGTAAGGTATTGAGTACCTTTCGTGCAATTCCTTCATAGATGAAGGCACGTATCCAGACCTACCCATTGCAAACAAAACTCTCGTCCCTGCACCCAGGTAAATGTATCCAGTAATAAACGGTCCTATAATACCTATTATTAAAGTAAGAAGAAGTAAAGGTGAGGAATGTAGACTTGAGGCAATGTCAATGAAAGGATTGCCGGGAAGTGATGATAATGAGGACCAACAACCCTGTTTTATGCCTAATTTGCTCCAATTCAAGGACGCAACAAAGGCAATTGAGAAAATTACGTAAATTAAGGATTGACCTAAGATAGTTATTAGTATTGCACTACCAAGCTTTTCAGTCTTAGCTTCCTCTGCATAATCTGGTATAACTCTAATTCCTCCGAAGGCAAACATAGCTAAAGGTATTGCTGAAAATACTCCTGCAAAACCGAAGGGAAGAAAACCCCCGTAAGCAGTAAAATTATTAGGAATGAAAGATAATGCGATTACGCCTAAGGCTACAGCTAGGTAAAGAATTAGCTTTACTCCTCCTCCTATGAGGGTAGATTTTCCGAAGAACTTAACTCCGAAATAATTGAAAGGAACGAAAAGCAATAAAATTGCGACACCTATTAAAACGCCTTCAGTAGTAGGAACTCCTGAAGAACTTATCAACGAGGGATAAAAATAGTCCAATCCCTCAACTACCGCAAGGGCCTCAATAGGTGGTATAAATAAATACCAAATGAGGTCTGCCATTGCGTTTATTAAATTAGTAACCTTTCCATGGGAGTATATTGCATATCTAGATGGCCCTCCTGCCTCTGGATAAACTCTCGATAGTTCTACGTAAGTTAAGCCTACGAAAGTGTAAAATATCGAACCTAGTACCCAGGCTAAAATAACTCCCGGACCAGCTAAGGCAGACATTCCTGCAGAGCTGAAAAGGACTCCAGTCCCAACTGCACCAGAAATTCCTAAAATTACGAGTTCCATGAAACCAAGTTCTTTACGTAGAGGCATAAAGAGTAAAAATTGTAAGAGATATTTAAGTTTTTCATCTTAACAAATTTTGAAGTTTATCCTAGTTCCTAAGTTTTTACTAACGTAAAAGAATTTTTAAGCCCTATAACTACGAGCTCATCGGTTATGGATAAAATCTTTTCAAACTGATTAAAATCTTTCAAACCGTGAGAGAATATTTCCCACCAAATATGTGAAAAATAATCAGCTACTTGTAACGGTAAATATAAGGGAGTCAAAGATTTAGAGGACGTAACTTTTGTACTCTTTTTAACAATTTTAGATAATACATGATCAAATATTGGATTATCATATACTGCGTAGGAGCACTTATCTATTAATTTGGATAAGGGGAAAAAGAAGGAGTTGACGAATTTCCTATTTAGTATTATTATAACTCCTCCTCTAATACCGTGCTTTATTAAAGAATCTAAGAGTACCTCCCTAACTTTTTTATCGTCATGGTAAGCGTGGAAAACGTAATTGGGTTTATTAAGAATAGCCCTAGCCTCTGATATTGCCCTCCCTATATTACTTTTCTCTATTGAGGAACTTTCATCAGATATAGCGTAACCTATAACATAAGGCGAACTTATGTCGTGGTCTCCAGAAGTATCTATGCCAAGAAAACGCATAAAACATTTATTAATGCTGAGGTATATATATTATTGATGACGATGAAGCGGATCCTCCTGTGTATGCAGGGGGGATGATGTGGAGGAATTATTAATACATCTAGTAGTTGATTTCATTTTTAGAATAGTGGCTAAAGTCTTACCATTAGGTCAAAGGAGGACAAGCCATTTACTTTAGGTTAGGCTTAATATTGTTGTAAAGAAAAATATTAATTTTTATATACTCTCTTCTCATCTCTCTAATAGATGGAAAGGATTAAGATTTTTGCTTACAGCTGGATAATAACTTTTCTACAGCTACTCTTCCGCTCTGCGTGGGGCGTTATATCAGTGCCGGTAGCAATGCAGTTTCATTTAACCTCTGTGCAAATAGGACTCGTTTTAACGTCGTTTTACGTAGGTTATGTAATTTCCTCAACTCCCTGGGGCTTATTTATTGATCTTCACGGAGTAAAATACGCAGTGCTTATTTCTTCGTTAGTATCTTCAATAGTTATTCTACTAATATTTCTCTTTCCATCTTATGATGTAATTTTATTATCTTATTTATTGTCTGGTTTTATAGTTTCAGCCTTATTTCCTTCTTCAGTTAAAATTGTTTCAGTTAAACTCTCTCCTCTCTATTTTTACTTAGGAATGCTAGAAAGCTCCGCACCTCTTGCCGTGCTTTTACTCGGTTTAATTTCCGGATTGCTTTACAATTATTGGAGGATATTCTACCTTTTACTTTCCGTAAGTTTACTCTCTGTTTTCTTCATAACCCTATCCATGAAAGATGATTACGTGAGCGGAAAAAGAAGAGAAACTAAAGTATTATTCACGAGGTCGATTCTCCTTTCAATCCTAGTAAGATCTGGAGAAATGTGGGTTTCTTGGGGGACTACCGCTTGGTTATTCCCATTCTTGGTTTTATACTTCCACTTCTGTAACTCGTCTTTAATTTTCCTACTCTTTTCTTTAGGCTTAGTTTCCTCTACTGTAGTTTCGAGCAAACTGCCTGGCTTAATAGGGGAAAAGAAAGTAGTCCAAATTTCGCTCATACTTTACGTGTTATTCCTCTTTCTCTTATTCTTAACCAGGGTAGGTTGGCTATCCTTCTTTTTAGGCATTTTCTCTTTTTCCTTTAGGTCTCCTACTGACACTTTGATAGTGAAATTTGCAGGAAAAGAGAATTCAAGCAGTTCAATAGGTCTTGCGAACACTATTTCTCAAATAGGCTCATTGCTTGCTCCAATAAGCATAGGCTTTGCCGTTAAATTCTCTCCTTTTCTAGGAATTTTTACCCTATCTGCAGGAGCTCTTCTATCCTTGGCCGTCTCTTTCTTAATTTAGCGTCAGAACGCAGGCCTTTCTTCACCGTTCATTGGGGCTGTAGCCTTCTTCATCCGAGTTTTTAATTACTTGTAGGTTTAAAAAGGTTGAGCTAGCAAAATTCTTCAGTTTTTCAATAGGAATGTATAACTAACTCAATGCGAGATTTGGAATTTATTTTGATCCTTCTATTTCAACTAATAGTAAATAGGATGTGCTCTTACGATTATGTAACTGAAGGAAAAAGGTAGCCTAAAGAGTATGGAAAGATATTTTAATAAATCTATTTTATTAAATTATGATGGAAGAGAAGGAAGTTGTATTAAAGGCTTTAGAAAAAGTAGATAAGTGGTATGTACAACTGGCTGGAATTAAAGGTGACGAGCTACTCATAGTCTCGCAAAAGGAAGTTCCTAAAGAGATCGAAGTAGAAGGTAGAAAGCTTACAGTAAAGCATTATTCTCCTGAAGAATACCTTACCGTTATTACAAAGGATGAGAACGAGTTCCGCTCTTACCACGTTTATTATTTTGTTAAAATGTACATGAGGAAGGTTCTGGACTTGCTTGCCTATCTAGAGGTAAATAGGATTAGGATTGACGAGAGAGATTTGCTATGAGAAAATAACCGAGGTTAAAGTTGTTAAAATTCAATTCTAGCCAATATTTATATATTATGTAACAAAGTTACCCATATGAAGTTAGGCTCAGAATGGTTCCCCGTGGTTATAGGAACCTTCGCATTATCTTTAGTAAGTTGGATGAATTCTATACTCTTTAAGTTACAAGTTCTTTTTGATGTAGGAAAAGTAATATACTTTCTAGCTCTGGTAATTTTTGCCATAATATTTTCTGGCTGGATATCTAGGATAATGACTAACTGGAGAGAAGACATGGAGAACTTGAATAGGATAAGCTTTACTGCCTTCTTAGGAGTAATATTATTCATTGCAGGCTTCTTTTTCATGACTTATGTCGAAATAAATTATGAAATAGCTTACGCATTACTAGTTCTTTACTTCTTGGGTTACGCCATTGTGTTTTTAGTTAACGTATACTTAGGATATAAATTATTTACCAAGGGCGTTAGACAGAACGAAATATCTTACGCACTATTAGTTCCAGCAATAGCACTTTCTGCTAACGTTATATTAAGTGCTCCACTATTACCTCCTTCTTTCCCTTTCATATCTACTTACTTTGTTAAAATCGCGTATTTTATCATGTTATTCTCGGTAGGGATAACTTTCTTTCAAGTAGTATTTATAGGTAGTATAGCCTTCCTATCTCACGTAATATATAAGGAAAGTTCAGCCACTATAATGATTCCCGTTGGTGCATCAAGCGTATTAGCTATCAACGTGTTAGTATTTCCGTCTTATAATTACCTTCACCTCTTTTATTTCCCTCCAGAGTTTGCCTTAACACTAGCAATAATGCTCTGGGGCTTCGAAATATGGAATTCACTAGTTGCACTCATAATTGCAGTGAAGCACATAAAAGATAAACCTTCGCTAACTAGCTGGGCCTACGTATTTCCTTTAGCAATATCTTCCTTCTCAGACTTTATGCTTTACCAAGAAACGTCGCTTCCGGTGTTTGAAGCTACAGAAGTCGCCTTCTCATTGGCTATCGTGTTACTTTATGCTTACTCTTTAAGGAATACTATCTTTGTTTTAAAGAATAAGGTCTAAAGCCTTACAGAAACCTTGAAAGTAAAAGTTGCAGTTTCTCCTTCCTTCAGAGTTATTAGCCCTATGCCGTTATGAAATGCATCTGGAGCACCGCTCATAGGCTCTACGGCTACTGCAGAAGGTTGTCCGGTGTATATTTGAATAAAATCCATATTTTCCTTTTCTATCGTTACTTTTGAATAATCAGAAATTAAAGTTACGTTTCCTTTAAGTAGAAAACAATCGTCGTATTCTCCTTGAGTTATTGTAAAATCTTCCATTTCTCCGGTAGGTATTTTATCCTTCATTATGAGCCTTTTAGCTTTCTCAGGAAAGATCCTCCAATTGCCCTTAATTATGAAGTAAGGATGAGCTCCTACGACTAAGGGAGCTTCTTCGCCCTCGTTTTTCACACTGATCGCGGTGGTCAATGAAGAGGAGTCGAGAGAGTACTTCACCTTGATAAAGAGAGGTGACGGATAACCGGGATCCTTCAAGTAAAGGGAAAGAGTTACTTCGTCACTTTTTAAGCTTTCAACGTCCCATATTTTATCCCTAACTAAGCCGTGTATTGCGTTTCCTTCAGAATTCTTAGGGAGTTCGTACTTTTTACCTCTCCAATAATATTCTCCTCCTTTTATTCGGTTAGCAAAAGGGATTAGTAAAGCCATTCCTCCTCTAGTTTGTCTCTCCCTACCTTCTAGCAGTATATCCTTTGATTTAACTTTGAATGAATATAAATAAGCACCCTTATCTAGGATTTCAGCTTCCGTATCTCCTTTTTGAATGTGCATATGAGATCATTTATTCATAGATAAAAAATTTTTAACATCACGGGAATGTTAACGTCATTTAATTAGATCCTTAATTCAGTTTGAATTTTAGAAAATAATGAATGGAAAGGAGAAGAAGTGATTTAGATTTTAAAATTTTCCTATCGATTTTCCACCCAAGTTTCATTGAATTTAAAAGATGTAATACGAAAAATTTTTATCGCATTACGTATCATTCTGAAGATATTCTATAATGTTTAATATGACAGTTAATGAGTGATACTTTACTTATTATTATTTTTATCAATGTTTAATATAAATTCTTATATATATGAAATATATCATATATATTAGAGAAACATGTCGGAAGAAAAGTTGGAAAAACTAATGAGAATAAAGGGAGCAGTAGCTGCTGGACAATACAAATTAACTGGAGAACTGGTAGCATATAAAGGAGAAATACCGAAGGAAGTTGCAGAAATGGTTGCCGAGATGTGCGCAGCAAATACAATGATGGCAAAGATGCAGGCAGACGGCTTCTCTGCTTTTTCGAAGATGAATTGGAAGCCATTAATAGGTTGGGCAGTCGCTGCAGGAGAATACGCTGTCTGCGTAGTTGGAGAATATGGAGTATTTGTGAAATTAAATGAGGCAGATTTTAATGAAATATTCAAAACTTTAAGAGAAGTTGCAGGAATTTGAGGTAGTGAAGACCTTAAGTCAATTTTTTCTTTTAGTTATCATTTCGTCTTTTATTCTAAATTCTTTAGGAACTTTTGGAAAGAGCGCATCGTAGTTAAGTTTTAATCCAATAGCGGTTATAGGAGGAAGTAAAATATAAGCTAGGAAGAGTGCAGTATCTCCTATTGGTAAAAAGAGCAAAGAGTTTGCAGTAGGAATTACAGTAGCTAAGATTATTGGTATAGATATGCAACAGCTCCCTCCACCTATTACTCCTAAAAGAGGGGCTAACAGAATTACTTTAGCCCTAGTTAACCTAGAGGAAATTTCAAGAACCCTCATAATATTTGCAGTAACTAAAGTAGCAATAATTAAGCCCATTACCATCGCGTAAAGTGAAAGTTCGAAATAATAGTTGGGAGGGAAGCCTCCAGCTATTGAAGGGTTAAATACTAAATTCATTACAGCAGTATATAGTCCTGCTGGATATAGAGGAGTGAAAGAGAACGTTATGAAAGGGTTTTGTACTGTAAATAAAATTCCGTAAAAGCCAGTCAATAGCCTTTCTAAAGCTATGCTGTAAACAAAGTAATGTATAGACAAGTAAGAGAAGAATATTATCAAGGCAGTTCTACCTTTCTTCAGATAGTGTAGAGGTTTCCTAAGTACAGTCTTTATCAAAAGAATTAGGAGAGAAGACCAGAATATTAAATTTCCAACTGTAGAATATAGGAAATAATCCGGTGAACTTGGAGAAATATAAATTATGAAAAATCCCGCTAACATTAAAAAGAAGTATCTAAGAAGAGAGGAAGAAAAAAAGGAGGTGCCTTTCATTATTCCCTCACGATGGTAAGTGGAAGCTTACTGGTGCGAAGGTTAGCCTTGCCTTAGTCTCCTCAGATAGTGTACCTATCTTCTGTATATTAACCCAGCTCCACTTCACCATTTGATTATCTGTCACTGGGTCAACCGTGGGTGTAGTAGCATTATTTGCTCCGGGCTTAACTTCGAATGCCATTGCTAAGAATAGCTGACCTGGAGGCACAGTGTCAGAAATCCAAACTATTGCATCTACTGAACCATAGTCGTTATAAAGTTCTACAATATCTCCGTTCTGTAACCCTTCGTTCTGGGCGTCAGTGGAACTCATCATGACTATTGGGTAAGGAACCCTTTGTAATATTTCTGGAATTTGATAGTCTATCCATCCGGACTGGAAGATTATGTTCCATCTACCGTTATTTAACCAGTACTTGTATTTGCTCTGTAATTGTGCGGCATAACCGAAGACTCCTACGTAAGGCGTTGGGAATGGGTTAAATCCGTTAATCACGTAAGGTAATAGATCGTTCCAGCTGTAACCGAACATTGACTGTAGATCGTCAATGCTTATGTACTCCACTTGCCTAGTTATGAGTGGTAACGTTATTGTCTGTCCAGAGGGAGTAGTTCCTACTGTAATTGCTTGATTAGGATTAATCGTTACTTCTTCAACTCTTAATTTTCCGCTAATTGCCGGCTCTGCATAATTAACTAAGCCGTAAAGGGTAAAGCTACCGTCAGAGTTGGTAGTCTTACCAAGTATTGGTAATTGAACTCCTATAGTCCTTGCAGCCTTGAGATCGTTTAAATCTATTTGAGCCCATCCTGGAGCCCAGTGCGGTACAATATATCCATAAGGCCAGGACTTGAAGTTTGTAGGTCCATTAGCTACGTAGTAATTCCAGAGATCGTTATAAATGTTGAACCAATCGTAGTCGTAGTAGAACTCAGAATAACTGCTGATTAACGATAAAGGTTGAGTGTTTTGTATCATGTGAGCACTCAGGGAATTCCAGATTTGGTTGAAGGCTTGGTAAATCCTTTGAGCTTGTGGCGAATTCTGCTTTCCTTCTGCTTGATATAGTTGGTAAATCTCGTAGGCAATCATTGCGTAAATCCAAACGTCCGGCATAGCACTCCCTGGTGGAGAGTGGTAAACTTCGTCCAGTCTAAGTCTTCTATCGTGTCCGTCCCATCTTATTTCATAAGTTTCTCCGTGGTTTGAAGCTGAAGGTAATAATAAATGAGCTGCCCTCTCAAGAACTCCGTTTTGCTGTAATATTATATCATTGCCTACAACGAATAGTGCTCCAGGAACAGCATTTGACCCACTAAGGCATGAAATTACTGCATTTGCATAAGTGTCTGGGTCTGGGAAGTTAGGTAATGGTGCACCAACGTTCTGGGTATTATATTGTCCGCTGAGTATTTGTGAGTCAGTGTTTGAAGAAGGTATTCCTAGATTAATGGTATTTTCTACGCATTCCTGTAATAGGTGAGCTCTATTATCAATTACTTGGCTTAATTTTTCAGCGCTCATAGTCAGCTTGTAAGGATTGGCAGTGAATACCCAGAGTACTTTTCCATAACCGCTATAAATCAAGTAATCAATGACAGGATTATCTTGATATACTTGAGGCACTAGCGTAGATGTGTATTGGTTATAGAAGTTCTTAATGAACTCTGCTATAGCAGTGCCTGTAACAGTTTGACCTTGTGCTTGTAATTGCTGTGGAACGTATTCATGCATTTGAATCCAGTAGTTTCTAGGGGCATTTAAGTTACTTGACCACGGTGGTGGAGGCGGTGCTGGGAACGCTGCTCCTCTCTGATGTCCGAAACCTGTTGACACACCACAGCCAGGTCTTCCGGATAATGCACCGCTAATTATTCCTAAGTTAGCTATGGCGTAAATTGGTGTATAATTACCAGACCATATTACTCCTTTTTCAAACTCTATTAGGGTTCTCTTATAGAATGATTGCCCGCTACTATTAGTCTTTGGTGCAGCAATAATGTCTCCTATTAGCTGAATAACACTTTGCGGAACTCCAGTTATTTGTGAAGCTTCTGATAGCCATTCGTCTAGAGACTTTGATTGTAAGTATTGTATGTAATATTGGTAGGTCTGCTTATTGAATTGAAAACCGTATTGGCTGGCGTTTTGATACATTGTGACGAAATGATTAACTACGTCAGGGTATGTGTAATAAATGTATGCTGCAATAGCGTTTGCCAACTCAGCGTCAGTCCCGGGATTAACTTGAGCGAAAACTACGTATTGGTGACTAGGATTATATTGACCATTATACACTGCTCCAGCAGTTACATCATATCCTTGCATCGCATCTTGTACGCTAACTCCTAGCTTTGCAGTTACGGCCTTAACTGTCTCGGAAGGCCTTGCTTCGATTATTATAATGTTTGCAGGTAATGCGGGTTCACCGCTCTCAAACCAGGCTTGTTTCCTATCTATTGTAGCTCCAGTAATATTATCGAATATGTGCTGGATTAGATTGACCGTCGATGTTGTGTATTCGTTAATTCCCCACAAGATGAGGTTATCTGCTATAGTAATATCGAGCATACTTGCAGTGTCAGTACCGTTACCGTTGGTCGCCTCCATTAGTGCATCTTGCGTAAATGAGAATGCTACTTGATAGTGGAACCTTACGAATGGAGTAGCTAAACCCATGTGAAGCAATAATCCAGGCATTAAGTTGCTAAATACTCCTCCACCTTGGCCTCCGCCGTGGTCTGCCCTTATAGCCAGAACCTGAACAGCGCCAGGGCCAACTGGGTATTCGAAGGTTTCATTATCCATGTAATATTTAAGTACCTTTGCCGCTACCTTAATCGCATAACTCCAACCAACCGGCTGTAAACTACCGTTCCACCTTATCAATGGCGTCTTTATTCTAGATTGATAGACTGCAAAACCAGAGGCGACGTCACTGAAGGGACTCCAGTTCCTTTGAGCATTTCTTCCTCCTCTGGTGGAATAATTACCTTGGTTCACTGGGCATTCTGGGCTGGGGATTTCCTCTATCCAAACTTCCTCCCAACTTTGCTTTGTTGGATTATACCTCATTGTCCTAGTTACCATTCCTTCTCCTATCCAAGGAGTTCCTGTTAATGCTGAAAGAGGTTGAAGTGGGGATGTATAATCGGCTTGATATCCTTGTAAATTCCTGGGTTTACCGTTTACGGTAAATACGTAATCTATGAAGTTATACTGTATTCCGTTCTGTCCAGCCTTTGGTTGACCTTCTTGCCCAACTGGGAAGACGAATATATCATATCCGCAACCTACATTACAGAACCTGCAAGTTGCAAAATACCTTTCTGCCGAAGTTGGAGGTAATGGAACTTTACTATTAGGCACTCCAGTGTATTGAGTACTTGAGGAACTCATGAGGTCGCACCTCCGCTACCTTGTAAAACGTTATTATATGCTCCGTAAACTAACTTGTTGAAACCTAATGCGTAAATATTTCCAGAGCTGGAATCGTATTCTAGGACTAGCTGAGCCAAGTATTGGTTAGGATGACCTATTACTTGCATTCCACCTTTAGTTACATCGTATTGAGAGAAGTGCATTGTGCATAATAAGCAGTTAGTGTTGGGATCGTAAGTTAGCGGATAACCCATGTGTGCACAATATCCGCTAAAACCAACAATATCGTTATCTGGACCTACTCCGCCTATTGAAGGAACTCCTGTCTTGATTAAAATAACTGAGTAACCCATGTAGGTAGTCATTTTAGTAGTTCCTGCAGTTGGGAAGTCACTTACATTTGCTACTAATTGCTTTACATATTTCTCTACTTGTGTTACAGTTTTGGTTATATATTTTGGAACTACCTCTTTAGTAACTTCTGGTTTCACTTCTGTTTTAGTAAGTAGTTTTGGAAAAGCTTGGCTACCTATTACTATACCTGCAGCTACTCCTGCCACTGCAGCCGCTCCACCTATTATTATGGCCCTCCTATCTGGATCGGGCTTTTTGCCCTCATTTTTCTTTTCGTTCGACATCATTCATCACTTCTGTCATGTAGAATTTAGTTAAAAAACTGATAAAAGTCTACATATATATGCGCAAGTATACATATTTATTTTTATAAAAAATATAAAATTTTTTATTTTTGAAACATTTTTAAGTTAACTATATAACGCTTTATTAACTTAATATAAAGATAATGAGGAAAGAGAGAATAGCTATTGCTTTTGTCTTCTTCACGGTGGCAGTTATCACGTATTTTATGTCGTTTAATAAGGGACTAATCTTTACAACATCTGCAGTATCATCGCTTTCATTCTGGTCCGGAATATTGCTTGTGATTCCTACTAAATTTTTTAAGGCAATCCTCAGTGTCAAGAAGACCAAGGCGTATTGGATATCCTTTGGACTATACTTATTTTTTCACGTAACGCTTTACGGCTTCTTTTACGGCATAATCCTCGGTCTTGACGTTTTTATCCCAGTAGTTAGCGTATCTTATGGAGTAGGAATACCACCGTCCTCTATTCTCCTTTTACCTTATTGGGAATCCTTAAGTCCGGCATTAAACATTATCCTTTTTGGATATGAGGACGTTATATCCCCATTTATTACTTTCATAGGAATAATATTGGCATTATTAATAGGAGCAAACATAGAAAAAATTCTTGAGCTAAAGAGAGAAGTAAGCAAAAGAAAAGTTAGTTCAGTACTTATAGGCGTTCCGGTAATTGGTGTGGTTTCAGGGACTTCTTGTTGCCTCTCTTTGCCTAGTATAATCATATATTTCGTAGCTTTAGACGTTGGAGTAATATCTTCCGTATTACCGATCTTAGCTTCCCCTATCTATTTTTCCTTTGTGTGGTACGGATTACCTATAGGTTCGGCAGTTTTACTTTTTGAAAACTTTAGGGAAATGAATAAAATTTTACAAAGGCTTAGTAAGAAGAAGGAATGTCAAGTTAAATAATGAAAAGTTTGTTTAAAAGAAAAGTTATGAAGATTAACATATCAAAAATTTTATTATGCATTTCCTGATTAACTTTACTTAATGAACAAAGCCGTATCTACTTCCGTGGTAATAGTTGTGGCGATAGCACTAATATTAGTTGCAGTGGCAGGATATTATTTAGCAACAAGATCACCTATACCAGTAGGTACAACGACTTTACCCCCTTCCACAGTAACAACTATAACTCAAACTACTACCCCTGTGACAACAACGACTCCCGTTACTACTACAACATCAGCATTACCGCCCGGAGCTATGCCGTTGCCTTATAATCCTTCTACTAAGACTGTTTACTTGTATATTTCTACTTGGGATAATGCTACTCCGTATAATTTTAATGGTACTTCAGACGGTGAGTTGCATCTTTTTATTCCTGCAGGTTGGAAGGTTTGCGTGATTTATAAGAATTGTGAGGCAATTGATCATAATTTCATTATTGTAAAGAATACTACTGCAGTACCAAGTTGTAGTATAATACCCTCCTCAAACATTATATTATACGTTGGAGTATCGAGCAGTAACTACTTCGATTCAGGGATAGCCTCAGGAGCATCAGCAACTGGCTCAATAGTACTATCACCAGGCTACTACTGGTTCGCATGCGGCTATGAAGACCACGCAGAAAGCGGAATGTGGGGAGTAATAGAATGCTCATCATCAATAACACAACCATACTACGAAGTAACTAACGAAGAAATAGAAGAAGAGGAAGAAGAATCAGAAGAATAAATCCCCATAAGATACAACCTTTTTTAACACAAATCTCAACTTTTATTTTTAAAAGTCAATAATATCACATGAAAGGCTATTACATATCTCATGGCTCTCCCCTTCTTTTAATAGAGGAAAATAAATGGAAAGAAACCTTACGTAATTTAGGAAAGAAAATTAGGAAAGAAATAGGTCCAGAAATAGCAATAATCATTAGTCCTCACTTTTTCTCATGGAATGGAAAATTTTTAATAGAGACTCAAGAAAAGTTAGAATGCATACAAGACTACTACGGGTTTCCAGAGGAAACCTATAAGTATTGTTATTCTGCAGAAAATGATACTGACACTGTTAATAACTTACTTTCCACCGGCCTTTTTACTCCAGACAATAATTGGGGCCTAGATCATGGAGCATGGATTCCCCTCTATTACATGTTTCCAGAAGGAATTAAAGTAGTTGCAATTTCAATAAATGATAGGCCTGTAGAGGAGCATTATAAACTCGGTGAAGTAATAGCCAAAGTAGTTAATAAAAGAGCGGTAATTATAGGTACTGGTTCTCCTACGCATAGGTTAGATTTATACTATTTCAAGGTAGTCCCTAAGGAGAGCAAATTTGATACAAAGTTAAAGGATTTACTATCAAAAGGAGATTTTGACAGCATTATGAAGCTGGAAGGAACTAAAGAATGGAAAGAGGCTCAACCTGAGGGACTTTTAAGACCACTATACATAGTGATGGGAGCAGTAAAACCTAGAAAAGCAAATATCGTTGATTATTCAATACCTTGGCCCGGAGTGAGTATGATTGCTGTAGAGTTTTCCGACCAATGATGTAGTAGTTTTTCTCTGCTACTTAACGCAAAATTTAGTCAGCCTATAAGAATCGATTAGTTAGCAAAACATTAACGACCTTTATTTATTATGTTTGTAATAAAATACATGATTATTCCAATGTTTTTTACAAAATTCATGTATATATCGTAAATTTTAAAAACTATAAAAATAAGACTATATTATGGAAGAAGTATTTGAAAGATTTAGGAAAAACTTGGAAGTTTATAATAAGATGGGATTAAATCCGTTATCGCTAGCCACAGGTTGTGCAGTGAAAGTTGATTTAATAGACACAGTTTATCCTGCATTAGAGAAGATAAAGAACAAACTAGAGAATATAGAAATATTACCCAGAGAAGATGCGGATATTTTTATCACACGAGAAAAAATGGAAATAAAAAGAATAATAGGTGGAGGTAATTTTGATGCAGATAGGGGAGTTAGTTTAATCCAAGTTAATCAGGATACTGCTGGAAATCCTGAAAAATTTGCTAACTTTCTATTGAAGGCTTATTCTTCTATCCGGAGTAGAAGAAAATTAACTATTGGCAAAGGTCATTCCATAGTAACAACTATACCGAGTGCGGAAGTAGCTGTCCTAGATTTGATTAAATTGGATGGAAGTAAAATCAATTCTTATACGCTAGCAAATAATGATACTATACAAATAGTGGATCCTCTTGAAGACCCAGGATCACAAATGCAAGTTGATGTGGCTATATCAAATTCTTTGAACGATTTATTTACTAAGGGCGCTTATCAGAATTTAAAGATGTTACCTTTATTCGATGCACCTAACGGTGATTTAAAAGAGAGAATAATGAAAAATTACGAAAATTATTCAGAAAAATATGATATACCCATCATTAATGATATTCAACCGAACACCAAGAGCCTTATGTTAGGTGCTACAGTTTTAGGTGAATCGGATCATGAATTACCGACGTACTATGACAAGGTCGAAGAAGGTGATGAGATAATTGTTACTCGTCCGATAGGCGAGTTAGCTCCAATTAACGTCTATCTATGGATTTTAGTGGTTCCAGAAGTGCTTGAACTAATGGAAAGTAGAGGAATCTCTTTTAAGAGGTTAGAAAAAGTTAAGATGGAAGTAATAGAACAAATGAGGAAGCCTAATATCCCAACAGCAAAGGTAATTTATAACTACTTGCCAGAATTTGGAAAGAGTTTTGACAGAGAGAATTATATTACCATGACTACCGACGTTACGGGTCCGGGAATTTTTGTTATCAAAGAGTTTGCTGAAAAGGCAGGCGTTGACGTTAGATTAGATAAGATTCCCGTAATAGACGAAGAGATTGCTGAGTTTGCGACTGAAGGTTTTATTATACCTAATTCTACTTCAGGGACTAACGGAGCTACAGTGGTATTCTGCAGTAGGAGGATCTCTGACGACATAATGGAAGATTTACAAAAAGAAGGATTAAAGCCAATAAAAATAGGCAAAGTACTGGGTAAAGGTCAAGGAGTAGTTCACGTCAATAAGGATATAGAGAGGTTTATTCATAGAAAAAATGTATTATCTCACTTCAAAATTGATTAAATATACATCACAACTCCTCCGTAAACTTCTTCAAGAAATGTCTCAGCTCCTTTTATGTCATCAACTATATCTACTAGATCCTCTTTTTTAACATTATAAAAGGCTGAAGCTACAGGGCATGCGTAAATTCTGAAGGAATCCTTATAGTCCATCTTTAATTGTTTTAAGAATGAATACCAATCTTTAAGTTGACCGCTTTTTACAGCATTTTCCACGTTCTTTAAGAATTGGTCTGTATAAGGTGTATAAAATTCTGGCTTTATAGTCATTTCTAGTCCAAGAGTATTTAATTTAGGTAAAACATCTTTTCTGAAAGCTACTACTCCTTCATTTACTAAGTGAACTATCACTTCCCATCCTGCTGCTAATGCAGCTCCTCCATATATTGCGACGCAACATATTCTATTTGATGCTCCAGATGCGAAAACCAAACCCAATTTCCTTTTTGACTCCATAATTTTCATTACTTTCCTTAAATAATTAAACTTTATGATCTATGCAAAATTTAGTTGCAAATTCTGTCCATTCTCTAAATGGATTGTAAGTGAGGTAATGTTAGAACATGTGGTATTAAAGGCGATTATAATGGTATTCCTGCCTTGAGGTATTTCGTCTCCGTAATATGAATTCTTATAAAAAACAAAAATACCACTGAAAGGAATTACAGTCTTTAATATTTGAATTTGCAGGAGGGCCTACAACTGGTTGGTATGAATATCCTCCCTTAGCATTACAAAAGGGGACT
>OGCG01000567.1_pt1 | contig 22278 bp, 24 predicted proteins | sample 1570061 | NCBI WGS metagenome assembly OGCG01 (sample SAMN06268698, study PRJEB24515) | hot springs metagenome | isolation source: Joseph's Coat, Yellowstone National Park, Washington, USA | place: USA:Joseph's Coat, Yellowstone National Park, Washington, USA
GCCTCTCTTTGGTGGTAAGACCCGCCCAGGAGGCGGATTCCGCAACATTGGGAGAGCTAAGTAGCTCGTTTCTTGCCTGGATTGCTTGCCAGAGAGGAGGGCGGGTGGCGATCGACTGCCTTGCCAATGAAAAGGCTGAGGGCCGCTCGTTTATCTGGGTGGTCGATCGCTCGGGAGAGATCGTCGGCTACCTGAGAGCGGTGCTTGAAGAGGGGGATTTTGGGAGCTTCGCCAGGATAGCGGAGTTCTGGGTCCAAGATGAGGACGCTTGGTCCGAAGCGACAGAGGCTCTCTTCAAAGCTGCCACTGCTTCCTTCGAGGAGATGGGCGTCTCCAGACTCGATGGCTGGGCTCTGCCAGGTGACAGAAAGACCAAGGGCCTTTTCGAATCGGCTGGCTTCAAGGCGGCGGTGCTATTGATGAGCCGGCCCATGGAGGCAGGCGGCAGATGAGTCGTCCGGAGCTCTCCGTATCGGGGGTTGTCATCCACGACGGCAAGCTGCTCTTGGTGCGCCGCCCAGATCCCGATGGGAGCTGGGCGATTCCAGGAGGCAGGGTCGAAGAAGGCGAGAGCCTGGTCGAGGCGTTGCAGCGCGAGATAATGGAAGAAACTGGCCTTCAAATAAGCGTGGGTGCCTTGGTGGGCTTCGCGGAACGAATCGGTCGTCCCGGCCACCAGGTGATCATGAGCTTTTTTGCCCTTTGGGGAGGAGACGGGCGAGCTGTCGCCGCAAGCGACGCAAGTGAGGTGGCCTGGGTACCTCTTTCGGAGGTGGAGAGCTTTGGCCTGGTGGAAGGCTTAGCCGACTTCTTGCGTCGGGCAGGCATCATTTAGGGCTGGCGCGCCGCGAGCGTGACAAACGCGTGGTCTAAGAGGCCGCTCGAACAAGCCTCCTCAATCAGCCGGGCCAGAGTCCGACGAAAGCTCCCCTGGAGCCAGAGGCGGCTGGTCGGCTGGCTCCTCGGAGAGGGTTGACTCTTCCGGGACGCTTGCCTCATCCAATGCGACAAAGGAGTCCTCTGCAATGCCCGGCGTGGCTTGCTCGGAGGCCTCTGGGGAGTCCTGAGCATGCCCTGCTTGGAGGGGAGTATGTTCCTCTGTCGTGCCGATAGGCTCCTCCGAGTCCGCCTCGGTTGAGCTGTCTCCAGACGAAGTTCTTCCCTGGCCTGCACGAGCCTTCGCAATCGAGCGAATTCGCGGCCGTATCTCGGCCAGTGGCCGTGGAGGCGGAGGCATTGCCATTCCGAGCAGCGGAGCGAGGGACGGCAGCCTCCCGACAAGGCTCCTTGCGACCTCAAGGAGATCTGGTGAAGGATCCTTTGGCAGTTCGGCAATCTTGATCGCGCGCCGAACCGGCGAAGCAGCGGCCGCCTCGAGCAGGCTCAGCCACCTAGAGACATCCCGGGTGTCAGAAAATGCAGCAGAGGCTTGCGAAGCAAGCGCCATCGCCAGGTCGGAAGGCATGCGGGCAAGCGAGTCCGGTGGTTGCGCCGAGAGTCGGAGTGCCCTGAGCACTCTGTTGTCGGCCAATAGCTTGCGCAGATCCTCTTCCCACTGTTGGCGGAGGCGGCTCACTCGCTCCTCTAGCGCTTGGCGGAGGCGGGCAGCCAGCTCTCGAGACTCCTCGTCTCTGGCAGCATCCGCGCCGGCGACCAGCATTCTGAGTACTCGGAGCGGCACTTCCTCCAGGGAGGCTGCAGCAGCCTCAGCGCGATCTCGCCAGACTGCTGCCTTTACCCGGGGAAGGAGCTGCTCGGCCATAGCGATTATGGGCTCGGACGGCAGCGGCGGCTTGCCCTCCGCGACCAACTGGCGATTTTGTGTCTCGAGCGCGGTCCTAACCGCGGGCATCCCTCCTTGCATTAACTGCTCGGCAATGGGGCGCTCCTGTGGCGAGAGCGCCTCCAGGAGGGCATGACGGTGCACGTTGCGGGTGGGCAAGCGGTGGCGACGGGGGGCCACGCGAGCCGTCTCGGCGGCAGGTGCCTCGCGCTCGGGTGGCTTGGGTGCCTGGCGCTCTTGGCGGGGTATGGTTCCGCGCACGCCCTTGCGCTCTTTGGTCAGCTGAGCGGATTCATCAGCGGCTCGCCTGGGTCGTTCGAGGCGCCGCCGGCGCGCTGTCTCGATAGCCTCGGCTTTCTCGGAGGAACGGACGGCTCGCCGTTCCACCTTGGCCTGCGATCTGCGCGCCAAGGTCGTTGTGATTGGCCGCAGTTCTGCGCCACGAGGCCGGAGCTCTAGGCGCTCGGGCTCCGATTTCGGGGGACGCGGGGGAAATACCGCGATCACATTTATCCCGTCCAGGTCGAACTCGGCTTCGACTCGCACCACGTCTCCCACCTTGGCGCCCTCGTAGAGGAGATGCCCAGGCAGGATGCCCCGCGGCTCCCGGGCTCCGGCCGCGCGCCATCTCCAGGTGCCGTCGCCGACTTCGCTGGTTAGCTCTACCTCGATTCGCCGAGACATCGGGCCTGACGCTATAGGTCCGCGTGGATTAGGTCTGCCGTGCGGCCAACCTAGCATGCCTGCGCCTGCCTGCCTGCTCGCGATTTCTGGTCGCGCACCGAGTTCAAGCTCGCGCCTAGGGTGCTTTGCCAACTGGACTTATCGTGGCAGGCGTCGAAAAGTCTGGGGAGAGATTGGCCTTGCGGCTGGGAGGGCAAAAATGCCAAAGAACGTGCTGGGTGGGGAGCTCGAGCCTTGCGGCATGGAGCCTATGACGGGCTTCCTGCGTGATGGCTGCTGCAACGTCGTCTCCGAGGATCTGGGGGTGCACAGCGTCTGTGCGGTGATGGACGAAGTTTTCTTGGCGTTCTCGAAGCGACAGGGCAACGATCTCTCCACGCCGAGGCCAGAGTTGGGTTTCCCGGGCCTGGTACCGGGTGATCGGTGGTGCGTTTGTGTCTCGAGGTGGAAAGAGGCACTAGAGGCCGGTTGTGCCCCGCGAGTGGTGCTCCGCTCGACCCACATCTACACCCTCGAGTGGGTGGGTCTAGAGGACTTGATGGCACACGCCTACGAGTAGCACGCTGGGGCGAAGGATCTCGGGTGACGGAGGTTCGTTCGATGGAGCGGAGACCTATCACGTTGTTCACCGGCCAGTGGGCCGATCTCCCCTTGGAGGTTCTTGCCGCAAAGGCCAGGTCATGGGGGTATGACGGATTGGAGTTGGCCTGTTGGGGAGACCACTTCGACGTGGCGAGGGCCCTCGGTGAGCCGGACTACTGCAAGGAAAAGCGGCGTCAACTAGAGCGATTCGGGCTGGGCTGCTGGGCAATCTCCAACCACCTCGTGGGCCAGGCGGTCTGCGACCATCCCATCGACATCCGTCACAAGAACATCCTGCCAGCTCGCATATGGGGAGATGGCGATCCAGAGGGAGTTCGCCGACGCGCTGCCGAAGAGATGAAGGACACTGCGAGAGCCGCTGCCAAGTTCGGGGTCCAGACAGTGATTGGCTTCACGGGGTCGGCTTCCTGGATATATGTGGCTGGGTTCCCACCGGTTCCCGAAGAGCTGATCGAGGGAGGTTACCAGGATTTCGCTGAGAGGTGGGGGCCCATAATCGATGTCTTTGAGCAGGAAGGGGTGCGCTTCGCCCTGGAGGTGCACCCTAGCGAGATAGCCTACGACTACTGGACTGCGCGGCGGACCCTCGAAGCAATGGGCGACCGAGAAGGCTTTGGGCTCAACTTTGACCCAAGCCATTTCGTGTGGCAGGACATTGACCCCGCTGGATTTTTGCTCGATTTCGCCGCAAAGATATACCACGTTGACTGCAAGGATGCCGTTCGCCATCTGGATGGCCGAAATGCCCGTCTCTCCTCTCATCTACCCTTCGGCGACTTGCGTCGTGGCTGGGACTTCGTCTCGGTGGGGAGAGGAGATGTGCCCTGGGAGCACGTGTTCCGAGTGCTCAACTGGATCGACTACCGAGGGCCAATCTCCGTGGAATGGGAGGATTCTGGCCTAGATAGAGAGCTTGGGGCAAAAGAAGCATTCGAATTCGTATCTGGACTCAACGTGGGGCGAGCCCAGGCGGCTTTCGACGCTGCCTTCTCCAGCCAGTCCTGATCCTGGTCTAAGGCGTTCCCCAGCTAGCCTCGGAGGCCGCTTGCTGTGAAGGTTGGGCTCTAGATAGCTCCCTCCTAGTTCCGTAAACCTCCGGATTCTTTGGTAAAAGCCATATATGGAGTTGGTACCCATCGGCGTCGCGGCCCAGGAACCTGGAGTCCATCCCGACACCCTGCGCCGATGGGAGAAGGAAGGATCGACCCACCGGAGCGCACCGCTGAGGGGCAACGCCGCTACGACTTGGCCAAGCTAGGTGGACTTGCCCCACACAAGGCAGCATCGCCACCTACCACGATCGCGTATGCGCGGGTATATCTACCAACGGCCAAAAAGACGACCTGGCCCGCCAGGTCGGCCTACTGGAACACTTCTGCGCAGCGCAGGGTTGGACCTACGAGGTGATCACCGATGTGGGGTCGGGACTGAACTGCCAAAACGCGGCCTTCGCCACCTGATCGCAAGAATCTGTTCGGGTGAAGTCGATCGGCTCGTACTTGCCCACAAGGACCGACTACTCCGTTTTGGTGCCGACCTTGTCTTTTCGTTGTGCGAGCACTTCGCCGCTGAGGTGGTCATCATCAAAGCTTCGAAGGAAGCAAACCTTGAAGAAGACCTGGCGCAGGACGCAATCGAGATCGTAACGGTGTTCTCCGCACGCCTCTACGGTTCTTGCAGGCATAAGAACCGCAAGCTGATGGAGGAACTTCGGGCAATAGCTGCTGAGGTGGGGTCGTGAGCAGGGCGACGGAGAAGAAGCCGCGATGAAGCGCACGGTGCGTCTTGCAAGCCTCCCCTGAACTCAGCCAAACGCAAGGCTTGGCAGAAGTGCTTCGCGCCTACGCCAAAACCAAGGGCAGATTCATCACGGAGCTTCGTTCACCGGCGCTGTGGCACCATCTCGACAATAAGCGGCAGTTTCGTGATTGGGCGAAGGGGCGAAGGCTTTATCCGCCGGGAGTACCCGTCCACTTGGTCGATCAAGCCGCCTTTGAGGCCACAGAAATCTGCGCGCGCCACATCGAGTCGGTCCTCGCCAGGGACCAAATAAAGGCGCGCATCCGCCGTCGCCTCGAAGACGAGGCGGAGCGCCACTATGCCTACGCCTGCCTTGCCCGCTACGCCACGATCGGTGTCATCGTGCGCTGGCTAAATCGGGTCCTACGCAAGGCGCTAGTGGAGAAGGGGTGGCCGACGGTTCGGCGCGCCCGGTCGATGTCGCTAGATGAGACCTCGTACTCCCCCTTCGTCAGAGAGCGTTCCGGTATGCAACCAGGGGTTAGGCAGTATGTCTCGGTCTTTGGGCCACCTCCGCGCGCGTATCGTGATCCCCCTAGCCGGCCTGAGCCGGGCAAGCGGCAATATCCGCGTGGTCCTGGACGAGGGCGAGGACCGCGCCTTCATCCACGTCGCCTACGAGGCAAAGCCGCTCCCCGGTGAGGCGAGCGGCCCAGACAGGGCCATCGACTGGGGAGTCAACGAGGTCTGTACCGACGATGCCGGTAGAAAGCACGGCGTCGAGTATGGCCGAGTACTTGAGAGCGCCACTGAGCAGCGCAACGAAGCTGGCAAGGCCAGGGGCAAGCTTCGCGCGATCGCCGAGCGTTGTGCCGACCCCAAGCGCGCCGCGCGGATCGAAAGACACAACCTCGGCACAAAGAAGCAGCGCCGTAGGCGCGCGTACCCAGGCAGCGCTGCGCACTATCGCCGGGGCCGCGATCAAGGAGGTCATCTGGGGCGCCGGCAACCGCACCCGCGCTCAAAGAAAGGCCCTACAGCTACCTACGCAGCGGCCCCGGCCCCTGATCGTGGAGGATCTCACCCACCTTCGTGGCAAGGCGAGGTCCAGGAAGCTTTCTCGGCTCTGCGCTGCATGGGCTCGTGCCGAGAACGAAAGTCGCATGGCGGTGCATGCGTACCTTGGAGGTTCCTGGGTCGAAACGGCCAACGCGGCCTACACCAGCCAAACCTGTCCCGACCCGAGCTGCGGGTATGTCTCCAAAGACAACCGCAAAGGGGATAGGTTTCACTGCCGCAACCCCTACTGGGAGTGCAACTGGCAGGGCGATCAGACCACGTGGCCGCCATGAACCTGCGCTCTAGGATCGACGATCCGAAGATCCACCGATTCATCTCGCATGGCGAGGTGCGGAAGATCCTGGAGGAAAGGTTCCATCGCCGGTTGGAGAAAAGAAGCGGATTGGGCGATACCGATGGCGAAATCGAGCTAGCCTACGCCGCTGCTATGGCTCACGGAGGACTCCAAGCACGCTGAGTTCCGAACCTGCGGGTAGGTCGGGGAAGCAACTCAGCGGCTGGAGAGCGAAAACAAAAGGAGGATCTAGGAATGTCTAGGTTTTCTGGAGCGGTGCTGGTAGAAACATTCGGTTGGTGCTCGGCGTTCCGACTGGCCGCCGGGGAGGCGTCGTTCGTCCTATAGCCCAAAAGAGCAAGCCCCCTGTCGAGCGGGGGGGGAACTCGCCAGGGGGCCGGTTGGTGTGCTCTTGCACACCAACCAACCTAAAGCGGAATTGTTACGTCATAATGATCGGCTCGTGGCAGCTATATGAAGTATCCATCGCGGCATTGATGTCAGAGTGTTGCTAGACAAACCAGGGAGCCAGAGGTGTTTCATGGCTTGGCCTCAGGCTGTTCCCAGCTTGCTATCAGCTTGGGGGCGTAGCTTCATAACTGCGTGGTGCCGACATAGCTCTGGCGGAGGACTGGAGTCCTCCGCCAGAGCCTCCCCCGGAAAAGCCTCTTCCAGAGCAACAAGCCTCTTCCAGAACAGATTGCTGCCGAAGCGATGCTAGAGCCGTTCGGATAAACAAACGGCTCGCCGCAGAGCCGGGAGTCGTAAAAGACTGCTTTGTGCTGGTCTAAATCAACAGGTGCTCATGGGGCCGCACTAGGCTGATGCCGTGACTCGCCGTGTCATCTCGTTCTCCCGTGGTGCTCCCTCGCTGGACATCATCGACGTGGTTGGCTTGAAGGAGGCGGCGGTGGCAGCGCTGGAAAGAGATGCTGCCGGCGCCACTAGGTATGGTTCGGCCATGGGCTACGAGCCCTTACGGGAGTGGTTGGCTGCCCAACATGGAGTCTCCATCGAACAGGTTCTTGTCACCAACGGATCACTCCAGGCAGATGACCTCTTGTTCCACGAACTCGTAAAACCGGGGGAAAAGGTCGTGGTGGAGGCTCCTACCTACGATCGTACCCTTGCCTCGTTGCAGGCCATGGGAGCCGACGTCTTGCCCGTTCCACTCGAGCCCGATGGCTTGGATACCGCTGTTTTGTCTCGCCTGAGCGGGGAGAGCCCGAGTCTGGCGCATCTGATTCCGAACTTCCAGAATCCAGCGGGCTACACCCTCTCCGAGGAAAAGCGGAGGGAGGTAGTGAAATGGGCGAGCGAAGTCGGCTGCGTGATATTCGAAGATGACCCATACAGAGAGATAAGCTTCGATGGCACTGCACTGCCTACAATGCTAAGCCTTGACGATACAGGAAGTTCTGTTTTATACGCGTCTTCTTTCTCCAAGACCGTTTGCCCAGGGATCCGGGTTGGCTACCTGGTTGGTCCGGCCGAGGTGATCCGGCGGGTGGCCAAGCGAGCAGAAGCTACCTACATCTCTCCAAACATGTTTGCCCAGGCCACGTTGTATCAGTACTGCGCTTCGGGGCGGATCAACCAGGCGGTTGAGCGTATAAGAGAGGAGTTGGGCAGGCGCTGTCGGACAATGGCCCAGGCCTTGATCCGCGAGATGCCGGCAGCATCATTCGTGGAGCCCAAAGGGGGTTACTTTTTCTGGGTCAGTCTCCCGGAGAACATAGATTTGGCCAAGCTCTGGGAGCTGGCTCAAGCAAAGGGAGTGGCCTTCGTCAAGGGGACGGACTTCTTCCTCTCGGGTGGGGAGCATGAGATGCGCCTTGCCTTCGCGGGCGTCTCCGTCGAAGAGATCGAAGAAGGGATTCGGCTCCTGGCCGAGGCAGCTGCCGAGGCCGCTTCTTAGGCTGTCTCAGCAGCTGGGAGGAAGTGCAATATAACCCGCCTTTCAGGGTTGTCCTTGTTGGGGTCTACGAGGACGATGGACTGCCAGGTCCCGAGGATCGGCCTACCGTCTCGCACAGCTAGAACGAGGGAAGGACTGACCAACACAGGCAGCAGGTGGTCCGCGCCGTGACCGAAAGAGCCGTGGCGGTGGCGCCAAGGGAAATCCCGGGGCAGGATCCTATCCAGCGCGGCCGCCAGGTCCTCCTCGGAGCCAGACCCAGTCTCCATGAGCGCCAACCCCGCGGTCGCATGTGGAGCGAAGAGGTGACACAGCCCGTGTCCAAGTTCGGCGCAAAATCTCTCGACTTCTTGGGTAATGTCCACCACCAGCGTCCGGCCCGTGTGGACTCGAATCTCCGCAGATTTCATTCCTCCTGCCATCAGGCCCAACATCTAGCATTCCTGTAGGCATCGCAACAAGGAGGACGATGGAGTCTAAACGAGGACATCGCCAACACGGACTTGATCGATCTCCGACAGAGGCGGCAGTTGTCCGAATTTATGGGCGCGTTCAGGGCGTGGGGTTTCGAGCAGCCTTGAGGCGCAAGGCTGTGTCCCTGGGCGTTGCCGGAGAGGTGCGTAATGTGCCCGACGGGAGCGTGGAGGCGATCTTGGAGGGAGATTCAGCGGCGCTCCAGGCCCTAGTCGAATGGTGTTGGGTTGGGCCCCCATTGGCAGCAGTGACCGATGTCATTGTTGCACCGAGAGCGCCGCTAGGAATAAATGGATTTCGAATAAGTGGATAGTAGCTAAGAACTGCTTCGATTGAATAGTCTTTTCTAAGTGAATCTGCAATAAATTGCTAGATGCAATATTTAAACAAAGTCGTTTATCGATTTAGGCTTAACTAGTAAAGATTAGCGTAGCAATCAAGCAACATCAGGCGGGAACAATTTCATAAAACTGTCTGCCTGACTCACGGTCAATCACCTCCTGGAGTTATCAGGTGATGTTCGGTTCCAAACACCAAAGCTTCTGTCAATCAAATGTGACTCTTCAGTTTCTCAAGCGCTAATTGTTAGTGGATGTTGCCATGTTTGGTCGATTCTACGCAAGGACGCTCAGCGGAGATGTGGCTACTTGGCTAAACTCGGGGTATGTCTGGCCCCGTGATAAGTCGTAGTCGCGTGATAGCGGCGCCTCCGGAGGCTATCTTCTCCGTGCTGGCTGATCCCCGTATGCATCCCATCATTGACGGCTCCGGTTCACTGCAGCGGGTGGTCAATGGTCCCGAGCGTCTCTCGCTAGGCGCGAAATTTGGGATGAGCATGCGCATTGGCGTTCCGTATCGGGTGACCAACGTCGTGGTCGAGTTCGACGAACCAAGAAGGATCGCTTGGCGCCACTTTGGTGGTCACATTTGGCGTTACGAATTGGACCCAGCGCCGGAGGGCACTAAGGTAACAGAGACATTCGATGGTCGAACCTCAAGGGCGCCATGGCTCTTGAGGCTTATGGCGGTAGAACGAAAGCATCCTACAGCCATGGAGGCTACTTTGGAGCGGCTGGCTTCTCTGGTGGAATCGAAAGTCGCGGCACAAAAGACAAACGGCGGTGAGTATGGCGATAAGAGAGGTGGCGGCGGGCTAGTCAGTGACTAGGGGCAACAGCGCTGGTGGTGCTACCTACCGTCGACAAGCCGAAAGGATACAAATGGCTTGACTGTGCGAGTAGTTCGGTGAAATGCGTCATGTCAATGGCTGGTTTCAGGGCTCTCTGGTATTGCTTTATTTAATACTTGTGATTTACATTCATAGTGCCAGCAAACGATGGGAAAAAGGTTAGGCAATACGACGAGCTATTTACATTAAGTCGACTAGGATTGAGGATGCGAACTATAATTGAGATAGACTCTCGGATGTATATAGACGGGAATATAGACGGGTCGGAGTCGATGGCAATGGTTGGCCGAGGGGTCGCTCGCAGAGTATGAAGCGAACTATGAGCGACAGCGCTCGTCTAGGTGCAAAAGAATACTCATTCTCAGAACCGCCGCTAAGCCGGGGAGAACTGATAGCTCTCCCCGAGGCAGCTTCTCGTCTCGGCGTCCATTACATGACTATGTACCGCTACATGCGAACTGGGCGGATATCTGCACGGTGGCAGGATGGGCAGTGGTGGGTGGTGCCAGCAGAACTAGATGCACTGATAGCTGAGCTATCTGCTCGCGCGCAAGGTGCTAGGCGCCTCCCCCGCAGCTTAAGGGTCCATGCAGGCCTAGCTACAATTCGCAAGCCCGATCCCGCTGTGGTTAGGCGTCTTAGGAGTCGCCTTTTGGTCGGGGATGAGCCCGGGGCGTGGGTGGTTCTAGAAGAACTACTTGTTGCGGGCCATGATGGAATATCGATATTGGTAGATGTTCTGGGCCCGGCCATGCGGTCTATGGGTGAGCTTTGGCAAGCTGGCAGGATCTCCATTGCCGAGGAGCATCTGGCATCCGAAGTTGCCGAAAGGCTTGTGGTTGGCCTCGGGGCTCGATTTCGGAAGGCTGGGAGGCGTTCACAGGCAGTTGTTTTGGCTACGGCTCAGGGCGAGCAGCACCACCTACCCCTCACCATGGCAGTGCAATCGCTCCAAATTTTGGGCTTTGGCGTGCTCGACGTAGGCTGCGATTTGCCCGTCTCGGATCTGCTCGACCTCGTTAGGCGACCGCCCCGACCTCTTGTCGGAGTAGTCCTGGGAGCCACACTTTCTAGCCACCTTCCAGCGCTTGCTGAAGCTGTCAGCCTTCTTCGACAGGTAGCTCCGAGACTGCCGGTGCTTGTGGGAGGAGCAGCGGTCCCAACGGATTCGCTGGCACGGGAAATCGGGGCAGTGGGGTGGTCTGGATTGGATGCTCGGTCGCTTGTTTGCTCGGTCGAGGGTCTCGTCGAGGGGACCGCTCGGTCCTCGGCTCGCCAGATGTGAGCTCCAAGGAAGCAAGGGCGAGAGCGCGCTCGGGAACCGCCTGAAGGTCTTGAACCAAGCGGAGCATGGCCAGTAAGCGAAGGGCGATCCATGTCAAATCCCACTCATGGCGTCCAATCCCCTGGTGAGCACTCCTAGGGAAGCGGTGATGATTGTTGTGCCAGCCTTCGCCGAGAGTGAGGACGGCGATGAGACGGTTGTTTCCACTGTCATCTCGGGTGGCGAAACGACGGCGTCCGAAGCGGTGGCAGATTGAGTTGACGGCGAAAGTGCAGTGATAGAGCAAAACGGTGGATATTACAAAGCCCCACACCAAAAGTTGCCAGCTAGAGGTATGCAGAGACGGCCATGCGGCCCCGAGGCCTGTGCCGAGTCCAAAGAAGAAAAGCGCCACGAGAGTGGGCACGAGGTGATGGAAGCGGTCCAGAATTCGAAGCTCGGGATAGCGGGCGAGATCCGGAACCAGCTCAAGCTTGGTTTGCTGGTTCATGGGATCGAACAGCCAGAGCACATGGGCATGAAGGAAGCCCTCCCTCGGCGAGTGGGGATCTCCTGGCCGGTCGGTCATCCGGTGGTGCTGGCGGTGGTGGGCTGCCCACCAAAGCGGCCCTCGCTGCGCGGCGGCTGCACCCAGAACTGCTCCGCAAAATTGGACAGACCTAGAACACCGAAATGAGCGGTGACTGAAGTAGCGATGATAAAAGGCCGTTATGCCAAACATGCGAGCAAGATAGGAGACGAAGGCGACTCCAAGGGCCAGGGGAGAGACCCCAACCGCTATCACTGCGATCACAGCCAGATGAATCAAGACAAACGGTATACCTGGCCTTAAACTACCGGATCCATTCCTGGTTGGCCGAGAAGAGGAAGGCATGCCCTGAAGCCTCTCTTGCCCTTCACATTCTGTCGTTCTGGTCAACCTTGGCTCTACCTCCGAGCTGTAAGTGGCTTGGGAACAAAAACGATCTGGACATCACTGATGTGGCGAAGCTCGAATGCCGCCTGGCAGTAAGCAAGATAAAATTGAAACATCCTCACCAAGGAGAAATCTATGCCACTAGCAATTAATGTATTGCTAGCTTCGTCCAGGTTGCTTCGCCAACGTTTGAGCGTCTCCACGTAATGATGGCCAATATCTGTAATCTGCATCGCCTGAAGCCCTGCCTTGCCAGCGAGATGAAGCAGCCGACTGAGTGATGGGATGCAACTATTAGGAAAGACTTGGGCGCGTATAAAATCAGGGCGATGGCGCGCACGAGCTTCGGCGGCCTCGTCTATCACGATCGCCTGCATGGTCATTCTTCCTTCGTCATGGAGGAGCCCCCGACACTTCGTAAAAAAGGCCTTGTGATTCCGCCAGTCGACTGCCTCGATCATCTCCACTGAAACCAGCGCGTCAAAACGGCCGTCCAAGTCACGCCAGTCTGAACCTAAGACTTCTACCTGCTCGGAAAGGCCCTGCTTGTCGACTTCCTCCCTGGCCGCCAACTCCTGGGCAACTGAGACGGTCGTAGTGGTTACCTTGCAGTCCCTGGTCCGAGCTGCATAAATGGCCAGACTGCCCCAGCCAGTACCGATTTCCAGCAAATGCTTTCGGTGGTTTAGATCGAGAGGGTCCAGCAAGCGATCGAACTTCTCGCGTTGCGCCGCCACCAGGTCAAGCTCAAGAGGATCAAAAACTGCGCAGGAGTACGTGAGGGTTTCGTCGAGCATGGCTCGGAAAATGATTTCTGGCAGGTCATAGTGTGCCCGAATAGCCTTGCGGTCTTCGGCGGGACCGGGCTTGTTGAGATATCCAAACAAGTCGAGGAGCGGTGCCAGTCTGTCAAACAACGCATCGATTCGCTTCCGGACAGGCTCGATTCGACTGGCCAGGGTTGCGACCAAGCCAACTGGGTCGTCTGAGTCCCACCAGCCAGCTATGTAGCCCCATCCCAGGCCACGGCTCCCATACCGCAGGGCGGCGCCAAGTGCCCGGTCGTCCCAAACAACGAGACGCGGGCCGTTAGCTGCCTTGGTTCGATGGCTCTCCTGAACTTCCTCTCTTGTGCCGTTTGAGATCTCGACTGCTGCTCGACCAGCGAGCAACCAGGGAGCCAGCCACCTTCCCATCACGCGGGAAATACGGCCAACATGGGGAATCTCTTGTGTCGGAGTCCGATGCACATGGCCTGTGACCGCATGCGACAGAGGAGGCGGGTATTGATCAGAGATAGCCAAATCGGGGCCGGTGCTTTGAGTTTTCATGCTCGCTCCTAAGCTCTTTTGTTCCCTGGCCTAAGATGGGCTAACTTTGACCAAATGCGCCCCATGCGCCACCGGCGTTCGGGATCGGGATGCGGGAAAAATGTGGCCCCTGCCCGAGCCAAGTAGAACGCCTGCCTATAGATTCCGCCAGATATGCGATGTGTCGGGAAGGGCGGTCGCCAAATGAAAAGACTCATAGAAGCTCGCCCAAGAGGCTTCCGATGAAGGAGCAAGCGGGTCCTGAGCACCTCTTCGAGCGGTCCATCGCTGCCGTTACTCGGGACCAGGAAATCCCAGGCCAGCCTCAGTTCGTCGTCTGGAGGCCCCCAGGTGACTCGATAGTAACCATCTGGCGGCAGAAAGGGCGAGACGTGCATCTCTTTGCGAAAAATGTGGGTGCCAGGCGCACCCAATACGTAGATATGGCGTTCATGCCAAGGCGTATTGGTCACCTCCGCGACCATTCCGATAGGTTGTCCCGATTCGTCATGCATATAGGCACAGCTGATGGGATTGAACAGCCAGCCAAATGTCCTCGGGTGATATAAGACTTGAATCGGTCCGCTAGCGTCTTTTCCAATTTCTGCTCGAATGAGGGACCGAAAAGCCTCGTCGGCAGGTCGGCTGCGATCGCCAGGTAAGTCCGCTCGTCTGATTCGCACCAGGGCTGGGCCCCACCCCGCTCGCCAGAGGAAGTGAAGCTTTGTGACCTCGTCTATTTCCTCCAGATCCAACAGCAACATCGTGAGCGAAAATCGGAAGCGATGGGTGGGGCCAAGCTCTTGACGGCCCGTCCGCTCGTGGACCACGACCCCTTCGTAAATGGCACTGCGCATGAACCGTCTGCCCTCAGAGCCTGTCGCCGCCCAGGCGGTTGCAGACTGCGACCGCAGAGCGCACTCCGTCCTCGTGGAAGCCATCGCCCCAGTAAGCGCCGCAAAACCAGACTCCGTGGCGGCCATTTAGGCGATCATGCCAGGCTCGCGCAGCTACTTGATCACGATCGACGATCAGGTGGCGAAACCACAATTGGCGCAAGACCGCAGAAGGCTCTACTGCATCTCTGCGGTTCAGCGTCACAAGGAGACGCTGCTGGGTTGGAAGGGATTGGAGTCGAGTTATGTCGTAGGTCAAGGTCGGTTCAGTCTGGTCTGTTGCCAGCCGATGGTAGTTCCAGCTGGCCCATGCCCTCTTGGATTTCGGCAAAAGTCTCCGATCGGTATGGAGCAGTGCTTCGTTGGGCCTGTAGCGCATTGCGCCAAGAATGTTTTGCTCCTCGGCAGTGGGTTGCTCCAACAATCTGAGCGCCTCGTCGCCGTGGCAAGCGAGTATGACCTGGTCGAAGCGCGCGCGCCCATCATGGGTCTTTATCTCCACGCCGTCTGGTGTGGAACGAATGGATTTGGCTGGGCTGCCCAGATATAGACGACCTTGTCGAATCAGTGGTTCCAATATCGCGTATACGTATCGTCTTGCACCGCCGCACACAGTGCGCCATTCGGCCTGGTCTCCGAATCGCAGAAGCCCATGCCTGGAGAAGAACGCGCTGAAGGTCGTAGCTGGCATCTCTAAAAACTCCTGCGGATTTGCTGACCAGATGGAAGATCCAATTGGTATCAGATAGCGCTGTACAAATCCTTCTGACCAGTGTCGATCAGCGAGAAACTCCGCAAGAGTCGGCCCCACTTTATCCAGATTACTGCAATCCAATTTTGCTCTTAGCATGCCTGATTTGCTAAGCAAAATCCGGCAAGACCGGTTGAAGCGCACTATGTCTATGAGCATGCGCCAAAAACCCGGCTTTGCAAGGTTCGCAAGCTGCGCAAAGATTGTAGACGCCGAAGTGCCACGCCATTCAATTCCAGTCACTTCGTCGCTCACTGAAAAACTCATCTCGGCCGGCTTAGTGGGAATGTCGAGTCGAGCAAAAAGGCGCTTCAGCAGGGGATAGGTACGTTCCGTATAAACCAAGAATCCCGTATCGACGGGCAAGGTGGCCTCTGCGAGCTCGACGTCGACTGTATGCGTGTGGCCGCCTGGCCGATCCTCAGCTTCGAAAGCCCACACTTCATGGTTTCGGCGCAGGAGCTCGACACAGGTCAAGCCGGAGATGCCAGTGCCTACGACCGCTATGCGCAAGACCGCCTCGGGATGATCGAGACCCAACGAGTCTGCTCGGCGAGGGTGCCTTTTTTTTGGGATGCCACCAGCTTCCTCGACATGTAGGCAAATTTAGTACTAAACTAAATTCGTGGGCAAGGCAAGTGACGAGGCATCATCATGGCGCGCTGGCAGCAGCGTTCGGCTTGCAGCCTGGCTGGCGATTGATCAGATTCTGGAGGCGAGCGTCGTAGGAAGCTTCACTGCGGCCGGCATACGGATGAGACGACGCGTCGGGCGCGGTGTAGGGGCATTTGGCCCACTGCCATCGCAGGCTGGTCGAACCGTGCTCGTCACGGGAGCGACCTCTGGGATCGGATTGGAGGTGGCTAGAGGTTTCGCCGGTCTCGGAGCCCATGTCCATCTCGTGGGAAGAGACCTCGAACGAGCGGAACGAGCCAGGGAGTTGGTGGCGGCAGCCGGCGACCCTGCTGCACAAGTTCACCTTGTCGACTTGTCTGATCCGGGGGCAGTCAGGTCTCTAGCAGGGCAAATTTTGAGCCGGCACGACTCCTTGGATGCATTGGTTCACGCGGCGGGCAATATTCTGCCCAGCTTTCAGCTAGGACCAGGAGGGGTAGAGGCTACGTTGGCCGTCCATGTCCTTGCCCCCTTTCTCCTTGTGGAGATGCTCATTCCTGCGCTTGCCAAAGCTCGTCCAAGGCCGGGTGGGGATCGTGGGCGTGTGGTAATCGTTACCTCAGGCGGCATGTATACACAGCGATTCAATCTCGCCAATTTGCAAGCAACCCGCAGCGACTACCGAGGTACTGTTGCTTACGCCCGTGCCAAGAGGGCTCAAATGGTGCTCACTTGGGCCTTTGCACAACAGCTAGAGGCCATTGGGGCTACTGCCCACGCCGTGCATCCCGGATGGGTCGATACTCCGGGATTGCGCTCTGGGCTACCGGGGTTTGCTCGGCGGCTCGGCCCCTGGCTGAGGAGGCCTGATGAAGGCGCCGAAGGCGTCATCTGGGTAGCGACCGCTCCTGGACCCGCTAAACGAAGCGGGGAACTCTGGTTCGATCACCGGCCGCGCTCTGTTCACCGACTTCCTTGGACATGGACGCGCACCAGCCGCTGGTATCAAGCGCAGACCCTGCTCAACTGGTGCGCCAGCCAACCAGGCTGGTCCCCCCAACGACATTGGGCACAAGCAAGCTGATCGGCTTTGGCGATTTGGATAGCGACTTATTAACACTTATTCACTTCGTCGGTGTTGGCGAGCCGAACTAGCCATTCTGGCAGCGTTCAAAAGCGGCGCGGGACTGCTCGACCCTTCATGGCTTGTTGCGCTGCCGCTCATGATGCCATCCATCGCCGAGAAAGTGCATGTCTCATGAGATGCCGTCCAGCATTAGGACGGTTTTTCGCCATTTGCCGGAAAGAACCCCCGAACCAGGTGGCGTGCCAATATCGTGCTCCAACGCAATCAGAGAATGCTTCACTTGTTCTGAACCTAACTTATTCTGAACATGATAAGAAGAGGTTCCTAGCGTTCGTCAGCTTCCGTTACATACTCCCAGTCGACATGGTCCCTTCTCTCTATGAGAACAGGGGCCTGAGTAGATTTGGAGAGGTCGCGAGCATAGCGCTCAGCTTCGGTATCATTTCGAAAAGCCCGCTCCTCCGTTTCGGAGCTGCCTCGCTTAGTGAAGCGATACGTGAAATACCTATCGGCCGGATCGCTATGCGCAGGAGTGATGGTATCTGCCATGCCAAGAGGCTATCCCTCCTGGTGCCGGGCGGGTTGTCGGAGGGACGCGGCTTTGGATCGTAGAGGTATCGGGATGCGGCGTTGCGGCCTCGGGAGCGAAAGAGGCTGAAGAGGTGTCTTGCTGGTTTCATTTGTTTTCGGCTTTTATCGCCCCAGAACTGCCAATTCGTGGTCCATTGCCTCCGTAGCTGCGGTGATAGCTTGAATTCATGCGCCGCAGTGGATTGGCCGACCTTCCCCTGCATGATGGACGTGCCCCTCGCTGGCTTTTCGAGAGGATGGTGCGCTTGGCAGAAGCGATTGTTGGGTGTTTCCTGGAGGAGTGGGGGCCATACGAGCTGCTCAGACGGATTGCGGATCCGTTCTGGTTCCAGGCTTTTGGATGTGTGCTCGGCTTCGACTGGCACTCGAGTGGTCTCACGACCACCACCTGCGGAGCTCTAAAGATTGCCTTAGCTAATATTGGCCCCGACTCGGGCGTTTTCGCTGCCGGCGGCAAGGGTGCAACCTCAAGAAAGACCCCCATGGAGATCGACTCGGCCTGTACCAGATTAGGGCTGGAAGCAGAGCCTCTAATAATGGCCAGCAAGCTGGTTGCAAAGGTTGACAGTACAGCAATCCAAAGTGGCCACCAACTGTATCATCATTTCTTCTTGTTTACTAAAGATGGTGGCTGGTGCATAGTGCAGCAAGGTATGCACACCTCTGCTCGAACTGCCCGCCGCTATCACTGGCTGAGCGAGAACACGATCGACTTCGTAGATGAACCGGGCCAAGCAATCTGCGACGATCGCCGGGGAGTACTACTCAACCTGGTGGCTAGGGAGAGTGCCGAGGCAAGGGAAGTGGTGGTAGAACTGGCCAAGGCGGGACCTGCGTCGGCCGAGGGGGTCTTCAAGTTCGATGATGGGTCCGATCGCTGGCTTCGCTTGGCTCATCGCCACCAGATAACCCCAGCAGACATCGATCCCAAGCGGCTTCGGAGCATCTTGCTAAAGACCTACGAGGATCCCCCAGAGGACTTCCAGGCCCTCTTGGCGCGACCGGGGGTAGGGCCGAAGACCCTGAGGGCTCTCTCGCTTGTCGCCGAGCTCGTATATGGGGTCCCGACAAGCACGAGGGATCCTGCTCGCTTCGCCTTCGCGCACGGGGGCAAGGATGGGATCCCCTTTCCCGTGGATCGAGAGGTATACGAGGCCACGATCGAACAGCTCCGATCGCTCCTATCGGCGAGCCGAGCGCAAGCAAGTGAAAAAAAGGCAGCTTTGCAGAGGCTTGTCCTCTGGGCATCTGGGACATGACGCCTGTCTCTTGGTCTCGTTTGGAGCGACGGCGCAACCAGGCCCCTGCGGCAGTCCAGACGGAATCGTATGGAGCCGGTCTAGTTATTCTCGATTCTTGTGCATGGCGGAGTGGGCAAGGGCCTTGGATCCCATCGAGCAAAGGAGGATCGAAGTGGCTGGAGAGCTGAAGGTCTACAGCAACACCTTTGAGGAGGGGGGGAAGATCCCCAGGCGCTGCGCCTATCCGTGGGTGGGCGGCGAGAATGTAAGTCCGCAGCTAGCCTGGGAAGGAGTGCCAGAGGGGACCCGGAGTCTGGCGGTGACCTGCTGGGATCCTGACGCTCCCACGACGGTCGGCTTCTCTCACTGGCTGCTTTTCAACCTGTCCCCCGACACTTCGGAGCTCCCAGAAGGAGCGGGAGCACCCGGAGCCAATCCTCCAGGAAGCGTGCTCGGCTTCACCGACTACGGCGAGAGCGCTTATGGCGGAATGGCCCCTCCGCGGGAGGACCCTCCTCACCACTACATCTTCACTGTCTACGCTTTGGACCTAGACCGCCTAGAAGCGGACGAGAAGACCACCTACGCGAAGCTCCGTTTTCTCATCAGGGGCCACGTACTGGCAGAAGGACGCATAAGCGGACTCTTCTCCAGTGCGGAATAGCTGCTAGCTGGTCTGCGCTGAAGCGGCAACCTCGCTCGGTGCCTCCAGGTTGTCGGCTGTTGGCGCTGTGGGTCGAGCCAGCCGGGAAGGCCACCAGTTAAACCTTCCGAGCAGCACGGCTATTGAGGGAACGAAGATGGAGCGGACCAGGAAGGTGTCCATCAAGACGCCTATGGCAAGCCCCCATCCGACATCCCGAACCTGGCTGGCACCCGGCCCCACCGCACCGGCCACAGCGAAGATGGCGAAGGTACCAGCGAGGACTACCCCCGCTGAGGTGACCGTTGTGCCCGTTACCCCGATCGCGTCAGCGACTGCCTGTCTCAGCGGCTTGGAGAGGGCTTCCTCCCTGATGCGAGACATGACCAAGATGTTGTAGTCCTCTCCCAGGGCCAGGAGGAAGATGAACATGAGGAAGGGCAGGATGAAGGTGAGACCACTGGCGCCTCCGATGTCCATGAAGATCACCACTGCGACACCTAAAGCGGCCAGGTAAGAGAGTCCGACGCTTGCTATCAGGTATAGAGGGGCCACCAGGCTTCGGAGCAGAAGGGCGAGGAGGACCCCGATCACCGCGATTGCAATGGGAACTATATGAGCCAGGTCCTGGCTCGAGGTGTGGCTTACGTCGTAGAGGCCTGGGGCCTCTCCCGTTACCCCACCGGCCTCCGCGCCTGAAACCAATACAGCGTGGCGAGTTACTGCTCTCATCGCGGGGACCGCGTCCATGGCGGCAGTGGAACCTGGATCACCTGCCCTGAGGGAGGCCTCAAAAGCGATGGTCCTGCCGTCTTCGGAGATCAGTTCCACAGTGGATCGGTACGCCTGGTAGACGTAGGAAGGAATCAGAGATATCGGGTAGGTATGAGGCTGTATTGCCGGTAGGCGGTTGGCTGCTCCTAGCAGCTCATGTAGCCGGAGCATGTCTGAGATCGGAATCGTGAAACCGGCTGGGTCAAGCGGCCCGAGCAGGTTGGTGAACAGGTGGCTTTGGACTAGAACCTCTTCTGCGCGCTTGACTCGCTGCAGGCCTCCAGGGCTCCAGATGGGCTGTCTAAACCGGAAGACGATTGTGGTTGGATTGGCGCTCGCTTCGGGGTAATCAGCCTTTAGGATCGCGTCCCCCTTGGCGGCGTCGCTCCCAGCTGGGGCAGTGGTCGCCCCGCCAAATCCAGAGGCGTGGTTGCCCAAGGAGGCGATTGCGAGTGCTCCGAAGACCACGAGGCCGACCACGAGGGTAGGTATGGGCTTGCGGATGACCCGCTGGGCCACTCTCCCCCAGAAGCCGGTCAGTTGATGGCCGACTTTCGGGGTAACGGGCCAGAAGAGCACCGGAGCGAGGACGGCCAAGAGGGCGGGTGTAAGGGTGAGGCCGGCCAAGAGCATCATGGTCACGCCTAAGGCGAGCGGGATCCCAAGGTCGTGATAGAAGCCGAAACTGGCTGCCAGGAGGCTAAGCAGGGCGACTATCACAGTGGCCGCCGAGAAGGTGATCGACTCTCCGACGCGGCTTAGAGCTGCCACCACGGCTTCTCGACCCACCCGACCTCGCCGCATCTCCTCGCGCACCCGAAAGACCAAGAACAGCCCGTAGTCGGTGCCTGCTCCAAGGATCAACACGATGAGCAAGAGTTGCGTGACGGTTGAGATCTTCACCGAGCTGTGCTCAGCAATGAAGGCAATCACGGGCCCCGCCATCGTGAGCACCAGCGCCGGAGGAAGAAGGGTTGCAATAGGAGCCAAGACGGAACGAAATACCAAGAGCAATAAGACGATTATGAAGATCAGAGAGATGTCTTGGGTGCGAGCACCGCTGGACGAGGTCTTTTCGTCTATGGCCACCTGGTCGGCCAAGGAGCCGGCCGTGTGGAACACGAGTCCCGGCGGGGGAGAGGCCTTGTGGAAAGTGGCGATGATCCGAGAGATGAGGGTCTTGGCTGGGGTGTCACTTGCCAGGGAGATGTTGGCCCGCACGATTATTTGTGCTGCTTTGCGGTTCAAGGACTCGCCTAGGATCTTTGCGCTCACCACGTAAGGGACGCGCGCGAGCAGCCTTGCTTCTCGCTGGACTGCCGCCAGGTCCGCCCTTGAGAGAGCCTCACCAGATGGGTTGGCAGCGACCACGAAGACATCTTGGTTGGATGAGCCGACGAGCGGCTTGGCCAGGTTAGCGGCTTGGACGCTCGGCGCCGATGCAGGAAGGAAATCGGCATTGTCGTTCTTGATGACGCTAGTCAGGGAGGGGAGCAGGTTCACGGCTGCTACGGTGCCCGCCAACCACACCCCGATTACCGCCCAGCGATAGCGAACCGAGAAGCTGGCTAGTCGCTTGAACAGCTCATGCATTCAAATCTCCTCTTCAACTGGTACGCCAACTCTTGGCTGGTCGCTCAATACTTGGCCGCGTCCAGGCTGAGAGACCTAGCGCGCCTTGATTGCGAGTGCTTAGCCTAAGCGCACCAAGAACCCGAGGCCGAGGTGGCGGAAGGCGCTCTCTAGGGCCGTGGTGACAAGGGAGAGCTGTCCAAAGGCCAACAAGCCTCCGAGTGCTGCCATGACCAAGGACGAGCCAATGGATATGGCCCGACCATGGCGGGAGAACCAGCTCAGCAAAGTGCGCAGGCTGTCTGCTGCTAGCCCAACTGCCAAGAAGCATGTCCCCATGCCAGCGGCGTAGAAGGCGAGCAATAGTCCCCCCTCTGCCAGGTGGCCCTCTGCGCTGGCCACTGCCAGCACGGATGCGAGGATCGGGCCAAGACAAGGAGTCCAGCCGAAGCCAAAGGCAGCTCCTGCTATGGGAGCAGCAAAGCGTCCGTAACGGGCGAGCTGAGGGTGGAGCCGAAACTCCCTCGAGAAAAAAGGCAGCCTTCCAAGCGATGCCCCGATGGCGATAGCTGCCATGGCGCACACAGTAGCCCCAGAGACGTGCTCCAGCAACACTTGGTTGTACGTGAGGAAGCGGCCAGTGGCTGTGGCAGAGAGCCCGAGCAGGACGAAAACTGCGGCAAAGCCGCCAACGAACAAGGCCGTATCAAGCGCCACGCGCCCAAGCGATCTCGATTGCTCCAAGGTCCGAGATTGAGGGGGGGGCGAGGCAATGACCGAGAGATACCCAGGTACCAAGGGAAGTACGCAGGGGGAAAGAAAAGAGGCAACTCCTCCGCCGAAGGCCGTGAG
>OGCG01000573.1_pt1 | contig 22099 bp, 15 predicted proteins | sample 1570061 | NCBI WGS metagenome assembly OGCG01 (sample SAMN06268698, study PRJEB24515) | hot springs metagenome | isolation source: Joseph's Coat, Yellowstone National Park, Washington, USA | place: USA:Joseph's Coat, Yellowstone National Park, Washington, USA
TTTCACGTCTTCCTCGAAGATCGTTATTATCTCCTTAGCGAAGCTCATGGCGTTATAAACCTGCGCTTCGGTGAGCTTGGGCGAAGCTATCAAGTCCCTCAGGCTCACGTCGTAGTGCCTCCCCACCTTCAGGTCCTCGCTGAAGGCCTGCTTGACGGCCTCCTCGAGGCTAGGGGCGTCGACGATCCTCTTAACCTTAGGCACGTAAATTATAGCCCTGTCGGCCGTGGCGCTCTCGTTCGCTTTGGCCTCCTTCTCGAGCCTCTCTACGACCTCGAAGAACTTGCCCATGTAGAACAGGGCCACCTCGTCCGCGTGGGCCTTGTCCTTGTCGAACTTCAGGTGGAAGTCCCTGTAGAGGAAGAGGTAGGCCCTCTTGATCTCCTCCCACAGGGGCTTGAGGGAGTCCTTTAGCTCAACCTCCCCCCTCAGAGCGTTGGGTAAGAACACGGGCGAGAGGGCGACGGAGTTCTTCGTTAAGTTCGGGTCGAGGCTCACCTTAGGCTCCGGAGGTAAAGCTAGGGGCTCGGCCCCTATCCCGTAAATGACCCCCTCCTGCCTGTCGGTATGGGAGTAGAAGACGAGACGGAAGAAGTCGAGGTACCTGTGGTTGGGGTACCACTCCGAGTACTTCCTGTAGCCCTCCTCTTTCCTTGCCTCTATCTCCCTCAATAAATGGTCGTAAGCCTCCTTGAAGTCCCCGAACTTCCCGTCGAGGTAGCCGTACGGGATGAATATGGGCTCACCCAGCCTGGGGTTGAGGTACTTGAGGCCGTACAGATCCGCTACGTCGGACAAGCTGTAGTCCATCACGGTCTTGAGCACCACCTTCATGGGCTCAGGGAGGTGATCGATGTGGAAGACCTTCTCGACCTTCCTCTGACCGAAGATCGGCATCGCGACTCCCTATTCGGGGGAGGAATAAATGCTGAGCTATCGTTTTCCTGACTTAGGGCTGAGGGCTTCAACCGAAGCTCAGGGCCCTGTATTGAGCCATTTTGACGGCCTTCCTGTAACAGTCCAACAGCCTCAGGGCGGTGGCCCTCTGCCTGAACTCCGAGTCGACCCTCCTCATGGCGTTCTCCCTCACCCTCCTCCAGTCCACGTCGATGAACGCCTTACCCATCAAGGACCTGTCCCCCTCCTCGTAGGCTTTCGAGAGAGCCGCGGCAGTGACCATGGCGTCCTTCAGCTCCCTGACGCTCTCCGGCGCGACGAGGAAGCCCGTGCCTTCCTCAGATGAAGCCCTCAGGTCTATCACCGTCTCGCTGAGACCGTCGACCCCGTAGGCTATCACTGGAGTCCCCACGGCCATCGCCTCAACCGCGGAGAGCCCGAAGGGCTCCCATCTGGAAGGCATGACGAGGGCGGTCGCGGAGTACACGAACGCCTTCAGGAGATCCTGACCCAGGGACTTCGACGCTATTATCCTCACGTTGTTGGTCATGGAGGAGGCGTGGCTCACGAGGTCGCCCAGCAGGGCGTAGTCGCCTGAGGGTATTCCGATTACGATCAACCTAGCGTCGGGGACCTCCTGCAGGACCTCCCTGAACGCCCTTATCAGGAGGTCTGGTCCCTTCTGGAAGACTAGCCTCCCCGTGAAGACGAAGAGCGGACCGTAGCCCAGGGGCTCGTAGGTCCAGTCGTCCCTTATTCCGATTGCTTTCCTCGCGTTCCAAAGCACGTTGCCGGTACCGTAATCTTCTGGCACAGCCCTGAGGTGGGGGAGCCACTCCAGAAGTCTCCTCCTCAAGGCCGACCTGTCGGAAGCGCCGAAGGCCCTCTCGGCGAACCGAACCGCGTCCTCCACCCTCCAGTCCGTGCTGTTGTAGACCACGCACGACTTCCCGTCCAGCCACTCGCCGACCCTGGGGAGCACCACGTTCCTCAAATAGGCCCTGCTGACGCTCGAGAACGCGTCGCTCTCCATCACGGCGAACCTCTCAACGTGCCCGCCCACCGTTTCCCACAGCTCCCTGTGACTGGAGACCTCGTGCCTGTAGACCTTCCAGACGTAGGTGGGGCAGTCCCTGAGGCCCGACCAGTCGATCGAGGCGTAATGCCACGGGAAGGCCACGTCGTTGAAGAGGTGGATGGTGTAAACGAAGGGGACGTATATCTTCCTGTCCTCGAACAACTGCTTCGCCCTTATCCCGGCTATGGCGGTGTGCCAGTCGTTGGAGTGGATAACGCTGGGGACCTCGTTGTTTGCCAGGACGTAAGGAACGAGGGCCTCCATGGCCCTTGCAAAGAGCGAGGCCTTCTCCGGGAGCTTGGAGTAAACGCTAGGGTCGTCCAGTATCGAGCCGGTAGCCGAGTCCAGCCCCTTCACGAGGATCAGTTCAACACCGTTGAGCTCTCCCCTCTCGAACCCTATCCTATAGTGATAGCGGTTCCCGTCGAGACCTATCCTGTCCCCCTCCGCCACGATGCTCATGGCCCTCAAGTTAACGCTCCTAGCGAACCCCTCGTCGAAGTGCCTCCCGTGGCTTGGCACGATCACTGTGACCTTCACCCCGAGCTCGAGCAGACCCTCGGCGAACCTCCTAACGGCGTTCCCCAAGCCTCCCAAAGAGGCCACTCCGGCGTACTCGAAGGTCAGTAGCCACGCCCTCTCCACGTCCCCGGGGGCTAAGCAACCGGTGAACCTCTGCAGCGGCATTAGCCTCTCTTAACCTTAGGCTCCGTTGAATTAAATCGGTTCGTCCGATGGGGTCGCTCTTACGGCCTTCGAGGCGCCCGTCAGTAAGTCCTACCGTTTATTACTTCCGGTTCAGTAAATCCATTCTTTGATAGTAGCTAATGGAGGTCTACGTCGGCACTTCTGGCTGGGCCTACCCGTGGAACGAGGGAGGCAACCTGAAGTGGTACGTGGAGAACATGGGTTTCAACGCGGTAGAGCTTAACGCAAGCTTCTACAGGTTCCCCTTCAGGAACCATGTGAGGGCCTGGAGCAAGTACAGGATTAAGTGGGCGGTGAAGGTCCACAGGCTAATAACGCACGTGAAGAGGCTCAAGGACCTGGAATCTTGGAAGAAGTTCGAGGAGCTCATGAGCCCCCTCGACCCTGTCTTTTACCTCTTCCAGTTGCCCCCCAACTTCAAGTACAACGAGGAGAACTTACGGAGGGTCAAGGCCTTCGAGGAGGCCGTGGGGGAGAGGATGGCGGTTGAGTTCAGGGACCCGGAGTGGTACAGGAAGGACTTAGGTCTCGAGAAGGCTACTGTGGTGTCTATCGACTCCCCCATGGGCACCTTCCTGGTGAACAACAGCGGCACCGTCTACCTGAGGATGCACGGGAGGACGGAGTGGTACTGATACGAGTACAGCGAGGAGGAGCTGAGGAACTTAGCTGTTAGGGTTCTTACTTTAAAGCCCTCCAGGCTGTTCGTCTTCTTTAACAACGACCTCTGGATGCTGGAGAACGGGAGGCAAATGATGGCCCTGCTTAAGGAGCTCACGGGCTAGGGCTTAACGATAACCCCGATCGCCTCAGCTCGTGGAAAGTCCTAGATTCACAGTTTTAATAAGAAGTCCCGGCGATTGATTTCGAGGTACGTATGACGGATCCCGTGACGTTTTTTCTAGAAATTGTAGTGATGAGCGCGCTCTCAGGAATATTGGGTGCCCTGACGGGCCTGGGAGGGGCCACCTTCCTGGTGCCCCTGTACACGCTTTACCTGGGAGTGCCAATAGCTTACGCGTCCAGGGCGAGCCTCATCTCGACCATATCTACCTCCAGCGGCGCGGCGAGCGCCTATGTCAGGGACAGGATAACGAACGTGAGGATCGGAATGAGCCTCGAGGTAGCCACTACGGCTGGATCGATATTAGGGGCCCTCACCGTAGCTTACGTCTACTCTCACGGCCTGGAGTACGTGATATACCTCGTCTTCGGAGCGGTGCTTCTTTCTCAAGTCTACGTCCAGCTAGCGAGGTCAAGGTTCGAGCTCCCTAAGCCGGTTAAGCCCGATTGGACGACGAGGGTTTTCCAGCTCTACGGTAAGTACTACGACCTGGCGTTGAGGCAGGAGGTTGAGTACGTGGGCGTGAGGTGGTGGCTGGGCGAAACGATCATGTTCGCGGCCGGCTTCATCTCCGGCCTCCTCGGCATAGGCTCGGGGGCCATGAAGGTCCTGGCCATGGACTGGGCCATGAACCTCCCCATGAAGGTGAGCACGACCACCAGTAACTTCATGATCGGGGTGACGGCGGCCTCAGGGAGCTCCATTTACTGGATTTTCGGCTACATACAACCATTCCTGGCGGCGGGGACGGCCTTAGGTGTTCTCATAGGCGCCTACGTGGGCTCCAAGATCTTAGTGAGGGCGAGCAACAGGAGGATAAGGACGGTCTTCACCGCGGTCCTCGTGGTCTTAGGGATCCAGATGATCCTGAGGGGGTTGGGGTATGGATATTAACGACGCCATAAGCCTCACCTTAAGGGCAGGCGTGTTGTTGAGCGCCGCCATAATACTGATCGGCGTCGTCCTCGTCTTCACCCACCAGGGCTCCAACGGCTTCTCCCTGAGCCAAATAGCCACTCCGAACTCCAGGGTGAACAGCTCTATCTTCCAGCCGTCCGAGGTGATAGAAGGTTTATCAAAACTAAACGGCCTCGATTACGTCTACTTGGGCCTGATGGTGCTGATCGCGACCCCGATAATCAGGGTGGTCCTGGGCATAGTGCAGTTCGTCAAGGAGAGGAACAAGCTCTACACGATAATCACCGTCATAGTCCTCTTCAACCTCATGTTCGCCATCTTCATCCTTCCCGTAATCTTAAGTAAAAGTCCCTAAAGCCCCCTCGTTTTTCGTTACTAACACCCCAAGGTTGACGAAGCTTCATCTTAAGGATAAGGAGAAAGGGCTTAATCCCTTTAGACCTAATGCCCATTAAGGGCGGGAAGACCGAGGGGTGAGGAACAGGCTAGGGGGCGACCGGTGAGCCTCACCTTTCCCCAGCTATTACCCTCCTGACGTTCCTCTCGTAGGGCGGGTAGATAACTCCTTTCTCCGTGATTATCGCGGTCACGTACTTCGGCGGGGTCACGTCGAAGACGGGGTTGTAGACCCTGACGTTCTGGGGGACTATGGGAACCCCCCTGACTGTCCTCACCTCATCGGGGCTCCTCTCCTCTATAATTATGTCCTCGACCCTGCTCCTGAGGTCGAAGGTTGATGAAGGAGCTAACGCGTAGAACGGGATCCCCAGCTCCTTAGCTATAACCGCCTCCTTGAACGTCCCTATCTTGTTGAACACGTGCCCATCCGCCAGGATCCTGTCCGCGCCGACCATGACGCTGTCTATCCTCCCCTGATACATCACCAGCCCGACAGCGGTGTCCGTGATGAGGGTCACCGGCACCCCTTCCTCCATGAGTTCGTAAACCGTGAGCCTCGCCCCCTGGAGCCAGGGCCTCGTCTCAGGGGCGTAGACCTGAACGTCGTAACCCAACAGCTTGGCCAACTTCACGGGAGCCAGAGCGGTGCCTAAGCCCGTACCAGTCGCCAACCCGCCCGCGTTACACTGCGTCAATACGGAGTCGCCGCTGTCTATCTTCTCCAGCCCGTAGAGGCTCATCCTTATTTCTGCCTCAAGCTCCTCATCGTAGATCCTGTTGGCCTCAGCCTCCAGTTCTTCCACGAGCTCGCCCACGTTCCTCACCCTCCCGGACTCGACCAGCTCCTTCGCCCTGTTCAACATCCTGCTAGTCGCCCAGCTCAGGTTCACAGCCGTTGGCCTGGCCTTGTCCAGGACCTCCTTCGCCCTTGAAAGAGTTCTGATCGCCGAGTCCAAGCTCTCAGGCTTCGAGGAGGTCAGGGCGAGAACCATCCCGTAACCCGCTGATATCCCTATGGCAGGAGCTCCCCTGACCTTCATCAGCCTTATGGACTCCGCTACCTCCTCCGGGCTCCTGTTGGGCTCGAAGACCTTCTCGAACGGGAGCCTCGACTGATCCAAGAGGATCAGGACCTTGTTCTTTGAATCCCACTCAAGGGGCTTGAGCTTGGGCCTAAAGAGGGCCTTTACCTCCTCGACTGTGGGGCTCACGTGCCTTCAAGGGGGTCGCGAGTTATATCCTTTAACGCCCTAACCTCGAATCCATTGCGTGTAAACCAGGGAGCTTATCCAATTCATTTATTCTTTGGAATTCAAGGAAATGGTAAACTTATATGAGATGCGAGACAAAATAAAACGGGGGCGGGGCAGAGAGAATGTTAATCGAAAGCGATGCTTTTGGAAACCTAGTACCAGAAATTGATAAGAAAGCGGCTAGGGAGAAAGGTCCAGGGAGGCCGGCTTATTGGGAAATGATTTTCTGGTGGACTAGGAAGCCTTTAATTTCTGCTAGGGCGTTTACTGCAGCTGCATTACTTCCGGAAAGTTATCCCCTTGATAAGTTTAAGAGGATGATTAGATTATCAGAGAACCTTCCCCATAAATATCAACCCATAGTAAATAGTGAATTTAAAAACTTCACAGTTTTAGATCCTTTTGCTGGATTTGGTTCAATTCCATTGGAAGCTAAAAGGTTGAAAGTAGGTAAGGTGATCGCTTCCGAATTATTACCTACCGCATATGTGTTTTTAAAGGCTGTCCTTGAGTATCCTAAATATGGAATAAAACTTTTAGATGACTTAAAGAAATACGGCCAAGAGCTAATAAAAAGTATAGAAGATGATGTAAAGGAATTATATGGGGAGTATTCAGGTTTTGTAGGTACGTGGGAGGTAAAGTGTCCACATTGTGGCAATTACACTCCTTTAGTCAAGCAGTGGTCGTTATTAGCATTAAAAGGAAGTGGAGAAGAGGAAGAAGAGAGTGAAGAAGAAGTTAAGTCTGGTAATTTCAAAAGATTGGTTTTCATGAAACCTGAGGTTAATGGCGGGCAACTAAGAATAAAGATAATCGATTTAAATAAAGAACTTAATAGGAAGACTATACCTGCGAAGAAGACTAAGGATAGAGTAATAATTGACGCTAAGGAATATAGGGTTCCAGAGGGAAACGTTAATGCGAAAAAGAGTTACGCAAAATGCTTATTCTGTAATACGGCTCTTCCCGGTAAGGGTGATAAGTGGTATGTTAAAGAAGCGATAAAGGATTGGAATGAAAGGTATGAGAAATACTTGAATGGAGAAATTAGTCTAGAAGAACTACAAAACGCTAAAGCGAGGCCAGCACTCTTAGTTAAGTTTAAGGGAGAAGAAAAGGATCTACAGTTTGAGGAGATTAATGAGTATGATGTAGAAAAATTCTGGAATTTACTAATAAAACTAAAAGAAGTCGATGTAGAGAATATACCTATTGAGAATGTTGCTCCTTATGGTACAATAAGAGCTGCAACGTGGGGAATGAATAGATTTTACAAATTCTTTAATGCCAGGCAGTTAATAATATTTTCCAAAATTATCACTAAACTGAATGAACTTAAAGAAAGGATAAAGGGAGAAGAGGAATATAGGAAAGCTATAATAACGTATTTAACTATAGCATTTCTAAATCATATCAGACATAATAGTTTTTTAACATCAGTTCACCCTAACAGAACATTTATTAGGGATGCTTTATCATTTAGGGGGGTATCATTTACATGGAACTGGGTTGAAATATCTCCTTTAGCCAACATAATGGGATCTTTATCTAGGAGTTTAGATCACGTTGTAGAAGGATTAGAATACTTAATGCAGACTAATACTGACTCTCAAATTGAGATAATAAATAGCGATGTCAATGAATTAACTTTAAGCGATAAAGTTGACGTTATAGTCACTGATCCGCCCTATGCAGATGATGTCCAATACCCAGAAGTTAGTGACTTCTATTACGTATGGTTAAAGAGAATAATTCCGTTTCCCTATAAAACGCAATGGGAAGAATTCGTACCAAGAGATATAGGAGTTGATGAAGAAAGAAGTGAGGTGTTCGGAGATAATATAGGCTCCTACGAATATTTCAGAAACAAATTAGCTCAAGCGTTTAATAAACTCGCTGGAATTTTAAAGGATGATGGTTTATTAATTACTTTCTATAACCATACTTCTTCCGATGCGTGGGTGTCTTTACTTTATGCGGGCTGGTATGTTTCAAAGTTTAGGATAACTACAACTCATGCAATAACGACTGAAGATGAGACAAGAGTAACGGCACGAGCTACTACTATTTCTTTAGATAAATCAATAGTTATAGTATGGAGAAAAAAAGCTGAAGGCTCTAAGTTAATTCATGAAATTAGAAAGGAAGCTATTTCAAAAGTTTCAGACTGGGTTTCTAATATGTTAGGCAATCAGAAGCTTAAGCTCTCTACAGATACTTACATAGAGGTTTTAGGAAAGGTTCTCAGTGTGTTTACCCGATACGAAAAAATCTTAGGCTTAAGAGGGGAAGGAATAGCTGCAGTTGAAGATTTAGTTACAAATTACGTTTTCCCTACGACTGCTCAAGCGATAATTGAAGGGTTATCTAAGGGGATAGGAGTGAGGATTTCAGATCCTTATACGGTTTACTATGTTTTAGTAAAGCTTCTGATTCCCCCACCTACGAAAGGTGTGAGGAAGTTAGATAGTAATACCTTAACGTTTTTGAATATCTCATCTGGTAGTTTAGATGTTAAAGATTTACAAAGTAAAGGAGTTATTAGAGTTGAAGGCAAGAATAACACGATAGCTTTAGTGGAGCCTGAGCAAAATAAAGATATAATTGCTGCATTAGAACAACTTCCAGAAGTGAAGATGGCCCTTCAAGGGAATTATAACTTCTCTAACCCCGTTCAAGTCTTCCATTACCTTGAATACGTTTCGTTAAAATATTCTGATAAGCTTAAGGATGAGATCGAGAAGCTCAGAGAAAGGACTCGTTTCGTAGATGAGGCTTTAGCTATCGCAAAGGTCTTTGCGAGAGTCTTACCAGACAACGACATAGAGAAGGAACCCTCTAAGCGTTTGTCTGGGGATAAAGTAGGCATAGAGAGGTGGTTTAATGGCTGACTTAGTTTACGAGAATAAAGTAAGGGAAGACGTATTTAATCCGAGCTTAGACGACCAGATGGCTCCTGAGCTCAGTGATGTTATAGTTGGGAATGCACCACGAATTTATTTAGACCCTAAAGAGTTCTTCTCTGTTACGTATATAACGGATTCTATGAGGATTTTAGTTAATGAAATAACTAACGCTTTAAGTCAGAATAAGGGAACTACTATAACGATATATTCCTTATTCGGAGGTGGTAAAACACATACTCTACTTTTACTGTATCATGCTTTCAATAATCCTAAAATAGCGAAGGAGTTTGGGCTTAATGTTTTAGATGGCGTTAAAGTAATAGGAATAGGGGGTAAGGATGGCAGAACTGCCCCATCACCGGTAAACACCTTAAAGGAGGGTAACGTTGAAATAAAGACCTTATGGGGTTATATTGCAAATAAACTTGGAAAATACGATATAATTAAAAAATTAGATGAGGATATGATGACTCCGCAAAAAGAGGATCTTGAGAAGTTGTTTAAAGGGGAAAGGGTTCTTATTCTGGCAGATGAGATAGCTTATTATCTTTTAAGATTAAAGGGCAGATATAAAGAGTATTATAACCAGTGTTTGCTATTCCTAGAAGCTTTAGCATCGATGGGCGTTAATTTACCAGTAGTGTTAGTAGCTACAATCCCAGCTAAAATTGAGACTTCTCCTAATAAGCAAGATATTATAGACTACATTGAGGCGGGATATGAGCCTGAAGTTATAGAAGCCTTAGCTAAAAGGTTAGAAAGGAGCGGTAAAGCATTTAGAGCGCCTATAGAGACGTCTACGGATTTAGCTGATGTATTAATAAAGAGAATATTCAAGGAAGTAAATGAGGTTGTTAAGAGTAATGTAGTAAGCAAATACCAGAAGTTAGCCGATCAGTATAGAGACTATGTCGATGTTTCCATAATCCAGGAAGTTATGAGAACTTACCCGTTCCATCCACTTTACGTTGAGACTTTAAAGAAGTTATTAGAAGGGAACACGCATCTTCAAGGTACTCGAGAGGGTATAAAGATAACTAGGTATGTAATAAGGGACTTATGGAACTCTAAACCCACAAGAAGTTTAATTTTACCGTCGGACATAAGTATAAAAAATCCTCAGATACATGATTTACTACTGAAAGATTTCAAGAGTTACGGTACTGTTGCAGACTCAATCATTCAGAGGTCTAAGGGATTGGAAATAGTGTTTTTATTAGCAAATTATATATTTATTACAACATATTATTACCAGTTAGGGTTAGATGCAGGCCAACTTACTTCTGCATTACCTGATGATAAGGAAATAATTAGTTCGGTGCTCGACCCAGTATACCTCAACTCAATAGGTAGGCTCCCATCTGATGTGAAGGAGATTTTAGAGAGTATTAGTAGCAATTCAAAGAATGTTGATATGATTATCCCATATATTATGAATGATAAGGGAAGATATTGGGTTACTTATTTCTTAGATCCTAAAACTATATGTGAAAAAGACGCAAGTAAAGTGCCGCAAGCTGAGGTAGAGGAGAAGTTAAATGATGTTATGCTCGAATTAGCTGAAACTCCGATAGACATTGTACAAAAGAAGGGTAAGAAAACTATCAGCGGTCTTTTACTAAAATCATACAGGGCTGTACTCAGGAATAAGAATGAATTAGTTAACGTTGATGAACCATCATATTACCTTGCAATATTAAGTGAGCCAGTGTGTAAAGAGTGTAAGGATATCAATGAGATATTTAAAGCTTCTGAAGAAGTCGCGAGGAGAATATTGTATTATGTACCTTCTGGAAGGACAGAGGGCTTAAGGAGATATTCTAATACTATAACGTTACTATTTCCATCCATAGGATCTAATAGGGATAAAATGGAAGATTATATGAGGAAGTATATTTCCTGCTCAAAGATGGATGTAACACCTTATTATAAAGATAAAATTTCAAGAGACTATGCAGATAAAATATTACGTGAATATTTAAATAGTTTAGAGAATGCAATATATAATCAAATATTTCAATATTTTGATAAAGTAGCCTATCCCACTGGAAATAACGAGGTTAGAGTAGTAGAATTAAAAAGTGGAGAAAAGACTTTACTTCAACAGGTCGAAAGCACGTTAATTGATGAGGGTAAAATAATTCGTGAAGAGAATTTAGATTTTGATGTATTAAAAGCGTTATTAAGTAATTTAAGGATTGATATAACTAATAAGTCATTTTCTGTTAAGGACTTAAGAGAGATATTTTACACTAATCCTTCTTTACCTTTCGTCACAGATTCGGCGATTTATAACGCTATACGTAACGGCGTGGAGAAGTTAGAAGTAGGCGTTATGACTGGGGGGAAAGTTTATTATAAGAAATACGAAGGTATGGGAGAAATAGTAGTTAATGAGACTTCAGTAATTTTGCCGGCTAAAGACGCTGCAGAAAAAGAGATTGATGAACTGGTATCTCAAGAGAAAATCATAGAGGAAGGTGATAAAGTAATCAAGAGGTATTATGTATTGGAATTATTCGATGGTTCAAGAATACCTCTAAGAGAACTTAAAAAAGATGAGAACTGGTTTGATAAATTTAAGACGGGAGAGATTAAATTCGTTGAGGAAACTTTAGAGGCCGGAATAGAATTGTATGCTGAACCTAAAGAGGTCGAAGGATTGCCAGGTGAAGTAAAGGAAGTTAAAATAGTAGTGAAAAAAATAGGTAATTTCAACTCTAATGTATACTTAAGCAGCAATTACGGAGTATTAGACAAAAGTGAGGGAACCCCATCCTTTCAGACTACTCTGAGGATTACATTAAATCAAGACGGTATAGCTATGGTAAATGCCAGATATGATAATAAGGAGAAGAGAGTTGAAATAGTTACTAGGTTAAGGCAGAACGAGTGTGAGAGGATTGTAGAGCAGGTGAATAAAGATTCAAAGGTTTCTGAGATCGATATAACCAATATTGATGATATAAGGACTGTGATTACTAAGTTAAACTCGTTAATAATTGGTAAAAAGGTCTTAGAGGGAGAAATCAACGTAGAAGATCCTAATAAGAAGATTTTTGTGACTGCTAGGCCTTTAGGGTCTAGTATTCTCGATTTCATTAATTTCTTAAATCCCCTATTAAGCTTAATAGGTTTGAAGCCTAAGGTTTCTGGCTCGCTTAAGATAAAAATTGAGGAAATTAAAGAGATAAATAAAGTTGAGGAAATTAACGACTTAATCAGTAAAGGGATTATAAAAGTAAGAGTTAAGGTGTGTTAAGATGGAGTACCTCATAAGAGAAACTAGCCCTAATAGGATTTATTATTACATTATAAGAAACAGTAGTAGCTCACGAGTCTTTAAGGCTGCTGTGAGTTTAAGTGAAATTTATGATATTATTCTCAAGAACGTTAATGTTGAATATAAGAGGTCTAAGAAAACTATAAGGACTGAGAACGAGAGACTGTTTAAAATTATGATAGTTTATGGTGGTGTGAGACAAACCATTAGGAAAGTTTATGCTACGAGGATTAACGAGTTAGGGAAGATAATAACAGGAATGGATGAGTTTAGCTTACAGTTTTGGTATACGGAATTTTTAAGTAGATACTCAATGAGAAATAATATAATAGATACTTTCAGAATCAGTAAATCTTTTCGTGATCTCTATGAGTGAGTTTATCCTTTACTACCTAGATAAATTAGAGGAATATCATCCTATGTTTAGGTACCCTCTTTTAACTGGAGGGGATTACGAACCTTACATTCATCAAGCTGAAATGTTTTATAGACTTCTCTCAAGGGATCCAGTGAGGTTTCTCATAGCTGATGATGTGGGACTTGGGAAGACGATAGAAGGAATAATGATAATGGATCGATTAATTAAGGATAGGGGGGCTAAAAGGATTCTGTTAATAGTCCCTAAGGTCTTAATTAACCAGTGGATATCTGAGTTAAGGAAATTCGCTAAAGAGTGGCAATTACCAATAATTGACTACAGAAATTATAGGGAAACGCTAAGTGAGAACGGAATCTATGTAGTTAGTGTAGATACTATAAAGAGGAATGAGCACAAGTCTAAGTTCTTATCTGTTAATTGGGATTTGATTGTGGTTGACGAAATACATAAAGTAGGAATAATAGGCGGTAAGGAAAACCAGAGGTACGCAATTTTAGCCTCGTTAATAAATAGAAACCCGAACTCTCACTTTATCGGCTTATCAGCTACACCTCATAGGGGTAACGACAATGATTACATAAGGAGACTTGCCCTTATAGACCCCTATTTAAAGGATAATAGTGATATGATATTAAGGAGTACTGTTAGGGCTATAACATTAAAGAGGAATAAAGATAACGTTAATAAGGTTTACGAAAAGGAAGAAATATTCCCTAAAGCATACTTCATTCAGTATCTAGTAGAACCTACGGAAGACGAGAAAAAATATTATACTTTGATAAGAGAACTTTCTCTAGCGATACTTAAGGATTATTACGATAGTATAGGCGAGAGGCCTAAAGCTCTTCAGCTCTTAGCGTTTATAATAGGTAGACGTTCATTGTCTAGTCCCTTAGCTGGTTTAATGACTTTTAAACACGTAATAGAGAATAGGGGCACGGAAGTCAATGAAAATGAGGTTATAGATGAAGCTGAGGAATACGCCGAAGAGGAGGAAACTGAGGAAGACGTAGAACCTGATGATATAGCAAATGAATTGGCTGAAATAAACGCACCATATCTTGAAAGATTTAAAGATTTCATACCGCAGTTGATAGAATATGCTAAAAGGGTTATTGATAATGATAGTAGAGTAAAGGCACTTATAAATTTAGTGGGAACTCATTTAAATAAAGGGGATAAGGTAATAATATTTACGGAATATAAGGATACTGCGAACTACATTTCAGGAAAGCTTAAGGGCGCTCTTAATTTAACAGATAGGGAAATTAAAGTAGTAACTAGCATCACAATAAATCAAGAGGGGATAGATAGGATTAAGGGATGGTTAGAGGGCAAAGAAAGTAAAGTTCTAATCGCTACAGACGTCGCGTCAGAGGGGTTAAATTTACAGAGTGCTAATGTTATAATACATTACGAAATCCCGTTAAGCATAGTGAGGTTTGAACAAAGGAACGGAAGAGTATGGAGACTTAAGCAGACCAGGCCAGTATACATATATTATATATCATTGAAGATCCCTCTAGAACAAGCCTTATTTGAAAATTATTACAATAAGCTTTTATCAATAACTAAGGGTACTGGGTCTAATGAAAAAGTAGTCGACGCTTTAATATACCAAGGAGTTACGGTGAACAGGATATTCGATCTTAGCGAGGATAAGGAGACTATACCAATATACACATTGTATAATGATCCTAATAATGAAAAAGAAAAAGTTACTCCAATTAAAGTATGGGAAGCAGCATTACAAGGAAATTTAGATAATTTGATGGAGTCTCTGTTGAAGAGGATAAAAATACTAAAAGAAACTATGAGAAAGTTCGCGTTATTTGAAAAGATGCAAGGTGCGGTCATAAACGAGATTGACTCTATTAGACAGCTCTCAGGCTTTGAAAATAGGAAAGAGCTTAATGATGCAATCAAGTTATTCTTAGAACAATATGTTAAAAGTCAAAATGGAACTTTTTCTAACGGAAAGATAGTTATACAGAAATTACCTTTATTAGAAACATACGATGATAACAGAGTAGGCAAAAACATACATTTATTTTACTCCATAGTTTCTAGATTTGCTAAGATACGTAAGAGTTATATAGTTTGTGATAGTTTAGATTACAACATTTATCTTATAGATACAAACGTAGAGACTAAGTCTAATAAGAACTTGCTCCACCTCCCTCTAATAATAAACTCTAAAGGTGATATAATCCGTGAAAGTGACTTCCTTAAGACTATCCTGCCTCAATTATTATATTGCAATGCAATTTATCCAGAGGAGGTGTTAGTAAAAGATAGATCATGGGTTTATAATGCAATAAACTACGTGCAACAAAAACTTTACTACATTGAACAACAGTTTATATCTTATAGACAACGTAGGGGAAAGGATAGTTGGGTACCGAATAGTAGGGAAGACTTTAAGGTTAACCCAACTATAGTATGGGCGATAATAGGGATTAAAGGACATAATGAAGACGTTAAAGAGATTAAAGAGAATGTAATAAGGGCTCTTAGCGAACAAGAATGGAAGATAGGATTAGGAGACAGCATAAGAGCTGAGGGTAAAGGTGAGGTTAGGTATATAAAAATTGTAAGCCCGTTAGATTTACTAAAAGCACAGTATAACGGATGGATTTATACTTACGTTAACGGAGCATTAATAGGTGTTAAACGTGGAATATGAATATGAATACGGGAATACTCGGATCAGAATTAAACAAGGGTATAAAGAAATTGGTGGTAATTTTATCATAATAGAAAATAAGGACAACACACTAGTCTTTGACCAAGGGATAAGATTTTCAAGATTTAAAAAATATTATAACGTTAGCATTCAACCCTCAAGTGCCTCAGAATTAAAGAGACTAGGTATCATACCACCATCTGATAAATTTAACAAGATTTATATATCACACTTACACCTAGATCACTTAGGGATTCTCCACTTATTGAATGTAGGCACGTCGTTATATGTACCAGATAAAGATACGTTTAATCAATTCATAGAACCGTATAAAGAATCTGACAACTGGACTGCATATATATCTCCGCCTATAGGTGTTGACGTAATTGATGTAAAAGATAATCAAGATGGGGTACTGCCATTGCAAGTCGAACATAGTGCTTACCCAGCTTATTCGTTCTACTATAATAACGGGGACGTTAGAATATTATACTCTGGTGACTTAAGACTTTCATCTCCTCTAAAAGTAGCAGATCGCGAGCTACATAACAGAATTCATGAAAGAACTATTCTTGAGGAATACGAAGAGAGGGGATTAGACACCGACGTGTTAATAATAGAGGGAACGAACTTCTCCTCTGCTATCTCTCCTTTACAGCCCCATTATTTTAACGAGCAAGTCAATAATATCTTCGAAAGTCACAGTAACTCAGTCATCACGGTCTCTGTAGATCCCATAGACTTAGAAGAGCTCGCATACCTTCTTCTAGTTACTAAAGAGAAGGGTAAAATTCCAGTGTTCTCTGGACGCAGATTAATAAAAATGGCTAGCTTCTGGATATCAAAGTTCAATTTAATAAACAAAGCTTATCAATTTGATGATAAAAGCATAGAGTTTGAAATAAAAGATGAAGAGGAGATAATTAGATCCCCGCAGGATTATGTTATATTTACAGTTAAGGGGAACCTAATAGACTTTGGAAGGAGATTAAGCGAAATAATTAAGGGCTCTGTAGTTATATCATTATCTACAGAGAATAGGGCTGAAAGTGGAGAAGATGAAAGTGTTGAGGATAATTGGTATAAGGCTCTTGGCTTTATAACTTATAGGCTGAGAATCTCCGGCCATTATTATCCATATGAGTTAAGGACTATATTAGAATACATTAAACCTAAGAAGGTAATCCCAGTACATACAGATGCCCCATTAACTATGTGTGAATACATAAACAAATTAGGTTATAGTTGTGCAGAGAATCTTCCGTAATATTTAATACTTAAATTAATATCGTTATACCGAGAGTGTTCAATATAGCTCTTATATTTTATGCAAAATAGAGGAAAAGAAGTGAGATTACTAAATGCTTTAATACCTTACTGGAGAGGACCCTCAATCCCACCTAAGATAATTCATAAAATACTTAACTCCCATTATATTGCTAAAGACGTTATAACATGTGCAAGAAATATTTCAATGGAAGTAAGAGTATTTGATGAAATTAAAATAGGTAAGTGGAAACCTTTACGCTGTATACTTCTTTAATTGATTACATTCACTTTCTGGTCTGGGAAACCTGCTCTTAAGGAAGGGGATAAAAAATGAGGTAGTATATAATCTGGTCTTACCACTATTTATGCTAGCTTTGTTCTCGGTTGCCTTTTATTTAGACACTCTGTATTTTTGACTATGCGTTAACCTCTTGAAACACCTTATGGTGAGGCCTACCCTCAATTATAGTCTTACCGTAATTTACTGTGTTTCTATAAGCCTCGCTTGTTACGAAATTCCTAAATGCGTCTAAGCTCTCCCATTCGCTATAGATCAAATATTCGGAAGGGTCATCAACACTCTTATACAATCTAGCATTTATAAATCCCGGAAAGTTTTGCTTAAGATATTCGAGGACTTTTGAAAAAGTTTCTTCAAACTCCTTCTCATGCCTTTTTTTTGACTTTGTAGTAGAAACCTACATTTATCATAAGTAATTGTATAGAGATACTAAAAAATAAAGTTAACTCTTCATTCCTCCTTCTCGACCGGTTTCTTGTAAACCACGTAATGGTACAATGAGAACTCCTCACCGAGTATTAAGAAGAGCTTCAGACTTGATGAACTAATGCCGGGCACTAAGTACTTCATAGAGACAAATTATACTAATTACGTAACTATAATTAACGGTAATTTATACCACGGCAGACTGGTACTAAACTACAGCGGAGTCCTCTTACCTACCTATAACGGCTCTCAAATAACTGTCTTACCTAACGGTACAATAATATTCTGGCACTCATTAAGACCAATGGAATACCTACTCTATAATGACGGAATGTTTTACGGGTATTACTCCAACTCAAGCTGGTATTACCCAGATAGGGTTGCAATAATGTGGTATTTAGGTAGTGGAGTTCCCACAGAGGACGGAATGCATATTGGCGGAAAATACCCCGGGCAAGTGTTTGATGGATTTAACTTTACATGCGCTGGAGGAGCACTAAAACAGTCAGGGGGAGCCGCAAACATATGGATGTGGGTCAGCGGTGCTACGTGGAACAACGCTACTTATGACCCCGCATTTAAGGCAAACTTGTGGGAGAATGAGAGTTTAACTGGCTTACCTTATGTAGACCCGGGTGATAACGGTTTCGTAGTACCACTTTACACTAACAATACCGATATGTATGAAGTTGACACAGCGGGAGTATGGTATACTCCAGTCTCAAATAATACGAATGCGCTCAATGGCTCTCTATACTTCATATGGACTGGGGCTAAGTGGGATAATGGCTCTTGGTGTGTTGAGTTTGCGAGGCCTATGGGAGTACCACAAGGCTACCTACCATGGATGGTAAACATTACAACGGGGAAGACTTATTATGTGGCATTTGCAGTATGGCAAGGCAAGCTAGGAGAGACGTTGTTTGATAAATCTATAACACCAACCTTTGTACAGCTAGAAGTAGTTAATTCCTCGCCTTCAACATCGACCACAACATCATCAGCAGTTCCTAGTTCGTTATCTTCTCCAGCTACAGTGGTTACTATAGTAGGTGTAGTCATAGCTGTAGTTGTATTAATAGTTATATATGCGGTGTATAGGAAATGAGGAAAGAAGCTAAACCTTTTTTTATCCTCTTAGGAATAGGTGCACTCCTCTTATCTTTTTACCAGTTTATTACACCAATATCATACTTACCGATAACAATACCCTTTGAAGACCAACTTTACAGATTGGGTTTCATAGGCTTATATTTATCGACTTTCTCCCTAGGAATAATAGGCTTGATGGACGAGGATAAATTAGTAAGGGTTCTAGGGGGCCTTATTATATTATCACCCCTTATAGCCCTAATTCCGAATTACGCCATTAGTGAGTGGTGGGAAGTTATTGAAATTTTTACAGTAGTAGACGGTTTATTTATAATGGTGAAAAGTGTATTAAAGAGCAGTCGATTTCCTCTAATCCTTACCCTTTTTGTAATAATATTTAATGAAATTGAGGGACTTGACGAGCAAATTTTTCATAATTTCGTTTACACTAGCTTTCTTACGCTACTCTATTTGACAATCATCAGCGGCTTTATATTACTTCTCTACAACTTGAAACTAAAAAGGCTGTTAATATCAATAGGATTGGGCGGTTTAGCAATGGGCATATACTTACCCCTTTTCTTTCTGACCCTACATAACCGTTTTTTAGAGATGATTTTCGCACTGGTGTTCCCAGCTGTCTACGGAATTACGATAAGTAACCCTTATAACACACCATTATTAATTTTGGCCTATTCACTAGTGTTATTCTTGAGTGTAGCACTTGCGGTAAATATCGATTTATACACGGGATTAGGGTTTTACATGATAGAGACAACAACTTTCTTAGGGCTTACAGGTTTCCATTACTACATCTATATGGTATTCCCAATTATGGGGTTTTATTTCATGAACTTGAAGCGAGTAACTTTTGTAAGAAATTCAGAAATGTTCTAAATCATTAAACTTATAAAACCCTACACGACATCTTTTTTAACTGTACTAAAAACTACAACTTAATTGTTATTGAATCTCTTTCCCTGCGTATGAGCATTATATTCATTGATGGTGAGAATAAAATTTTTTCGGTTCAAAAGTTTATTATCTTTAGTACCTAATGAAAAATATGGTAGACCAACCCTTTTACAAAAAGGCTTTAGCGAGGAACTTTATACGTTATGTGATAGAGGAAAACCCAGAAGTTCAATTACTTAAAGGAACAATAAGTAATGAATTAAAGGAGGACATCTGCTCAACGAGTGAGGAAGAAATTAAGACGCTTATTGACGAGACTTATGAATTTATAGTCGGAGTTAAACTACTTGAAGAGAAGAAAGAATAGGTAATAGACGTTGTTAAGCAAATATGTTTTTAATACTTATTGAGCTCTTGAGCTATACTTACTGCCTCAAGCTTAGTATCGTGTAAAAACGTTGAAGGATAAATAAAATAAACCCTTGGTAATGTTCTTTGCCGTTGTGTCTACTTTTTCTATGTAGGAGGGTAGTACGGAAGTAGTAATACTACTGAAAACCTCCCTTACAGAATCGCTTAAAACTTGTAAATCCATACTCTCTAATCTAAAGAAAGTCTGCACACCGGCTGGAATTCTGAGGATTGCATAATACGCATACCTTTTCGGTACTCCATTAATAACTACTGTACTTGTGTCCTCCCTATACACGTAAATGTTAGTATCTATCTCTAACGGGCCGATTAAACATAACTGATGAGAAGAATTACATAACGAATTAGATTTTAAATCTAGAATATGTGTATCATTGAGGTTCATATTTTCGCTGAATAACTCCTTTGAAACCATAGCCAATTTCTTTGAGTTTTCTAGCCTTTTTACTACACCGACGGCTCTTCAGCTTGTTATTAAATCCACCCTGTCCTTAACTAGTTGGCCGTAGGCCCATTTGTGGGTTAACCTACCATAATGGTTTAACCTTGAATAATCTTTAGGCCTAGAGAATACAAAAGACTGGGAGAGCTCCCTAGGTGTTGGGAATAGTGGACCGTCAAGTATTAACAAATCCTCTTTAGAACTCATAATTATGTTGTTTTCAGCCTCAACCCTCAACTCGTCGGCGACGTCATCCAGGTGGTATAAACTCTCAACCCTACCGTTATCCATCTCAACTTCGTCCAACGCATATTCATAGCCTACTAAATTTCTGAACACGAGATAACCACTCTTTATAGCACCCTCAAGTCTTCTTAATATTTCTAGATAAGAAGCAACACCAATATACCTACCACTTACCTCAAAGGGAAATGTGTAGAACCCTCTTTCCGTTGAGAACGCTGAAGCACCTATAACTACTAGGTCCATGAAAGTACTTTTTAATATCCTACTGGAACTGTCTAGGGAAAGTACTGAGGAGAAATTGCCATTACCATTATTTATAGAGAATAGATCTAACTTATCAACTTTATTACTAAGTATTTTAACAGATGCTTCAACTTCTACACTTTCTTTAGGAACATATTGCACGTAGGGGAGTTGGGATGAAATAACCTTAGAAGTTTCCTCACTCAACTTAAGTAATTCCAGCTGAATATCACTAGTGCTTAACACATAGATAATTAGGTTAAAGAATTTAATATAGATTACGTTACGGTGTGTTACCGTTTGCCCCTACACTTTCATTTCAATCATTTTATGTAAATATTCATAAGAAGAAGTAGGAGGGGAAAAAATTAGCTTAGAACGAGTCTTTAGAAGGAGTCCGTGGCTCTCATCAGGTACCTAATTACGAATAATAGCGCCATTATTATTAGCACTACTACGAGGATCTCGAATATAGACCCTATGGTTAGCGCTATCGGTGTGACGAAGTTGTAGCTGGCAGGGATCTTTACCGCAGTAGTATTAAAGACGCCAAGGATGTAAAGGGCGATATTAGTAACGTTTGATATAGTTTTGACACCAGCTAGTAAAATTATGATGGCGGTAATTACATATTTAAACTTATCCTTATAGTTCTCCTCGTCGTCGGCCATCTTTATCGGAAGCCTGGGTGCTGGACCGAGGGCAATTCCTTTTAGACCGCTTAGTTTCGCGAACATCGCCTTTATTGACGTTAGTACGTTGAATAGAATTGCTAACAAAATTTGCATTAACGTTGCCGCACTTAGCGGATGTGTGGACCTCATTTCGAACTAGGAATTGACGTTAAAGTTAAAAAATATATTCAAACGATAATATACCCGACTTCCTTTCCCCCTAGCCCTGGAAGGGGTGAGGCTTGTCTTTCGTTTTGCCAGTATGCTCGTCCAACTGACTTCCTCCCCGCCCTGAAGGGCGAGGGCTCCCACCATCGATTCGGGATTACATCTCTCATTTGGTGGGCAGTCGAGTGGCTCAGAGAACCACTCCCATTTGAAAGGGGGACTTTCATCGCTAAACTCTAGTCCCTTGAAGGGAAGGAGAGATACTGGTTACCCTCCCACAGTCCCATTCAGCCCTCAATCGAGCTGGGGAGGAGCGTCTTTAGCGTCACTAAGAGAAATTTTGACGAAGAAGTATTTGAATATAATGGGGCTATCCATCCCCGCCTCAGAGAGGCGAGGCTTTCGCCCCCTTTAACCCCCTTTCTTAGTAAACTACAAACCTATGACCCGTCCTAGGTGTGGATATGTATGGGACTACAAGGGCAAAAAGCAATATTATGCAACATGCCCAAATTGCATGAGAAAAGTCAATATAGC
>OGCG01000574.1_pt1 | contig 22079 bp, 18 predicted proteins | sample 1570061 | NCBI WGS metagenome assembly OGCG01 (sample SAMN06268698, study PRJEB24515) | hot springs metagenome | isolation source: Joseph's Coat, Yellowstone National Park, Washington, USA | place: USA:Joseph's Coat, Yellowstone National Park, Washington, USA
TCATCGGGTTGATATTCGCCGTTTTGGGACTTTATTTCCTGTTGAAACGGAGGAAGATACAGGTGATAAGTCAGCAGCAGCCTGTGAAAACTGAAACGGAGATTGAGAGCAACGGGTTGGAAAATTACAGAAAAACATATAAGAATCTTTACACTCTTGAGCAGAAAAAAGAATTCATAAAGATAAACAAACCTAATGGTAACAACGACTTCAATCAAATCAATAATGTTGTGCAAGATCTAAAGGGAAAATCAGATGAATTCAATGATTTCAGCCAAAAAATACAAGGTTTAAATGAAAATGTAAATGATGAAGGAAGTTATAACGAATTAATTAGTAACATCGAAAAAATAGAAGAAGATATGCATAAGAAGCTGGAAGACTTTGAGTCTTTAGTAAAGGGCGCTTTGTCTTCCGTTGATGAGATGAAGAAAACAAAAGAAAAGATTTTTGGAAACTTAAGCAAAAGACGAGAAGTAAAAAAGAGCATTTATGTTGGATCTCAGACAAGTCTGTTGAAAACTTTAGGGGAACTTATCGAGAAAGCTACAGAAAAGCAGTTGCAACCCGTTGGAAATTTCCCTGTATTCAATGAACTAAAAGAACTAAAGAATGAGATAAACAACGTAGGAAATTCCGAAGAAAAAATCGATGAACTAATCAAAAATCGTCTCGGCAGTCTCGATGAATGGATAAACGAGATGAAAAAATATTTGGAGTTTCAATGGAATAAATTGCAAAAATATAAACAAAAATATGAAAATAAAATAGAATCGATTGAAGAATCATTCACAATTTCAGAACAGCCTGAGCAAAATCCTATACAGGAATCTAATCAAAACGTTCAAACCATTTCAAATATACCCCAGTCCCAGCCTCAGCCTCAACCTCAGCCTCAGCCTCAGCCCGAGCCTGAATTCAATGATCTCATGGTTTTCGAAAGTACTTTCTTTGAGAAATATACTACTAAACCATTTGAGACTTTTTTAGCTCTGATGGCATTAAAAGGAGTAACAGGAGATCTAGTAAGAAAAGAAAAATATCTATCCGATTTCATAGACGCTAGGCAAAAAAGAGAAATCCCTAATATACCATTCAGAGATCGAAAAAGAGACACAGAGAATGGAAATAATGATAAAAAAATTTTATTTTTCGATCTCTTCATCCGTTGTTTCAGGATCAGCAAAAAGATCGATGATTTCTTAAATATTCTCCCCGATAAGAGCAAATACGAAGAAGTAAAGGAAAAGTTCATGCAAAACTTTAATATTATCAAGCCACTGTTTCTTCTAAGAGAAGAGGAAGAAAAAACACTTTTAACTCCGTTTATTTATGGCCAAGATGATCTGGAGAATTACAAGAAAGTCTATGAGAAAATAAAAAAAGAAGAAAATATCGAAGATCATTTTCTTTCGGAACTCGAAAATATCTATAATGATATCTCGCAAATCTTTATAAAGAACAGGGATTATGTTTTATTTTATAGTTTTCTGAAGAGTGGAAACAAGAATAAAGTGTTTCCGTTTATTTTCCCCGATATTCGGCAGAAAATAAGCATCAAGAAAAGCGGTGAATTTAGTGCTCTAAATATTCAAGAGGAGTGGTATCAAGTAAATTTCTCCGATTACTTTTATTGCTTCTTGATGTTAAGAAACCTTAATCTTATCCAAGAAAAAGAAAAAGAAATCGAGAATTTCCTGAATTCTTTGACGAATGATGATAAAGAATTCGTCTATTCCTTTTACTATAATTACCAACAAAACGAGATTAAGACTGCTTTGGGACCTAATCCTCCTGATGAAATCAGCGGAAACTCTGAGAAGAAATTTCATCTCCTGATCGGGGAAATATTAGAGAAGTTGGGGATGAATTACGAATACAAAATTATTCCGAAGTTTAATCAACGGAATTTAAAGTTTCTCCCGTTACTCCCACTAAGAATTGATGATCCTTTCCTTTATTTTCTTCATGCTCTCAGCGTAACACATGATAAAAACATAAGCCAATTTACAACCAATAAGGAAGTTATGGAGATAGTCAAGAAGATTAATCCGAGGTCAAGTAGTGATACAAACGCATTCCTGTTGATCTTATTTTATCACAAGCAAATCATAGATCAGATTCCTGAATTAAAGAAAATCTTAGTTGAGATTTCAAATTATATTCTTTTTCCTAATGTCATTCAGATTCCAGATATAAGTGAGCAATTACAAAAAAAGAAATATTTGCTGAGCTTTTATCTGGAAATTTTAAGGACTTTAGATACTCTGATTAAGAAACAAGACGAACTCGTGAAGATAATAGAGAAAGCTAAGGAGAATATAAACCCTCTTCTGTTATGTTATTTCGATGACGAGAAATCCCTGTTCATAACGGAGAAGATTAACATGGAGAAAAACAAAAGACTGATCGAGAGAATATGGCTTTATCGTAATACCGATGCTCTCGTGGATTCCATCAAGAATACCTTTGCTAAAACCATTAAAAATTTCGATGTTAAACCTTTGTTGAAAGACGAATTCTTCCGTTGCTTCATGACTATGTATGTCACTACCAATAGATCCATTCGTGAACTAACACGAGTCTATGTTCCGATGCAAATAGATCAGAATAATACCACAAAGATCGATGCTATAAAAAATATCATCGAACAACAATATATCAAAAAAATAAATATAATATAAAATGGATTTGTTTAATGAGAACTTAATTCCCGATGATGTTGCCATTAAGACTTTCAGGAGCAAAACGGAAAAAATCTTCATCCCGTTTATCATAAAAAAAAGATTGGATAAAAATAGAAGAAACATATCTAAATTTACCAAATCTTTTCCATCTTCTATAGCGAGACAGATCGAAAAATGTATAGAATACGAGGTCAAACAGGAGAAAAGGAAAGATTACTTCTGTATTCCTTATGGAGAAGAAAACCTCAGGGAGAGAATCATGTTTATTACGGATTATCATGATAAATTGTTTCTCTCCGTTTTTTATACTTATCGCCTCCTCCATAAATCTTATGCTCCCAATGAATATGTCCTCGATAACAAAGTCGTGGACTACAAAAACAAGATCATCCATGACTTTACTGAGAAACGGGGACAATTTAATGGTATTCTCGCCAAAATGGGTTTATCTCCTGGAGAGGAGGAGGCTTCTGTTATGAGAAAACCGTTCTTCACCGAGGAAAAAGACTTCGAAAAGGCAAAAAAATACTTCGAGAAGGTTAAGAAAATAAAGGATGCCAAAGATATGTTTGAGGAAATAAAAAAGATCTATGATGAAACGGTTGAAATATTAGCTCCGATGTCTGAACAATGGGTAGCGGAAACATTGATCTTCTGCATTAAACATTCGGCGATCATTGATGACCTGATACCGAATATCAAAAACTATACGTTCAAAGGCAAAAATTTGAAGGAAGGACAAGAAGATATTCTTATTAGTAACTCCCGTACATTAGAAAAGATCTTTGAACTCAAAGGTCTTTACGATTTCTTTAATGAACTTGTGAAACAAATTAATAAAGATAATAACAAAAAAGCTGCTTTGGAAATCTTTACTGATCAAAACTACCATGAGTATCGTTACTATGTGTTGGAGAAACTGCAAGAGATTCTTGATAGCGAGAAGATTGATTTCAAAAAAGAGATTGAAAAAAAGAATCTTCCTTCAAGCAGTCTTTCAATAAAACCCAACAAAGACCTGTTGAGCCAAGAGGTAATAGCTCTTGATATGGATTCTCAGATAGATCTCGTTTATTTGAAAAAACAAACGAAAGTTTATTTTAAATTATGGGAGCAAAAACAGGATTTTGCATATAAAGAGCTAAAGGAAGAAGAGGTTGAAAAATATTTTCTCATCAACCTTCATAATAAATTTCAAGATTTAGAATCGAAATTCACAAATGAATTCGGGGAGATATTTAAAGATTGGAGAAACCTCGAAAAATACCCGATGATCTTTTTACGTCAGATAGATGTTATGGACCGTTATGAGAGTCTCAAACAACTTCGAGAGCAGATCTTGAATCTGTTGGGTTACAAAAATATCCCTCCATTTCTTTCCCTCGAACAACTCAAAGACATTTATGAGAAGATCAAAAAAGAGAACCGTTTATTTTCGTTGTTCCTAACGCTTTTGACAGAACAAGTCCCTAGAAGTCCTCCTATTTCTTTCATGAAATCACTAGAGGTTTTCTATCCTAATGCCCTAAAATATTTCATGACGGATAAAACGGTGTTTTATGCTCCACCTGTTATCAAGAGACTTGGTCTCCAAAAAAACAGGAATATCGATAAGATCTATCTCAGAATAAACCTCTATCAGAATGTTTTTCATATCGATAAGTATGGGCGTGACCTAGTGACGAAATACTATAAAGATCCGGAGAAAGTTTATGTTATTCCTGATGTGAGGTGTTATCTGGTGGAGGAGATCGTGAGAAAAAGATCAGCGAAAATCGATTATGATTTCGTTTCTATCCTCGTGATTGGTAGTGACGGAAATGTCAAACTGAGTAACGGGGAAAAAATAAACTTCTTTCCTAATCCAACTGATCATTACTTATCGGTAATAAATTTTGTATCTCACAAGAAAATATTCCTTGCTCTCAATCAAAAAGAAGAAAAGATCCTCGAAGGTGATGTTCAGGAAAAGCTTCATCAGATTAAAGAGCTTGCCCCAAAACCCTCTGAAAAAACTTCTTCATCTGAGATCTCGAAAATAATCGAAAAGATTCAAGGATTAAAAGAATTCGATGAAAGGGAGATCAAAGAAATAGTTTCAGACATTACTTCTCTGGAAAACTTAACGAATGATGAAAGAGAACTAATTAATGAAATTTATAGTAACCTGTCTAAAATAGCCAGCATAGATGAAAAACTTAATATTATGAATTTACTATTCGATGTTTTAAAACAAATCCTTCAAAGTACTTCCAAGTCACCAGTCGTCGTGGAGCCAAAGAAAAAATCGGCTGAGACTTCTGAGAAGAAAAGTAAAATAGATCAAGCATTAGAAACACTATCAAAAAGTATCAAAGATTTTGAAGAAAGTTTTTTAAAGCTAAAAGAAAAGGCCGAGAGAAGTAATAAAAAGGATGAAAATTATTTGGTTTTATTTAGTTACATCCTAAATGAGCTCAGATATATCGAAGGTATTCTGGTATCAATTAAAAAACAAAAAATTAATTTAGAGAAAATTCTTGAGGCTTTTTTAGTTGAACCTAATTTTTTTCCGTCAGATGATGTTCTTAAAGAAAAATTTCTTTATCTACAATCTTTGGTTAGAACTTTCCCTGGAGAAAAAGATAATAAATACAAAATCGAGGTTCTGAAAAATATCGCGAAAGCGATTAATGATATAACTTTAGAAATCCAGAATAAGGAAAAAGAAATAAAAGGTGCAACGGAAGGCACAACGACAAGCCCAAAGAAAGACACGATCACAGACACAGACACCAGCATAAACACAGACACCAGCACAAACACAAACAACTCTTAATTCCTGTATTTTATGATACCGTTATCATAAAATACTAAGACCTTTACCCGATATTCCAAAGTATCGGGCATAAAAACTCCCATAATCCAGGATCTCTCTTCCTGATTTTCGTACTTTCGCGATACCATTCCTCAAACTCTTCTTGTGACCCGTTGTTTTCAACGTCTTTCCTCGATACTCCGATGAGGAAAAATCTTTTTTCGTACCAAGGCAAAGTAACGGGCCTAATGATATAGATGTCTTCGAATCTCTTGGAGATCTCGAGTGCTTCCGTTAATAACGGAGAATCAACAACGATAAACTTTGGATTAATCTCGTACCATTGGAGAGATTGCTCGGGAGTGCAAAAAATCACGTCAATTTTGATGATGCTTTGAATCCATGTGGTTGGATCCGTTCCAAACTGTATCTGGTCCTCGTATTTCTTCTGTAGTTCCTGAACATCAGCCAGAGCAAAAATATCCTTGGTATAAACGGGAATATAGTGGTAGATCACCGATTCTGGCCTTCTCCAAAAAATATATTCGGTGATATCTTTATCTCCTAACCCGTTGATCGCAGCAAAGTTTCCCAGGGTTTGTGGGGCTAATATTCCTCCGTCACTCAGCGTGAAATTAAAGATAGCGTCCAGATTAGCCCCGAGACCACTGGGAAATTTCAGTGATGTCAGGGGATTCCAAAGATAGTCGGGCTCTGGTTCAGGCTTTTCAGGCCCTTCGTGCCTTTCAGGTCCTTCATGCTTTTCAGGCCCTTCGTGCCAATGGCTTAGCTTCCCAGGTTTTCCAACGGGCCACTGAAGATATGGTTCCGTTAAATCCATTTTATTTTTTGAATATTTTTTTTTACCGATCTTTAAGTTCCCAAAAAAGTTCTTAAAAACATGATCCACTTTCGGAATCTCAAGGTGACAACCATGACCTGTATCATCTATCTCTCATGTTCCGTCTATATTCAACGGTTGTTTTATCTTCTTCCCGTTATCGAGAACGAGACCATTACCAACGGGAAGATCGTTTCCTTGAGATACAACACTCTTTATCGCGGAAACATGTTTAAGGCCAGTCAACTCCCGTTTCGAAACTGTATCACCATCAACATCGTGATGGATAGAAAACTCATCAGTGTGAAGATATTCAGTAAGGGCAAAATACAAATGTGTGGCCTGATATCGAAGGAGATGGCCCAAAAGACAATGGAGAAGATCGTGGAATACATTCAAGAAATTCAAAAGATGTTACAGAGAATCCATGAGGAACCAATAGAGTCTCCCGAAGTCATCCGCTTCGTTTTAGACGCATTAAATCACGAGGCCTCATGGCAGGAACTTCTGGAATGGGACAGAGTTTATAACGGAGAGATTCAATATAAAATCAAGAAAGTCATGGTGAACTTTAATTACGACCTTGGGTTCTCCGTCAACAGAGCAGAGTTCGCGAAACAGTTTAATAAGATCCCGGGGTTCAAGGCGAGATACACAAACTCTTCTGATTACTGTGTCTATCTCCGATATTACGAAGAGGAACGAAAACATATGTTCATCATCTATAAGTCGGGGCTGGTGACTCAATCAGGACCTAACGAGAAATATATGGAGCATGCTTATCAAGTTTTTCATGAAACCGTTAAAAAGCTGAGGCAGTACGTGATGAAGCCGAAACAGGATTACAGGAAACTAAAATTCATCCCTGTTGCCCAGAATCTACTTGCCTGTCCCGTTAAATTGAAATAAAATAACGGAACAAAAAATGTTCCATAAACACCTTAAAATATGCTCCAAATCAAATACGACGCCGTAACGAATCACTGCCTGTTTCGTAAACTATTCATCTACTGTAAAATCAGAAATCCGTTTATTGTCCCCATATTTAGCGCAACCATCAACGGAGGTAACATTCATGTCACCATCGAAAAGAAGTATCTGACCTTTAATATCATGAAATACACCTCTCCCAAAGTCTTGGAGTACGCCATGGACTTTGCGTTTCTATTACAACGGATGCATCATTCGAACTTTCCTTATCCCGTTTTCTTTGGTTTCTTCGATAGTAGCATGGTTTTCGTCGGGAATGACGGGAGAGCAAGAATACTAGGGTATTCAAATATTCACTACCACAAGAGCGGCGAGAAATTAAAGATCGATCCAAGAGTCCTGAAGAACATTAAGGTTATTGCACCAGAGATGCGTGAAGGTTGGGTGGGACCATTAACGGATGTTTTTTATTTTGGTGTCCTGTTTTGGTGCATGGTCACAGGAAAAACGGAAGAACACTTCGACATCAAAAACCCTCGCAAATACATTTCCGAAACATGTATTCCTTTCGTCTTCAACAGAGTCATTCTCCCCTGTTTCTTAGATTACGAGAAGAGACCAAGCTCCTTTCAGCTCTTCTTTCAACTGAAGGAATTTATTTCTGTGAGAGACTTTAATCACTCCGTTTTTACTTACTGCCCCAACATTCTCGGGAGCTTTCTTCATCCGGAGACATGCTCCGAATATTTCGATGATATTCATGCATCGTGCTGTTGTAAAGACAGACCCAACCTGTTTTATAAGGCTTATCACGGAAAACTCCATGAAATCAAGAGATTTCCTAACCTGTTAAATGCTCACCTGTATGAAGCGGCTATCCTGGGCAATCACTCGGCAGTGATAGAATATCTGTTATCCCAGAAAATACCGATGCCCGTGACAAACTACGAATTTATGTTTTCTATCGCCGAGGTCATCGATGAAACAATGTTTAACCTGATGATACAACGGGTGAAATTGAGTCCAGAAGATTACTTTCGAATATTTATCATGCAACTCCTTTTGGAAAACCTTGATGTCTGCAAGAAACTCTCGGAGATCTTCTTGGATGAATGGAAAAAACTTGGATGTTTCACCGATGTCGTCGATAGTCTCTATGTTTATTACGGACAACTTGATGATCTCAACAGGTTAAAGTTTCTCCATGACACAAAGATCTTTCCGAGTGATCTGAGAAGAATAAAGCCTGAAATTAGTTGTCTCGAGGTCACCCGTTTCCTCGAGGACCACTTTGGAATCGCACAGGGACTAATGGAGCTGAGAAAAGTCTCGAAAATCCAGTGAAAAGTTCTTAGTTATAAAAAGTTCTTAGTTATATGTTCGCAAAACATATAACTACCTGTTTTCCCTCGTGTCTCTTCGCGTCCCCTCGCGTTACTCAAGCATAACAAACAGAGACTTTCCATCAGGGATTTTGAAAAAAGTGTTTCTTATCTTCCTGTCTTCGTCTTCGATGATATCGTCGATGATATCGTTAGGATCATCCACCTCTAAATCACCTCCATATTTCGATGATCCGTGATAAACAAAATGTTTTCCGTTCCAGTAATAGTACTTCTTCTTTTGAGCCATAACGGTCAACCCGATACCTTTCGTGTATATCTTTGGGTTCTTATGAAAAAGGATCAGCAACTCATGCGCAAACATCGATAAGAAACCTAAATTTATCTTTACCTTTTGCTTCGCCTTTTCAAAAACTAACTCAGGCACTGATCCGTAACAGGTTGATAGGAGGTATTTCTCCTTCAGCACATGCATCATGGTCAATCCGATCCTCGGATTCCTGTCTAGAACTTCAAAGGCCACATATGCTCCCAACGGGACATTAAGTTTTGCAAACACCGTTATGACTTTCCCGTTCAGGTTAACATCTTGTTCGTTCATCCTGTTGTGGTGTACAAACTTGTCATAAAGATCGTACTTGAAAACGGTGCCTATGATTTTGTTCTCCTCGTATTGTATCAGAGTGATTCTCGTTTCGAGGTCGAACATTTCACACGCTCTGGGATTTCGGGAAAAGATCGCAAAACATCTCCCAAATTTACAGAAGCTCAAGGCTAACTTCGAGTCCTCTAACTTCATTACTCTGAATGTCCGTTTCTTCCTCGTTTCTTGCCCCCATATCTCCAAGAGGATCTCGAATGCATCCGATTCGGGCACCACGGGAAACATTTTATCGAAGTGGTCCACAAATCTCTGTTCACACGGAGCTTTTTCGAAGTCCTTGAAGTCATCAACGTCCTCTTCTTCGAAGCTCAAGTAATCAAAGATCTCTTCGTTGTTGTCCATGACTTTTGCGTTTATAACCTCAACTAATTTTATCATTTTTTAAATATCAGGGCTAATTAAAAAAACCATGTATTCTCTGTGGAGTTATGTACATCACCTGTTGTTCGGAGGGCCAACAGGCCCAGCAGGGCCAACAGGACCGACAGGACCGACAGGCCCAAAAGCACTTGATTCCAAACAGGTCAATGCAAACACCATTCATGAAGAGCTGAAATGGCTGAAAAGGATCTCGAAACGGGTGCATAAGGAAAAGTTTATTCATGTGGCGCAAGAGATATTCACAAACTTGAATCGAGAACAGGAAAAGAAGATACAAGAAAAAACTCTCGATGTCATGCAACGGATCATTTTATTTCGCAAGATCTTAACACCCCATTTCCCCGATTGGAAGAGAACACTAAAACAGATTGTAAATAAGGATTTCCTGATGAAACAGGTGAGAGGCGAGATCGCTAAACAAGATTCTCGACCTGTTGTTCATGTGTCTATCGATGAAAGGTTTGTTTCCGTTTGCGTGGACATCTCCGCTAGAAACTGGAACTCCTATATGATCTCCGACATCTTATGGATGTTATTTCTGTCCCTCAGCAAATATCTCTCAGAGTTACTGAAGCGACTTACCACGAAACAGGAAAACTTTATTTTATCGGAGATGATACTACCGTTGGGACACGAAATAGTACAGGAGTTACTAAAATAAACTTGAAATTTTCAAGAGCAATAAAAAAAGTATGGAGATCGAAAGATTAGGTCCTGGCATCTGGTATATCATTCATTCCCATGCTCTACGTGCTACCGATGAACAGGAGAAAAAAGTTTATTCCGAATTCATTCATAAGTTAGCCGAAAACTTTCCCTGTGAGCGATGTAAAGGTCACTTTCTCACCTATCTTCGAGATTACCCGTTGATTAGCTTTTGGAATAAGAAAGACGGGTTCTTTATTTGGACCTGGCAGTTTCATAACGCCGTCAATAAGAGACTCGGAAAACGGGAGATGACCTATGAAAAAGCTTACGAGATATATAATACACCCGATATCTGTATGAAATGCCAAAGTCCGGAAGAGGTGGCCATCGAAACATTAACACAACCCGTTTTACGTGTTACTATGCCTAAAAAGAAGAAACAGGAACAAAAAATAAAGTTTATCTTGAGATCCTTCGAGTAGCGATGGAAGCTGCCCTCACCCACGAACAAAGATTTTTCGAAAACCTTTCCGATTTTCTCTTCCTTTTATCGGAGATCATCGAAAGGGGCTATGAAAAGGGGAAGATCAAAGTAAATCCCGCGATCATCGAGATCGTGCAGAAAATAATATCGGATGTGGACAGGAAGAAACTCATTGAGAACTTTATAAAAAGGTGTATCATCTCCGATAAACAGGGAAACAAGTTCTGTCTTTGGGAGTTTATTTCCCAACGGAACAATGAACTGTGCTCAAAATATATCGATAATGTTTTTGCTGAAATCCCGTTACAAGACATGTCCGTTTTCGGAGAGATATTCAAAGCAAACTGGGTCGAAGAGGAAGACAGAAAAGCTATCTGGGAATATCTCGACAGTTTGGTGAGGATATGCCTAAAATATATCGGGGATAACAACATCGAATTTCCGGGGGACTGGTATGAAAAGTTTAAAAAACTCTTTCTGAGTTGAAAGGCCTTAGGCAAGTCGTAGTCACATGTTTCAACGGGAAACATATGACTATATTCCCGTTTTCAGCCCGCTTTCTAATCTGGTACTTTATTCCCGAGAGTATTAGAAAGCAGACTGTTGTCATCCATTGTCTTTTACTAAAATTTTCAAATTTTGAATTTATTTTGTGTCTTGCACATTCTCCAAAATGATGCTCCAAAAAATTTCAATTTTTGACTTTCGAGGAGTTCACGAGAAACATTACGAATTTTTCAATGGAATTCATTTAATTAAAGGCCCATCAGGATCGGGAAAGTCAACCATCTTCGAGGCAATCCGTTGGTGTCTCTTCGGAAACATTAAGAATATCGGGAAGAATCCCAAGGTAAGTCTTTATTTTAGTTCCTGTGATGTGTCCGAAATACATCGGAGTAAGGGGAGGAAGAATGTTACCGTGAATTACAAAGGCAAAGTCTTGGAATCGGAGGAAGCACAAGAAGTGATCCATAAAGTTTTTGGACCCGATGATCTGTGGCAGTACTCCACCTACCATATTCAGGGAGAACATTCAGAACTGATTAGAGACTCCACGCGAAGAGATATTCTCCTTCGCGTTATCTTCGAGCATGATAACATGAACCCGTTTGAACTCATCAAGAAAATAAGGAAGCTCAAGAAGGAGAAAGAAATTCTCCTTGGATTCCTCGAGAAACAGCTTGATCCAAACGGGAAATATAAACCTGTTCCCTCCCACAACCCAGAGAAAATCAAAGAGAAACGGGAACACCTCGGGAAACTCCGTTATGAACTTCAAGAGATTCAAAAGATTAAACGCCCAATAGGCGAAGAGCTGCTCGGGAAGATAACGGAGATTGTCCATAAGTTTGGACTAGAGAAGGTGAAAAAAACGATAAAAAACATAAGCCAGGAACTCGTGGACTACATCCGGTGTAACCTCGAAACACTGAAGAAGGTGAAGAGGCCTGTGGATTACTTTCCCCCCGAGATCTACCCAATTTATAACGGTAACATTAAATACATCAGGAGTCTCCCGGTGAAGACTCAAAAAAACCTGTTGAAATTCAGAGACACGGAAGAGTGTAAGCTGTTGGTGGAGAACACTGAGAAAATAAAGGAGTTGGGAATTAAACGGGTGAAAGATGCACTCACTCTGTGTGAACCCCCGATATTAACGGAAGAACAATGTAGAAACCTGTTATACTCCATCGATCACTATGAAAAATCTTTGGAGATGGCGAAGAGGATGGGAGTGACTCTCGAGAACATTGATGAGGAAATCAAGAAGTTAGCGGAGAGAATCGAGTTTTGTCGTGATTACCCGTTGTTAACGGAGGAACTGAAAAACAAGAACCCTAAAAAGGTTTACGAGTGTCCCCGTTGTCACGAGATGCTTATGCTGAAGAAAGACAAACTCGAGGTGGTCAATGAAAAGAACATAAAACAGAGAATCCGAGAAATCAAGGCCAGGCTGAAAAAGATGGAAGACCCCGAGAAACTCAAAAAAAGATATGAACAGCTACTCTCCGTTCCTAAAGCGAAGAAGCCTGAATACACCGTAGAGTTCGTCCAGAAACAGCTGAAATTGATCGAGAACCAAAAAATACTAAACAGCCTTCATCTTCTCCGTACTCCGGAGCTAAAACCTTTAAATTTCCTCAACTTTCTCGACCTTCTCGACTTTCTTCCATTTCTCTCAGGAATAACGGAGGAATTAATTGAATCCAGAATAAGCAATGAAAGTATGAGCAGCATCGAATATCTCAAATCCCTTGGCATAGAAAAGATAGACCCGTTATTCTTCGAAGCACTAAAATACAGAGACATCTATGATATGCTTGACTCCTACGAAGAGTTATCAAGAAACACCGATATCATCGAAAACTTTGATAGCTACAGACGATATCGGGAGTTGAGAAAAGAAGAAATAGTCCAAAAAGAGATTTATGAACTCGAGGAGGAGATAAAAAGAATCGAAGAAGACATGGAACAGGAGAAATTTAATCAGAAATGGGAGGAATACATGCAGACGAAAAAAGACTTTGATGCCCTCCAACGCCTGTTCGTAGCAGCCGAAAGCTCCGAGATGGAGCAAACGGAAGATGTCCTCAACCACTTTAACATCTTCGTAAACTCTTTTCTCAATCAGGTATTCCCCGAGATCTCATTAATCTTTCATATTGATACCGTGGAAATAAACTACAAAGGCGTCTCTCACTTCTCCTCTCTGAGCGGAGGAGAAAAGGATAGAGTTTCGCTAGCTCTCCTGATAGCCATGTATAAGCTTCGAAACAGAAACTCTTTCCTGTTGTTGGATGAGTGCTTTTCATCGCTCGACTCTCAGACTCGTGAGACCTGTTTCGAGGCTCTCAAGAAACTAAATTTAAATCAGGTTTTATGTGTATCCCACGATGATCCTGAGGAGTTCTTTGATCATGTGGTGTATGTGTAAAAATATATGTGCCAATACACATATATTTTTAGCCCTTTTCCCCCTCTTTTCATTTATTCTTTGTATAGCTTTAAGATCTCCACCACATTTCCTGGATGTCGGCGAACAACTTGAAGCGGTATCTTTCTTTCCTCGAGTTCCTTTTTCGCAATCTCGTAAAGACTTTTTGTTTTCGGGTCTACGGGAATAAGAGCAGGTAAACCTCGAGCGAGTTGATCAACCCGTTTTTGAAGTACCTTTGCCCTTTCGTATGAGGTTAATTTAAATTCCTCGGGATAAACGGTGATTCGAGGAAAGTTTTTGGGATATTTCGAAACATCTTCAAGAACCTCTCTTCCCGTTTCTTCCTCCTCCTCTTCGTACTCTTCCTCTTCGGGGAACTCGTCTAGGATCATCTGTTTTTATAACGGGAGGAGATTTAAGAAAAGAAAAATCAAAAAGGAAAGGGCTCACAAGCATTCAGGCCCTCAAGCCTTCAGGCCTTAATGGTCTAACGGGCTTTGAATGCAAGAAGGGCTTTGAATGCAAGAGAGCTTTTGAAAAATCAATTAATGACCTTCATGGAAGATTTCTTCAATAAAAAGTTTTTTAAGATCTTTGATCTTCCTGCTTTCTCCGATGAATACAAGGAGACACTAGACCGATTTCGAGAGATCAAGAGAGGGTTTAGCTATGATCCTTTTTATCTCTTCAGTTTCTCCGTCAACATCTTTGATGAACGGATAGACTTCGAATTTAAGCTTTTCCCTGAGATTTGTCCTCCGATTGTCTGGAGAATGATTGCGTTGGGAAAAAGAATCGGGGAAAAAATCCGTTGTGAAAACGTCGAGTTTCTTGGAATAACGGGACACTACATAAAACTGGTGAAGGTAAACTCGGACCCTAACCTGTTTAACATCGACTGGGACGAAGTGTTCCGTGCTCCATGGCCCGAATTCACGGAGAGTTCTTTGTTCATCGCAAAGAAGATGTATGAAACCTCCCCTGAGTTTTATGTGTGCGAGAAACTGAGTGAGGGTTTCATCCCGTTTGGATACTCGACAAATTAAAAAGATTTCTATGATTTAAAATCATAAAAATCCATTAAAAAAACATGTCGGAATCTACGCAGTCTTCTTCCGAAGAAGAGATTTACCCTGTGCGCTGGGCAAATCTGAAGGAAGACATCCAAAACCTGTTGGGAAACTACCTGTACGACTTTGAAGTGAAGATATTCATGAAATTCCTGCCGGAATGTGTGAGAAACTCCGATTTCTCTGTTCAGGTTATCGAGGATTACCAGGGTCAGGACCGAGAGGACCGGGAGGACCGACAGGACCAGAAAGAGTTTATCATGGATGGTGAGAAAGAGGTTAAAATAAAGCGGCTGGAGATTCCTCTCAATTTCAGGTCGAAATTTATGAATCATCCCGATGTGTATGTCAGTGAAGACTCAGCCTTAGTCGTAAAGTTCTCTTACTTTTGGAACAGACCTGAGAAACTCTTGATCATAAAATAAATCTCCCGTTATGTAAAAGATGGACACGCGCGAACTCTTGAAGATTTGCGAAAAGAATCCGTCACTGTGTTATCGAAACCCGAAATTAAAACGGGAATTAACCCTCAACGAAACAAAAGATCTTGTGCCGACCATGGACCGATATTTGAAGGCGAAGTGGGTCATTCAGATTTTTATTCCTCCGGATATGAGAGAAAAGGTTTACTTCTTGGATCGGACAAAAGTCTCCGACATGGAGTCCATGAGGAATCTCGCGGAGAGATGTCTGAATACCCGTTGTAGTAAACAGAGGACTAAAGAGTTTTTGTTTCACCTGTTTCAAGAAAAACCTTACGTTCTCATCAACCCCGAGCCCATAACGGATGACTTTGAGTCTTTCATCGAATATATTGAGATGCAATGGCTAAACATTTTTTATTCCTTCATCGACATCGATCCTTATGTGAGAACGGAGTTACTTTTAGCGGACGTTCAACCCCGAGAGTTTCAGTTTCAGAAAAAGAAGTATTTTACCTTACATTACGACTAAATCTCTCTTTAATCAGAAACCGAACATAGCGAAACAGGGTAACATACTCCTCTTTCTCGTGTTTCCCGTCTTCAAACACTTTCTGAGCAATCTCCTGGAATTTCTCCTGTGTTACCGTTTGTTCAAAGTCCGTTTTCTCGTTCTCCTCCAGGTTCTGGATGAAAAAAACGGCACGAGCTAACATGGAGGGATTTAGAACAACGAACTGGGGGACCTTGGATAGAAAGTCCAGCCAGGTTTGAATCACCCGTTGTTCCATCCCCAGATTCTCCATGGCCTCTCGCGTCTCTTTCTGAGAAGTGTCGAGCTTCTTGTTGATGCTCTTAATGTTTCGGATTTCGTTTTTCTCAAATCCGCCACGAAAACGGTTGCCTTCGTAAACGATCATTTTATGTTAACGGAACATAAAATGAAAAGACTAAGAATCTCTCAGAGTGATCTGAGAGATTTTCTGATAGATTCTTCACTCAAGGCTTTAATATCTTCAGCGATTTCAGATTGTTTTTCTCAATAAACCCGTTAATTTCGCGATGAAGTGTGTCCCAATATTCGCGATCAAACGGGACACGACTAAAAAACACTTCCGAGCCCTCGCAATAAACGATAAAGTCACACCACTTCCTCCCGAGAATAGCCATACCTCCTTGCATCTGAGCATAGTAGCTCTCGAAGATATAGTCCTTGATGGATACTCTTCTCCCGTTTTTAGAGTCCTCAATGTATTTCCTGAGCTCATCGTAAATTTTTCGAGGACATTTGATTTCAATGATCCCGTCATCACCGACTAATCCATCGGTCGATGCTCCGATCCACAAGTTCCATTTCGGAACCGCAAACCCGATTTCCTCGACTTTCACCTTAAATTTATTTTCGTACCATTTTCTTGCTTTCGGTTCATTCTCTATTCCCCGTTTGATGTCTTCGTTCATCGGGACTCTTTCACCCAGCACCGATCTTAATGCTCTCTCGCTGTTTTTGGCACATTCATAAAAGATAGAGGCCGTGCATCTTCCATATCTCACCTGATGCCATAGATTACTCCGTTGTGGAGCTTGAAACAGGTAGTATTCGCCTTTGTTCATCCACATGAGTTGCGTCTTTTAGCCGTTAGCCTTTACGCTTATGCTAAGTAACAGCAAAAAATTTTCAATACTTTTTAGAAAAGGGAAAGATATTTTTTATGTTGTTTTAGGTGAAGAAACCCCTAAATTAAAATGAACTACTACGATGTTTTAGGAGTCGATAAGAAGGCTTCCCAGGAGGAAATTAAAACGGCATACCGAAAGTTAGCAAAAAAATATCATCCCGATAAGAATAAGGACCCTGAAGCAGAAAAGAAATTTAAAGAGATATCGGAGGCCTATCAAACTCTCTCCGATCCTCAGAAAAGGATGATGTATGATCGAGGAGGGGGACATCATGAGATTCGTGTGGTCCAGGAAATTGAGTGCACACTGGAAGAGGTCTACACAGGGGTTAAGAAAGAAATCGAGATGGTCGAGAAGATACCGTGTGTTTGTTCAGAAACCTGTTCCGTATGTCACGGGCAAAAAATAGTAGAGAACCAGTTTAGAATGGGCCCGTTCCTACAGATATCTCGAAGTCTGTGTACCGCTTGTCGAGGAAAAGGAATCACAAGGAAATCCAATCGAATATGCACCGAATGCGAAGACGGGATAAAGGTATTGAGGAGAAAGAAAACGGTGGAGATATTTCCTGGAATAAACTCTGGGGAACAGATAACGGATGAAGAGAAAAACGTTTTCGTGGTTCGTATCAAAAAACATTCCGTTTATAAGCGAAAGGGGGACAATCTGTGGATGAAACTTGATGTCCCGTTATCGCTAGCATTAACGGGAGGAACCTATCCTATCAAGCATCTCAACGGGAAGATTTATGGTCTCCCGTTAGTCCCGGTGGTCAAGCCAGGCTCTGTAGTTCGGGTAAAGGATAAAGGTATGCCATTAAGAACTTATGGATTCGGAGACCTTTTCGTGGTCTTCAATATCACTTTCCCTGATAAATTAACACTGGAGCAGATCAAGAGGCTAAAACGGATTTTACCTAATCCCGTGGAGACCAAAGAGGAGTTTTCGGAAATCCTGAAAACGGAAGATGTTCAGGAGAGGGTGGAAGAGGAGGAAACATGTGTCCAGCAATGAAAGACAGAGGGGAAATATATGTTCGTGAAACATATATTTCAAAGCTTTTCAGGTCTTTTTTGCTTTTCGGTTTGCCTACTCCTCTTCTCGCTCCTCTTGAAATTCTGGGACAACCTCGGTGGCTGTGGGTTGGTATTCATATCTTCCCAGTTCTTCCGTTTCCTTAAACTTTAATGCCATCACGATCCCGACACCCGCGAAATAGTGCAACAGAGTTTTGAAGGCATACGGGATAACACACCTTCCGAAAGATGCCTGTTGTAAACATTTTCGGCATTTCACTTTCCCTTCCTGAATGTTGGAAATAGCAATCTGTCCACACCTTTTGCAAAATACAGCTTGGAATACATCGGAGGAAAACTTTAGTCTCTCCTGTATCAACGCCGAAGCTCCGTGACTGACGAGGTTATCTTTTTCCATTTCCCCGAATCGCAAGCCTCCTCCCCGATTACGCCCGGAAATAGGTTGGTGGGTGATCGCTTTCACTGCTCCTCGTGCTCTCATCTGTATCTTCTCCTTCACATGATGTCTCATGGCCATATAGTAACAGGGACCCATAAATATTTTGGCCTTGATAAGTTCCCCGGTGAACCCTGACCTCATGGTTTCAACTCCGTTTTCGTCATATCCGTACTGTTTTAGTATTCTCTGGAAGTGATCAAGGTCAAACTTCTGAAATGCTGTTGCATTAATCCTCTCCCCCCGCAATGCTGCGACTTTCGAGGTTATGATCTCTAACATCTTCCCCATGGTCATACGGCTGATGATACTGTGAGGGTTCACGATAACATCAGGAACAACTCCAGAGTCTCGGCCTTCCACTACGAACGGCATATCTTCAACGGGAAGTATTACTCCGATGGTAGCCTTCTGGGCATATCGACTAGCGAATTTATCGCCTCGTTCTGGTTTTCTCACATCGCGAATCTTAATATACACCGTTTCTTTGTTCTCAATGTTGCGACACACTAAGATCTGATCCACGATACCGCTATGATACTTTGCCACTTTCAAGTCTATGATTTTCTCCTCCTGTTTTTTCTTGCTTTCACCCGTATAGATTCTTATTTTCCGCACTAATATGTCATCGTTCTTCACGTATGTACCTAATTTCACGATGCCATGCTCATCGAGGTTAACCTGTTTTGCTTTTTCTTCCTCCTTATCGGATAACCCCAGATATTCCGTGAACTCCCGTTCACCGGACTTGACAACGGTTTGATATTTATGATAAACGGTATACATAAATTTCCCTGCATCCACAGAGTTTTTATTGAATATCAGAGAGTCTTCCTGGTTATATCCCGTGTAGGTCATGAAAGCACAAATCACCGTTTCACCAGAAGGTAACGGGTCAAGAGGAAGAAATTTACTCATCTGTGTCTCGAAGATAGGCCTTGTGGGCCAGGCTAAAACTTTGATGGTGGGATCGAATCTCAATTGATGGTTGTTGTGATATTGGGAGAGTGCCTGTTTGATCATAGAACAGAAATAAGAGATCCTTGGTCCCTGGTTATGATTGGCCAACGGCATTAACGAAGAGAGAGTTCCGAGAATGGCCGTGGGATCAAGTTCACAGTGTGTATATTGCTTCTTTCGAAGGCGCTCATAGGCATGAAGTGCCGTGCGATACAGAGACTCGAACTCAGGTTTTTTCGTTTGTTCCCACTCATTCCGATACTTCTCCACGGTGACTAGGGCCTGGCGAATACTCTCCTTGTGATAGCGGAGATCATGAATACTTTGAGAAACTAAGGCATACTCCTGTTCCCAAGCATCCACATATTCGACGGCACCATGATCCATGAGCTCCTGAAAAGACTTGCCCCACAAGTTTTTCTTGTCGATCACAAGCTCGTTATCAGAAACCACGAGAAGAGGTCTGATGGCACGAGCACCATCCGTATGTACATAAAGGATTTCGTCGTCTCTGTCATAGACGATACAGGAATCGAAATAAATTTCTTTCTTGAGCTTCATGGATCGGAGAGTCCTATACGTTTCGTCCCCTGAACACCAACCAAGGAATTTCCCGTTCAGAAGTGTCGCGGTCCTATATTTTAGCTCGACATATTGTGGTGATAAAAACGGCTCAAGATATTTTTTTATTATCGTGTCATCCCGTTCGATACTGTAACGGCAAGTGATGCTCCGATGTTTGACCAGCCCACAGTTTTTTCCTTCTGGTGTTTCCACAGGATCAATGTATCCCAGCTGAGACATCTGGACCATACGAATGTGAGGCTGTTTTGCTTGGCGACTCGCGGGGGTATTAATACGTAACAGCTGAGAAAAAACATTGAGAGTGTTCTCCCGTTTCATCTGCTCGGCAACGTTCTCCTTATTAAAGTTCCCCTTGACGCCCCATGATTTCGGATTGAAGGACTTGATAAATGTTTCCGTCATCCTTCCCTTATTGATACTCCTTGCCATATCGGATGCTTTACGAAGACCTTTCTTTTGAATGTTCTCCGCTAACTCACGGAAGATATAAACGTTAAGAATCTGATTGAATAGCTGTTCAAAAGATCTTCCCGCGGATTCGAGCCTTTTGATTTGCCAATGGTCTCTATCATCGAGAGGCCTTAATCCAGCAATATATTCCGCGTATCTTGCTGTCATCATGGCTAACAGCCACAACCTGTTCATGGTATTGTCAGTCCCATTCATCTGAGGGAATAACTCCTCCATCAGTTTTGCTTTTATCCTGTCGAGAGTCCAAGTCTCCCCTAGTTTCGCGGAGATATCATCGGAGTCATCACTCACCCGATAGTATTCGATGAAGGTGGGCTGAAGGAAATAACTTACTTTTGTCCGCCACTCTTTCCGTGTAAACAACAGGATCATTTCCTCGATAACCTTTTCATCTTTGATGCCGAAGATACGAAAAACCTGAAACACCGATATCGTCTTGTCCTTCAAGAAATGTAAAGACAAACGGAGTCCTTTAATTTCCGACATTGTTATCATCACCACGTTAGTGCCCTTGATGGTGTAACAGGTCATACGGCAAGCCGATGTCCCCTGTGTATCCTTGTTAAACAGGATAACTTTGTTCACACGAAGTTTCTCTTGGGTCATCACGAAATATTCTAAGCCTCGAATGATGAAATATCCAAAGGGATCTCCAACACATTCACCCATCCTAATCAGCTCCTCCGATGTCTTTCCGTGAAGATAACACAGCTGACTTCGGAGCATAATCGGGATTCTGCCGAGGGAAACATTTTCTTCCTTGTCGTAAATGGAACCATCAGGATTACGGATCACTAAATCTACCGTTAAAACACCGGAATAGGTATCTTTTCTCGCCCTTGCTATCGCGGGAAGCATCGGATAACTTTTAGCACCAATCGAATAAATCGGGGGACTAACGTGGGGATTTTCGAGAAATACCTTTTTCCCGTTGTCAAGCTCAATGTTGCGTGCGGCTAGTTGCTTCGGAATCTTATCGAAAATCCAGTCATCAAAGGTCTCGATAATATCATCGATGAAACCCGAGAAGATGAAATACGATTTTAAAAGCTCACCCGTTTCACTCACCACGATATCCCCGGGAATATTTTCGTTATCTTTCGTTAATGGCTCTGTGATCTTCTTGAACGGTGGAGGAATAACTTCCATCTTTTATTTTGAACAACATTTTTATTACGGTTAAATATCAATAACACCGGGTTAAAACTCTCTCGGAAAAGTCTTTGTGATTCCATGCCATAATAACGGGAGAGATCTAAAATAAAACCTGTTAAATTCGAGGACTGAGCTAAAATTCTCTCGAAAAACTCTTTATGGTTCCATGCCATAACGGAGAGATCAGCGAATTAAACCTGTTAAATTCGAGCACTGGACAGGGACCGTTTCAAAATAAACTCAAAAAAGTCTCTGCGATGCTGAACCATAACGGAGAGATCTAAAACTATATACTAGAAAATTTAAATGCGGTAGCATGACATTATTAAAATGTTTTAAAAGTATAAAAAATATAAAAAACATGGCATTGGAAAATAGCACACTAGACCTAAAGGTCCCAAACAGCTCCACGAATCAACTTCAAATACCTCCTGGACTTTCCCAATATCCCTTTCCTAAAGAATATAAATATGGAATTTGCATGGCTTGTTCACAAAATAAGATAATATTTCAATCTAATAAGTGTAAAAAATGTCATCATAGATTTGCT
>OGCG01000588.1_pt1 | contig 21792 bp, 28 predicted proteins | sample 1570061 | NCBI WGS metagenome assembly OGCG01 (sample SAMN06268698, study PRJEB24515) | hot springs metagenome | isolation source: Joseph's Coat, Yellowstone National Park, Washington, USA | place: USA:Joseph's Coat, Yellowstone National Park, Washington, USA
GATAAAAATATAGATACATCAACTTTAATGAATTTAAGAAAAATGTTAAAGTTTTTTGTTGCTGTCGACCAAACTATTTCGTATGATGTTAATTCTATTTTAGCAAAATTAGATAATTACTCAAAAGAAAAAAATAAAGATATAATAGTTGAAATTTCTAAAATAATAAATAAAATAAGCGTAAGATTAAATTAATGAATTAAATATTTTCAATATCGGAGTCATCAGGCGGATTTATATCTTCTATATTCTTTATTATATTTGTTGATGCGTCTTCTAATAAATTAGGGTCTTTCTTGCTAGGATCTGGTATGAAAGGTTTTAATACGCATTTAACTTCTTTATTACAATTTTTACACCATCCAGTTGTTTCGTTTTCCTTTTCAACATAAATACTACTTGGCTCTTCATCTGCAAGATCTCCCCAAAATTCTTGCCCACTTTCATCATCAATAGAATATTCTTCGTGGATTATAACAGGCAGCATGAGATAATGACCACCGCATTCTGAACAGGTCCATACCATTTTAGCGTTTTTATTATCATTGTTTTCATTATTATTTTCATCCATAATAATCACTAATAATATTATCTTATTGATTTTAAATAGTTAAATTCTTTATCAAAAATTTTATAAAAATTCTTATTAGTTTTATATATTTTCAAATCGCCTATTTTATTATACTTTATTTTATTCAATTCTTTAATTATTTTATTCACAGACAATATTGATTCGTGCTTGAATGTCTTGATCTTACGAATTGTTTTTATTATTTTTTCGCGTTTTCTTTTATTTATATTTTTAACAACAACTTTTGAGTTTTTCTTTAAAAATAATCCATTTATTGATATTATTTTATTAATTTTTTCAAATTTATTAAATATAAATAAATTTTTAGACTGACTAATACTAAATAAAATAGAGATATTTTTGTTCTTTTTAGATGATAATATAAGTTTGTCTATGTTCTTTGATTTATTAAATTCTATAATATATTTATATTTCATATAATCTAATTATTAAATTTAATCACAATATTTAAAAAATAAAGCATTATTATCTCCATTCTAAATAACCTAATTTGTGTGCAGTCATAAGAACTTCTTTAACGACATTTATATTATTAAACTTCAAAGCTAATTCTCCAAATGTGACTGGTGGTCCGTTTCTACGACTTATTAAATAATCTATTATTTCACTTGCTTCTTCTGTATAATTTTTAGGAAGTCCAAGAACCTTCATATTGTTATTTAAAATTGAAAGAGACGAATTAAGTTGATTTGTTACAAGCGATAAGCTTTCAACACTTTTACTTATCTCTTCAACGTTTTCTTGTGTTTCTTTGAATATTGTTGTTATTTGTGCTATTTTTGTTTCCAATACTTCTAATTTTTCATCTAAACCAAGTTTTTTTGTTAATTCTTCTGTTATCTGCTCTTTATTATTTTTTAGAAAATCAACTGCTTCATTTAATTTATTCAATGATTCTTCATTTACTTCTTTAGAAGTATTAGAAACATTTTCGCTTATTTTAACTATATCATTAAGCATATCATTTATATCTTCAACAGAATCTTTTAATGAATTTAAAGAGGCTGAATTTTTAGAATACTCTTGATAAACTCCGTCTATTGAAGCTTTAATCATATTTAATTGAACCATTATATTTTCCATTTTTACCTTACTTGGAATCTCACTTATCGAATCTGCCATTTAATACCACCATTATAAACCATTTAATATTTTATTTTTTATATCTTCAGGCTTATCCTTATAGAAAGGCTTTTTAAACAATATTTCCATTGATTTCTTATTAAAATTTTTTATTATTGCATATACTGTTATCACTATGAACACAAATGTAAAAATTATAATGAAATACAAAGTTAATCCGCCAGGCATTACAAAACTCATATTATCACTATTATTTATTTTTTAATGGTTTAAAATTTTGATTTGGATTAAAGACCCATAAAGAATATTACACTTGATAGAATAATGAATCCAATTAATCCCAAAAGCATATGATTTGCTATTTTATCTTCATCATAGGTTCCAATATCTATTGCGATCAATGTTAATAACACACTTATTCCGCCAACATAAAGCAAAAGAAAATAATTTATTGGAGTAGGAACTAAATTTATATTAAGTGATAATCCACCGCCATTTGATGAAAAAGAGCCACTTAATACTGATGAAAATTGAAAAGTTAAAAATACTTGAACTAAAAATATAAAACCTACAACAATAAATATAAAAAATTTTGTGAAACCCAACTTTGATGATAATATCGTTCTACCATTTTCTATATAATCAAGTTGTTCAGATAAAGCGTTTGCTATCGAATCGTCCTTTGTTGAAATTACAGATAACGAAAGATTTTTAATACTTAATAATTCTGGATAATTATTTTTTGGATCGTCAAAAAATTCGGATAAAACAATATATGATTGCTTTGTATTTAAATTTAATTTCATTTTTTCAAGTTCTTTCGCAAAATAAAATGGATAAGAACTTTCTTTAGATTCAAGTATATGAGTTTTAAAAGTTATATCCTTTCTGTAAATTAAATATTCTTTTATAAATCTTAAATATCCATCTATTACACTTCTTTTCCTTTGAAGTGCAACTTTTATTCCAGAATATAATGAAATAAACGAAACAAGTGTAATTATATATGCTGATAACCATAGATAAGAAAGTCCTAATGAAACCACTAAATATATACCTATAAATATTGATATTAATATAATTAAAAGAGAAAAATATATCTTTTTTCCATAATATTCAATCACTTGTTTTATAAATCCGCTGTTTTTTAATTTTTCATCTTTAACCTTCTTAATTTTAGGAGATTTTTTGATATTCTTTTTTTCAGTTTTAGGAATTTCAATATCTGAAAATGGTTCATAGTAAAATCCAACTATTTTTTTAATTGCGAATTTAATACTTTCAACAATTTTCTTTATTTTCTCATTAGATTTCATTACATAACACCCACGTTTTTCGCAAAAATACTAAACATATAAATTATAATAATTGCAATAACTAATAATCCCAAATATCCATAATAAATTGGAGGTAAATTTGTAATAAATTGAAGTAATGATAAACTTGACGATATTTGAGATGTTGCAAGTCCAGAAAAATTTGACAAAATTGAATCATATACTTGTGTCATTATTGTCTGAACGATAGTTCCTATTCCAATCATTAAACCTAATATACCTTCACCAAATATTAAAATTGTTCCTATTGTTGATTCTGTTGTTATTTTTTCCTTCAGTGTAGATTCTGATTTAAGTTTCAGTTCAGATTCTCTACTTTCATAATATCTTTTTATATCTTGATTTTCTAATGCCATTGAAAGATCTTTAAGAAATTTTTGTGTATCTAATTTAGAAAAATACACAGAAGCTTTATTTATTTTTTCTGATGAAATTCCTTCATCATAATTCAAAAACTTGAAAAACAAATATACATATTTATTAATTTTAACAGAATCGTTAATAAAAAATGGATCTTTCGTCATTATATAACTCTGATACATAGTTCTTATTATTCTATATCTATCAGCGTATATTCCATTTTCAATTCTTTCAAAATCTCTATTAACAAAAAAGATAAACATTTTTTCAGGTTTAATTAATTCAAACAAGCTAATAGATGTAAGAAAAATTCCAAAAAATATCAAAGCAATTGTTGTTATAAATGATAAAATTATAAATAATATGCCAAATATAAAAGTAAAATATGAAAAAAAGTATAAATAAAATGATTTTTCTATATAAATATCTATTGCGTTTGATGGATTTCCCTCTGCAGATACTATTGAATTAAATTTGAGTCTTTGATATATTATAGCATTTATAGGTAATGATATAGTATCTTTTATTTTATTTATATACTTACGTTTAATATTATTAATAAATTTAATATCTCTATTCATCAATAAAACTTTTATAGATTAGTTTTAAAATTATTGTTCTTCCTCTTCATTATTGGATTGCTGATTATTTGTATTATTAACATTAGAACTATTACTTATTTTCTCCTTTAGTTCTTTCTTCTTCTTGATTAAATCTAATTTTTGCCTTGCTATATCAAGTTTATATTGGGCTTCTTTATGTTCAAGTTCAAGTCTTTGATTTCTTTTCTCTAATGGCTCAAATTCCTTTTCTTTCCAATGTTGAAATGATAAAGCGAGAATTCCTTTATGTTTTGGTTCTGAATTTATACTTTTTTCTAATTCTTTTATTTCTCTTTCTAAATCTGCTTCTTCTTTACTTTTAATTTGTTTTTGTTGTTTTTCAAGATTTTTTTGAGTTATCTTTACATCTTTTATTTTTTCTTTTGGTTCTTTTTTACCAAAAATAGATGCAAAAAATCCTTTTTTAGTCTCTACTACTGGTGGTTTTTGCACTTCTGGAACTTTATTATCGTATTGATTTTTTATCAAAGAACTTAACGCGTCAGATTCATATTGCTTTTGCTTACCTATAAATAATATAAATGTTGTTTGTTTAGGATCACTCAAAAACATATCATCTGATATATTATATTTTGATAATTGTGTTTTTATATAAGTATCTATATATGCTATAGCCTCATTTAAAGTTTTCTGAAAGTTTTCAGGATTACTCAATAAGAACCTTTTTATTATTCCATAAACTTGTTTTGAAGAATCTATAACAACATTCATATCGCTTAAATCTTTATTTTTTGTTATAGAATCATACATTTCTGGTGTTATTTTGAAAACGGAATATGCACCTATTATTTGGTTTGCGATATTAGGATCAACAGAAACAGATAAATCTAAATCAAATAAATTGGAAAAATACGAAACTAATTCATTTCCAACAATTTTTACTGTAATTATTTTAGGATAAGATAATGAATGACTTATTATTATTCTATCTGGTTTAAAACTACCATCACTTCTACTTATTATAAATGAAAATGTAGATTCATCTAATACGTTATCTTGTTTCATTTATATCAATTTAATAGATATAAAGAAATAGTTTAAAAAAATGAAATTATAAAATAAAAATCAGGTTCCACAAGCTATCATTGGTGATAATGTTACAATTAACAAAAGAATAACTATTATAATTCCACTTAAAATGCCTGTTGTATAAATTTTTGTCATCAGATTGTTCAAATCAGCCTCTGAATTTCCTTCCTTTTCTTCTTTTCTTATTGCTAATATTCTAAATGATTCATAAGCAATAATTACTCCTGCCATTAATACAATAATACCAATTGCAGGTGCCTGATAATTTGCTAGATTTAAACTTTTATAAATTGTACACATTACTGAATTTGGACTACCTAAAAATTGCGTAGATGATGATGACGATCCAGATGAAGATGACGACTGTCCGTATGCACTTGGAATACTTATCATCACTATAAAAAGAACAGCAATCTGATATAAAAATCTAATATTTTTCATTTTCATTTTATTCGCCAATTTTATATGTTTTAATAGTATTTAAAATTATTATATTTAAAATGTTTAATAGTCCGTTACTATCGGTATTGAAAAACTACTTGTATATTCAGAACCGTTTGTTATTAATTTTCTTATATAAGTTATTAAATCGCTTTGTCTTAATAATTTTGGTGCAGTTGCAATATTTAGATATTTACCAATATTATTAGTTATTAATTTTAATTGCGTTTCTATTTCATGGTCGCTTGTATTTGCTGGAAAATGAACTTCTAAATAATACTCATAATCTGGTATATCTTTTGATAACTTCATATATTCATTAGCAAAATTTGTGAAATATTCATCTTGTATAACATTTGTTTTATCAACTTTATCTTCTATTATATCAAAGTAAGAATTTAAATTTAAAGGCTTGTTTATAATTCTGAAAATTAAATTTTGGTCTGTATTTATTAAAAATTGATTAAATAATGAAAATATAGAAAGTTTTTCATCTTCAGTTTTATTATAAAAATCATCTGAATCTAATTTGAAAACTACAACTCTTTCATTTAATGAATTTATAATATAATCAGTTATATTTTTTCTACTGTTGGTCAAATAATTAGTATTAAAACTTGGTGTATTTTTAAAGAAGCCATTTATTAAATTATAAAGAGGTTTAGATATAATACCTTTTATTAATAAAACAACAAAAATTGTTGGAATCATTAAAAGTGCAAACAAAACTGGATTTATGAACATTAAACTTAATGGATTTCCAAAAAATATTAATATAAATAATGAATTTGCAAGAAGTGTTAAAAGAAGTAATAACATATTTTTTTGACTTATACCTAAAATAGTATAAAAATCTTCTTCTTGAATCGAACTTATTCTATTATCATACATACTATTTGGCATAATAAACATTATTTAATTTCATTTTAAATTTTAAAACTATTTATAATAGTAAATATTGATTTTGTGTTACACAAGATAACAATTGATTATTTGTTTGGATCAAATATGTTCGTTAGTGGAAACAATCTTTTAGATTTTAAAAATAGAATAATATATAAAGTTTATAAAATACAAAGTAAAGATAATTTTAATAAAATAGACTTTGTTTTATCAAATTTTACTAATTTTATGATTATATTTAAAACATATAACTATTCAAGCGATATGCTATCATACAAAGTAAGGTCTTTAATATTTAAAGAATTTGCTGATATAGATTTTTCAAAAATGGAGCAAGAAGAACTTGAAAAGAAAATATCAAGTGCTTTATATACAAAATATAAAGAATATGATGAAATTTTTACAAGACTAAATCAGGAAGTTGAAATGAGAACTAAAAATCAACGTCCAGGAAGAACCATTTATATATTATTACCAATAAAAATGATAATAAATGATGAAAAATCAATTCAAACATTAAATGAATTGATAAAGATTTATTCGCAAAATGAATTAACGTTTATTAAACAAATAGATAAAACATCTTTAAGTGATTATAATTCATTTTATGAAAAACAAATTGCAAAATATAAAGAAATTAGAAAGTTTATAAATGATAATTTCATAAATCCTTCAACAAATATAGCAATTGTTAAAGATCAAGACCAACTAAAATCAATAGAAAACATATCAATATTTGAAAAGGAAGGAAGTTGTATTCAAACCGATGACGAAGAAACAGATGGTTTATTTAATTCATTTTTCTATGATTCAGTTTGTATATCTGGAAATAGATATTATGATATATTTACATTATTTAATGAACAACTTAAAAACTTAAAAGATAGCGAAAAATATTATAAACTAATGAAACTTGTATTTAAGTTTTATAATATAAGATTAAAAATATCAGATTCAATATTAAAAACTTTTAATAAAAATTTATTATTATTCTTCTTATTTAATACAAGAAATATAGTTGATAAAAATTATAATATAATAAAAGTAATTGATAATTTAAATGAAGATATTTCAGTTATATTTAAGGTTAGTGAAATTAAAAAGGAATTTGTTTTGGCAAATATTATAGATAAAGAGATAGCCAAGAAAACACTTCAAATTGAAAACCTACAAAAGAAAGAAGAAGAGTTGTTTGAAGTAAATAGATATAATATTGATATGATAAAATCTGAAATTGAACATTATAAAACACTTAAAACACGAATAGGAGATAAACGAGAAAAAACATTTTTAGTTTCAAGTTATATAATTCAAAATGTATTAAATCAATATAAAATAAATAACTTATATGATGAAATGAATATGAACTCAATAAGTATAAAACAATTAAATCCTATACCAAATGAATATTTAGAAATATTTGATATAAAAAGAGATAAAGCAGGATTAATAACACATACAACAAACTTACTACATTATTTAAATATATATACACCATTAAAGAATAGTATTATAGTAAATAACGATGATATGAATTTAATAAAAAGGTTTAGTTCAAGATATAGTGGTGATTAAATGATATTTAATAATAAAATTTTTAATATTATAGAAAGATTGTTTGACCAAGATAGTCAATATCATAACATCGCAAATGATTTAATGATAAAATATGAATCTTTAAAAAATAAATCTGTTTTAAGAAACTTAGAAATTCCTACACCAAATTTCAATAAAGTGCTAGAAAACAACATAATTAAATCTAATACAGTTCTTAATCAACATTACGTGAATTATTCAAATCTATATCAAATAATAGATAGTAATACATTTAGTATATTGTTTATGAATTATTTTGAACCTGGAGTAGAAATGTCTGATTCGTTCTTATACAACATAATAAAAGAAAAAGTTGATTATCAATTAAGTATAATTCACACTCCAAAAGATATTTCAATAAGAAAATTAAAGAATGCTCAAGAAGCTGTAAAAATGAAAGAGGCTGCATTAGAAGAAGAGCTTAGAACAAAAAAGAACGATCCAGCTATAGCAAAAAGAATTGAACGTTTTGAAAAAACAAAACAAATAATAGAATTACACTTAGAAGCACTTCAAAATTCAACATTTTCAAATATTTTAGGAATAAATGTTGGTTTTAAACTACCTCATCAATCTGGAGATATTAGGAACATAAAAAATAATGTTTTGTCTTTTGTATCTAAAATTAAACAATTTGGTCATTCTATAACGACTGAATTTGGAAAACAACAGTTTGCAATGTATGATTATGTTAATGGTTCAAAAAAACCAGATTATAGTTATTATGTGTCTCTTGATAATATTTCAATAGGAACATTACAACCATTTTTATTTGCTAATTTCGTTGAAACAAATGCTCCTATAATGGGTAATTATGATACTAATAAAATACCTATCCCATTAGATATTTGGGATTTACCAAACCAAAACGGAGTTATAATAGGAATTTCTGGAAGTGGAAAATCTGCAACATCAAAAGTTATAACTACAAGAAATTTAATAACAGCTAATAGAAAAATCATAATAATAGACCCTCAAAGAGAATATTTATATACAGCAAAAGCAGTTGGCGGAGAATATATAGATATTTTATCAAATTCAAAAAACGAAACTATGAGTATAAATATATTTGATAAGGCTAATTATGAATCTGATGAAAGCAACTCATTTGATCTAAAAATAAACGATATAATTACTTTCTTCTCGTTTGCATCAGCATCAGTAACTTTAATTGAAACAGGAGCAACAATTAGCAAACCATTAGAAGATAATCCTATTTATTATCAATTTACTTCAAAATTAATAAGAGACTTTTATAAAAAACATAATATATTTTCTTTGGAAGATTTAAATGAAAATACAGCACCAACATTAAACGATTTTATAAATTATGTTTTTGATTTAAAGAAAGAATTGGAGACAAACAATGTTATAAAACTTGAAGAACCGATAACAAGCGATAATATAAATTTCAATAATTATGTTGAGGCTTTTAAATTAATAGCAAATGCTTGTGATACTTTATTAGGAGATGAATATATAATTTTTAGAGGAAAAACAAAGATAAATCTTGATAATAAATATGTAGTTTTTAATACAAAAGATTTATCACCTAAAATGGATTTGTTAGCAACATATGTTATAATGAATTATGTTGTAAAAACAATGAGTTCAGATATAGCAGAACAGAAAATAATGCTTATAGATGAAGGATGGAAACTGCTAAGTCAGTTAGGTTCCGATTATGTAAAAATAATAGCTAAAACAGCAAGAAAATTCAACCTTGGTTTGATAATAACAACACAGCAGTTAGAAGACCTTGATAATGAACAAGGAAGAGCATTACTTGAAAACTCTTCATTTATGTATATTTTCAAACAGAAAGAAATTCAAAGAAACAAGGATAAACTTATGACTAACTTTGGTTTAACAGAAGAAGACTTAATATACTTAAAAAATGCTACACCTGGAAAAGGAATACTTAAATTCGGAGATGAAAAATATAAAATAGACTTTATTATAACACCAAGTGAAATGAAATTTGCCGAATCTAATGTAACAAGATTAAAAGAACTAATACCAGATGAAATAATAAGAGTTAAAAAAGAAATAGAAAAATTATCATCATCTATCGAATATAAGAAAAAATTATCACTTGATATTTCATATGAAGAAAAATTATTGAATTACAATAGGTCTTTATTATCATCTTTAACAGATATAAAAGAGAGACTAAAAAGCGAATCAGGACAATTAGAGATAAACGAAGAAAATATAGAGAATTTCGTTCTTGATGATAGAAAAATATATTCATTAAATGTGAATGAAAAAGAAATATTTGGTCCTGGTGTAGGAGTAGATGAAATAAAATATTTATTAAAAGAAGGTTATAAGGAATATAAAATAAAGAATGAATTAACAAAAGTATTTGGAAATGAAATATTTTATATTAAAACAAGAATCGTACCAGAAGAAATATTTATATATTCAAAATATTTGGAAGTTTTAATTAAAAACAATTATTCAAAGTATATTATAGGAGAACCATATATAGAGCATGATACTATTATATTACAAGTTAAAACACCTAAAAGCAATGGAAAGTTCTATGTATATAATCCAAAAACAGATAGTGGAGAAATATTTGAATCTAAAAACGGCGATATAATAATTTCAAAATCACCTCAATTATACGATTACTTTAAAGGAGAAAACATAAATGATAATTATATATATGTTTATGATATGAATGAAAACAAATCAATGGTTTTTCTTGAAAGTCAGTTTAACTTATCATATGATAAGATATTGTATGATAACAAAAGAGTTTATATAAGAATGTCCTATGATTACTTCCTACCATTTTCAAAGGAAGATATATCATTCGGAGATAACGCAGAATTTTATTATATGATTTTAACAGACTCATTATATAATTCATTCGTTGGTCCAGGCGGAAGTGTTCCAAAAGAATACTTTAAATACGACCAGGCAGATGAACTTTTACGTGTTATTTTTAGAAAATAACCAAAAGCATAGATTTAAATATGTCTAATAAGTATTTATTTATATGGACAAGAATTTCATAAAAGCGAGTATTCTATCTATTTCATCATCTATATTTTTTTCACTTTTCATAATACTGATTTTAAAAAGTGAATACATAGAATTTACTTTCTTTTTATCATCATTTATTTTATTCATTATTTCATATTTATTTATAAAAATGAAAAATCAAAAAATATACTTACCAAACAAATCAACAAAAGAAACATCACTATTGTTTTCTATATCATTATTATTATTTCTATATTTTATGTCGTCAAACAATATAATAATCCTTGAATCAATAGTCAGTTTTAATATAATAGTGTTTGTGCTTATACACGCTATCAGGCATAAAGATATAATAGATAGAAACACATTTAAACTTTTGTTAATAGGTATGATTTTTATAACATTATCTTTATTTTTATTATATAATTTTTCATCTGTTTTGAGATCATTATCATTTTTGATAATTTCCATAATAATAATGATTTTAATAGGTGCATCAAGTTATGCAATGTCTCATAAAATAAAGCATACTAAAAACAAGTTTAATTTTCTTTTATGGGTTTCATTGGTAATTTTTATATTATCTTCTCTATCATTAGTTTTTAATATTACAGGCAAAATAAATAATAATATCATCATTTATTCATTACTATCTGGCATAGTTTTATTTTTATTCTTATATTCTTTTATTGAAGCATTTGATAAATTAAAAACCTATGATGGAAAATCAAGGTTTTCAAAAACAATTATAATTTCAATATTAAGCGAAACCGACATATTATTTATTTCTTTATTTTATCTGATATTCATAGGAACCATAAATCAATATATTATAATTGGAATAATATTTTTATTTTTAGGATTAGCAGTTATCAGTTTTATACACAGAGAAAAAAATATTGTTATATGATTATATAGTACCGACAGGATTTGAACCTGTGTAGCATCATTATATGCTGAAAAAGAACCATCGCCATACTTTTTCGCTAATGCTTTTAACTTTTTATATTCATCTGGCTTTTTGTCCTCAAAATATCCCATTACATCATCTAAAAACTGCTTTCCTTCCAACATAATATCGTCTTTTTAACATTATTTTTATTTATACTATTCTTGAAATAATTTTACTGCTTCATTTTCGCTTTTAGCTATAATTTCGTCACATTCTGGGCAATAAAAATTGTAATCATCGTCCCAATCTGTTTCTTTTTCCATCTCTTCATACCATAATTCGTTAGTTCCATTTGGTGATGCAACATAATCTACATACGCTTTTAAAGTTACATATAAATGATATATTTTCTTTTTGCATTTAGGACAAATGGCATATATAGTTCCGTTATCATCAACTCTCCATTTTTGCTGTTTTTCTTCCTTCAACATATCACCGTATTTACTATAACAGATCATATTTAAAAGGCTTTTCTTTAATATTTTTTATCACACGTAATGCCTAAAATCTTCTCAAAAGTAGATGCTGATATGTATTTACTGTATGTTGAGGGCTTCTCTTTTATAACATCAAGAACATCTTCTACGCCTTCTTTTAATCTCTTCTCAAGCGTTGCTAAGGTCTTTGCTTGTTCCACTATATGTAGCTCTTTTATTTCACCAATATACCATTTATCACTAATAGTTACATTAGCTTTAAAGCCATAGATTTCTAGTTTCATAACATCAATTGCTATATTCTTTTATTATTTTATTAAAGTCTTTTATTTCAAATAAAAATTCTATAATTATGAATAAAAATCCGCAACTTAAAAATACTATTCCAATTGAAGATGGAACTAAAAATTTTAATAAAAATATGCTTATAATTAATAGTAATAACCCAATGGTCATCAAATATTTTCTTACATTTGTTTTAACGCCATCGTTCATTTATACCATCAATTTATATATCATTCTTTTTCATAATTTCTGTAAAACCATCATCTGTTTTTCTCAATTCCGTGTAATACGGCGAATATTCGTAGCAATCACCGTTTTTTTCGATTTGGTAGGATTCATAAGCGGTATTAACACGTCTTTTATACTCATCTTTAATATCATTTAATACTCCAACTATACCAATCTTAATCCACTCTGGTATTTTTCTTTTCTTTGAAAAATCAATAGCAACTTGTTCCAAAGCACCTGCTGTTAAAACATATATCCAATATCTTAACGCTTCTTTAAATACACCTTTTTTATAAAGTGTATAAGGAACTAACTGAATAAGTCTAGTTATCGCATAATTTAATTCTCCTAACCAAGCTCCACGATAATTATATTTTGTTGCAATATCAAACACTTTATTTCCAAGTTTTAAGCTTGGAGATGAACATTCAATTGTTGATTGTAAAGTTTCTCTGTTTATTATAACATTAACAACATCAGTTATTTTTTCTTTATATAACACTGCTAAATCTGTGTCTCCATTTTTAGACTGAAGAAGATATACTATTTCATCAGACAATTCTTTAACAGCAATATCTAATTCAGGTCTATCTTCTTTTGGAACATACGGCATATAATCATATTAAAATAATTTTATAACTTTAAAAATTTAATTTTTAACTTCTTTTAATATTTCATCATATTCTTTTTTAATCTTGTCTTTTATTATTTTAATTACTTTTTCTGCTTTATATATAGTAAAACCTGAAAGTTTTGAAATAACGTTGAAATACTCTGAACTATTATAAATTATATCTGATAATAATTTGAATCTTCCATCATAATCAATGAATCTTTCTTCTAATAAAATCTTATTATTAGGATCATTTTTCATTATAGTTTCTTTTATATTATCTACATTATTGCTTCCATTAGCAACATAATATAAAGTATCTGTTATTTTACTTTTTAGTTTTTCATCTCCATTTTTATTATACTCGTCTAATGCTAAAATGAAAAATCTATCTAATCTTTCAAGATTTATAGATAAAGGATTTATATAAGTAGCAAAAATAAATGGTTTTTCTGGTGCATTTATAGAATATTTATTATAAATAACTTTTCCTTCTATTTTATAAGTATTTTTATCTGATGAAATAGCACAGACGTCATTAATAAAAATATCTATATTCTCATTTATTTTGTAAATATCAAATGGAGAATATAATATTTCTAATTTATTATCATTAAATATAATTTTATATGCTGGATGTGAATGTTCTGATATTATTTCTGATAAATCATTCGGTTTTATATTTTTAATCAATATATCAACATCTTCTGAACTTTGAAAAAATTTATTTTTAATGAAATAATTGTTATTATTATCTAAATATATTTTTCCAGCAGTGCTTCCTACAACATATATATCATCATTCTCAACTTTTCTTAATAATTTTTTATACGCTTCATTTAAGTAATTTATTTCTTTATTATAGTTATTTGATTCTATCAATTTGTTTGTGCCTATTTTATTCATATCAATCAACTATATCCTTTTTTATTGTTCTTAAATTATTTTTGATTTTATTTTTAATTTTTTTATTTTTTACTAATTCGCTTAACGAAAGCAAAATCAAATAATCTTTATATAATATATTCCTTTCCTTATCTAATTCTTTTTTATAATTTGCATAATTTATATAAAATATGCTGTATATTTTATACGCTAAAAACAAAGCAATAACAGAACCAACTATTATATAATCTAAAATATTAATTGATATGAACGATTTTGATATTAAGAAGAATCCTAATGCTGTTGTTATGAATGCGAAAATTTCAAATATTTCATCAATTATTAAATGTTTTAAATAAATTTCCATAGAATATATGTTTATCTTTTAATTTAAATTCTTTATTTTAAGCAAATTAACTAAATTTTTATTTATGAAGCAAGATTCTAATAAGAAAAAATATGGCTTATTCTTAACACCAGTAGAAGTGTTCAATAATTACATTTATAAAAACATAAAAGATAAAATAAACGATTATGTTTTTGTTGATTTCTTCTGTGGAAATGGTAATTTGGTTCTTCAAATATTAAATCACATTCAATTAGAGAAAAGAAATGAATATTTTAAAAACCACATATTTTTGTTTGATATTATTCAAAATCAAGTAGAAATTGCAATAAAAAACGCTGTTAATTTAGGAATTGATGAAGCAATTGCAAGACAAAATATTAAAGTTAGAGACACAATAAAAAATTATCCAAAAGAACTTGTAGAAAGATTCGGAGATAAATTGTTCCATATAACAAATCCGCCTTATGGGAATGTTCATTTTATAGGCAGAAGCGAATATAAAGAAAATATGAAATATTTTAATGGAAGATATAAAAATTTTCAGGATTTATACCAACTTGCCTTAATAAATGATTTTGATAACGGATTAAAGAATATGATATACATAATTCCTACTAACTTTATAAATGGTGATGCTTCTTCAAACAAGATAAGAAGTGAATTCTTTAAAAAATACACAATTAAAAATGCTATAAGTTTTGAAAAACAAATATTTGAGGAAACAGGAATAACAACCTCAATATTTTTCTTTGAAAAAACTGAAAAGCAACTTGATGAAATTAAATTCATAAATAAAAAGATAGGATATAACTATGAGAAAGATATTAAAACAACTCTTATCAAAAAATACAATTATAGAAATGGCTGGAAAGCTCTTGATTGGATAAATAATAATACAAAAACTGATGGGATTGAAGCAAGTTTCAAACTTAAATTGAAAGATGTTGATGAGAATAAAGGAGATATTAAGTCAACATTTTATATTCCAAACTTTGAAGAATATAAGGAATTTTCAATAAATCAAAGTTTATATGATAAACTAAAAGCAAATCCTTTGTATATAAGAATTGTTGATGGCGGAAGCAAGGAAAAGAAAGTTGGATTATATCCGATTGAAGATTTGAAGTGCGATGGAATAATTTCTGCTGATTTGCACAGAATAAGTGCTATACAAATTTTTATAAAACAAAAACTAACAAAAGAACAAATAAATAAACTAATAGATTTATTTAATAAAAGACTCAATTATTTAAGAGATTTAACAGATAGCGATTTTCTTTTGACTTTTCAAACTCCGTATGGAAACGGATATATTAAAAAATATCTATCTATAAAACAAGCAAAAGAAATATTAAAGACTATTTCTTTAAGTAATTTATAAATAAAAACGATGATAAATCTAATTTTTAAATTTTAAATGTTATAACATTATAATACATTATAGGTGATATTGTGAAAAATGAAAGAAACTATACGACAATAACGATACCGAAAACACTTTATGAAAAAATATCTGATATTATAAAAGATACAGGCTTTTCATCTGTATCTGAATATGTGGTTTTTGTTTTGAGAGAAACAATGGCTGATATTAGCAAGAAAAATGAAAGCAAAAGTGAAGTTATTAAAAAATTAAAAGCATTAGGATATATGTGATTAAATGAAAAATAATGAAGAACTTATAAAAATTGCAAAAGAACTTGAAAACAAACCTATTGAAGAAAATTGGAATAGACTAGAAAAAGCAATAAAAAACTCTAACGCATATTATTATAAAATTAGATATGTTAAGTTAAATAATTCAGACGATTTAAGAAAATCTTATGCAGAAATCTTTGATAAAAATAAAAAACTAATAATAAAAATTCCTATTTTCAAAAAGATTAAAAATAAAATAGAAGGATCTACAATTTATTTAAAAAATTTGTCTATTTTAAATGAGTGATAAAATGATAGAACAAAATTTAAAAGAACTTGAAGAAAAAAGCATTTATATTTTAAGAGAAGCAAGTATTAAATTCAAAAATATTGCAGTTTTATGGAGTATGGGAAAAGACAGCACAACGATGTTATATTTAATAAGAAAGGCTTTTTTGGGAAAGGTTCCATTTCCAGTAATACATATAGACAATGGTATTGATTTTCCCGAGACTTATGCTTTCAGGGAAGAGCTTACAAAGAAATGGAATTTAGATCTTATTGTTGCAAAGAGCGAGATTAAACCAGAAATATCAGGTTTTAGTTGTTGCGGTGAAAATAAAACAGAAGCATTGAAAAAAGTATTAAAAGAACATAAATTTGACGCACTAATAGTTTCAATACGTAGAGATGAAAATTCAATTAGAGGCAAAGAAAGATATTTTTCACCTAGAGATGAAAATTTCAAATGGGATTATAAAAATCAACCTGCTGAACTTTGGTATATTTATTCTTCTGATATAGAAAACGATGGACACGTTAGAATACATCCATTATTAGATTGGAATGAAATAGATATTTGGAACTACATAAAGAAAGAACACATACCCGTAAATCCGTTGTATTTTTCTAAAAATGGATTTAGATATAGAAGTTTAGGATGTACACACTGTACAGTTCCAATAAAATCCAACGCAAAAACAATAGACGATATTATAAAAGAACTTAAAACAACCACAATCGAAGAAAGATATGGTAGGGAGCAAGATAAAGAAAAAGAATACGTAATGCAACGTTTAAGAGCGTTAGGGTATCTTTAAATAAGTTTATGATGTTAAAAAGGCGATTAGTTTGAAAGTTGTTAATATATCATTATTAGGAAACAAAGATGCTGGAAAATCTACTTTAATTGGAAAAATAGCAATGCTTACAAAATCTATTAGTGATGCAAGAATTAAAGAAGCCAAAAATGAAAGCAAAAAACTTGGAAAAGAAATTGAACCTGCATTTATACTTGATACGTTTAAAGAAGAAAGAGAAAACGGACTAACGATAGACACTACATCTGTAAAAGTTCAATATAAAAATGTAGGATTTCAATTTATAGATGTGCCTGGACACGAATATTTGATTAAAAATATGCTAACTGGTGCATCAAAAGGAGAAATAGGAATTGTTGTTGTATCTTCAAAAAGAGGAGAAGGTATAACTTCTCAAACAAAACGACATGTTATACTTGCAAATATGTTAGGAATAAATAAATTTATAATATTTATAAATAAAATGGATTTGAATTACTCTAAAAATGAATATAATAAAATTGTTAAGAAATTAAACAAATTCTTTTCAAACATAAATAATGAAATAAAATCAATGTATTTTATTCCTGGAAGTGCTTTAACTGGTGATGGAATATTAAAACATTCAAATAAATTTAATTGGTATAATGGTAAGCCTTTAATTAAATATTTGTATAGTTTAGTAAAACAAGATAGAAAGACAAATGAAAACGTTTCAAATATAATAAGTTTGCAAGGAATTTTTGAAGATAAAATATTTGGTAAAATAATAAGCGGAAATATCAGAAAAAATAAAATTTATTATTTAATGCCAGATGATAAAAAAGTTTTAATAAAAACATACAAGAAAAATGGAAGTTCTGTTTCATTAAAAATCAACAAATTAGATAAAGCAAATATAAATGGTAAAATTTTAGTAGAAAATAAAAATGATGTTATAGTTTCAGATAAAATTAACGCAAAAATGTTTTTTATAAAGAAGCCTGAAAAATATTTCTATATATATTTTCTAGGAAGGAAATATGAAGCGAGTTTAAATTATAAAGAAAATAAAAAGAATTTTGTATTTATCAATGGAATAATAAAATTAAAAGAAAAATTAGCATATCAAAGTTTTAATAAAATAAAAGAAATTGGTAGATTTGTAATATATGATAAAAACTTAAAATTTAATGGATTTGGAATAATCTAATCAAATGAATTTTATCTCTTCTAACTTCTTGCTTATTTCGTGTATATGCTTTGCAATACGAATTTTTTCGTTAATATCAGTTTCATCAAAATATCTATTGAGAATATTTTTAGCCTTGGTATTTATATCTTTTGCAAAATCATATATATACGATATATCCTCCTTAACTTGTTCATCTAATTCTTTAGACTTCATAATATCACCAAAAATAAATAAAATGATTCATCACATCATCGGTATTTTCTTTCCTTTGAATTTTGCTTCTGTTTTATAATCTATATATTTATCAACAAAATCGTGTATTAAAGAATAAATATCTTCATCTCCTTTTTCTTCATAAGTGCATGTTATTACTCCGTTATCTTTTGAATTACTATCCAACTTATACTCAACTGTTCCTCTTCTACCGTCCTTCTTATTCATAATATCAAAAGTAATTATTGATGGATAATTTTTATCAACAACTAAATTTTCTATTTTATATACTTTATCTAAATCAACATCAATTAACTTTTCTTTTTTATGCTTAATTAAATCTCCCATTTTATCACTGATATAAATAATAATTTTGTATATTTAAAATATCCATCAAATTATTACACCAAAATTATATATAAATGATTTAGAATATGACCTATAACCATTTCTATATGCTCTGCTTGTATGTTTGATATAAAAATCCATATCTTCGGAATTCAATTGTTTAACGAGTTTGTTTAAATCACCATTATATTTAATACAATAACCAGAATAGAAAGTATATTCTGGCTTTTTCCATACTATAAAATTAGGTTTATTTCCAATAGGAGAAACCAATATTTTCTCTCCAAAAGAGGTATTTAGTCCTTGCGTTCTTCCAAACGCATACCACGGAGATATTTTTTTGCCTTTATCTCTCATTAACAATCTCTTCTTTACCGTCAAAAAATATTTATAAGTTAATGGATAGTTTTGTTTTAATTCTTCCTCTGATAAAGCAACATGTTTCCCTTTTACCAACTTATATGGAAATATAATAAATCTGTTTTGCTCGTCGTCTGAACTTTTGAGAGTAGATACCTTTACTATCGGCTTGAGTATAGACTTTTCTATTTTATATTCTGCTCTATTTTTCAGTTTTATTATTGCAATATTATCTTTAAACAAAGGATTTTCAAAAATATAAATATCATCCGCAAGAGTGGTTATTCCAACGTGTATTTCAGCGATTTCTCCGAGTTTTTTACCGCGAGTTTCTATTTCTAATATTTTGTCTATTATTTCGTTTTTATCTAATATCCATTTATCATCATTCAATTTGCTAAATGGAATACTGCCTACATATTGCAACTTATTAGCGTAAAAATAATAATCAAAAGAATTTTTAGTGTTGCTTTTATCTAATATTGTAATAGAAGTATAAGATGTGACGTCATCAAACACTTGTTTATCATCAAAATTTATAATTTCTTTGATAAGTTTGTTTTCTCTCAAATATTTTCGCAACTCTTTTCCAGTATTTGTATAAAAATATGTATTTGGTGTTATAAAACATAATCTGCCTTTACTATTCAATAAACTAACACTCATTTGAAAGAATGCTATGTATATATCAGTAGAACCTGATTCGCAAAAAGAATAATTATCCTGTATATATTTTCTTTCTTTTTTATCTAAATTCTGAATTCTTATATAAGGAGGATTTCCTATAACAAAGTCAAATTTTTCTAACATCTTTTTATTTTCATCAACATTTAATGCATCTCTTTTATATAAATTAAAATTAACTTTTTGCTTAATGTTATGCTTTGCTAAAATCTTATTCAGATTTTCATTACACTTTTTTAATGCATTTCCATCTATATCAATTCCAAATATGTTTCTTTCAATTATATTTACTTTTTCAGCATCAGAAAATTTATTATTTTCCAAATAATTTAATATCCTATCTAATACAACAACTAAAAAATTTCCATATCCACAAGCAGGGTCAATAATCGATTTTTTATCAAGATTATCAATATATCCAACTCTATCAAGCATTAATTTGACTATCCATTCTGGAGTTGTAACAGCACCTTGTAATTTCTTATTTGATATTCTCATATATATCAATATTATTTAAAAATGATTTTTAAATATACAGCAAACGGACAAATTATTATATATTTAAATTAAAATATTCAGTAAATAATTGTAATAAAAAAATTATTATAATAAATTATTAATTAAAATTAATAAAAAGTGAATGAAATGGAAAATTATAATTTTATAGAATTACCTAAAAATATTACGCCTTTAGTTTTAATAGGAAATGTAATAAATAGATTAAAAAATCTTCCAGATAAGTCAATTAATGTTATTATTACATCACCACCATACTGGAGTCAACGAGATTATGGTGTAAAAGATCAAATTGGAAATGAAAAAACAGCAGAAGAATATATAGAAAAAATGTTAAAAGTTGCTGATGAATTAAAAAGAGTATTAGCAGATAATGGTGCTTATTTTTTAAATATTGGAGATAAATATATAGAAAAAAATTTACAAATGATACCTTTTAAATTGGCAATAGAAATGCAAAAAAGAGGGTGGGCTTTAAGAAATATTATAATATGGCATAAAACAAATGCTATGCCGTCATCACTAAAAGACAGATTTTCAAATACATATGAACCTATATTCTTTTTTGTGAAAAATCCTGATAACTACTTAACACCAGATTACTATTTTAATCTAGACACAATTAGAATTCCCAGTAAGACGGAATTTAAAACAGATTTACCTCTTACTTTAAGTGTAGAAGAATATAATAAAATAAAGCTTAATAGAAAAAGCGATTATGAGGGCAAATTTAAGAATACTCCTAAAATTAATTTAGGGGCATCTCCTGGTGCGAGATTATCTGTAAGTGGTGAATTTTATTCGAAACAAAGAGTTTATGATATTGGTGAAGAGCTAGAACTTAAAATAATAAATTTATTACGGTATTATAGGAAGATTAAAGGAATATCTACTAAAGATATTGATAAATATTTTGGTTATAAGGATACTGCAGGGCACTGGTTTAGGTTAGATAAAGGTGGGAGAGCATTACCAAAACCAGAGGATTGGTATAAACTAAAAGAATTATTAGGTATTAAAGAAACCGAATATGATGAAATAATGACAAAGGAACATTATGTATTACAGAC
>OGCG01000591.1_pt1 | contig 21766 bp, 19 predicted proteins | sample 1570061 | NCBI WGS metagenome assembly OGCG01 (sample SAMN06268698, study PRJEB24515) | hot springs metagenome | isolation source: Joseph's Coat, Yellowstone National Park, Washington, USA | place: USA:Joseph's Coat, Yellowstone National Park, Washington, USA
GACGGGAACCCAGTGGCTCTTTTCAAGTGCTCCCGGCGCATAAACCTGAGAGGACCTGTATAAGTGCAAGTTTTGAGCTAGTTTATCGCAGGGAGTTGGAGTCCGATGCCCCTCAGCCAGCATCGACAGCCGTCGTGTCAGATGCACCTCGGAGAGCGATCCAGGCTTCTATACTCCAACTATGCTCACCTGGGTTGATCTCCTCGCCCTCTTTGCCTGGGCTGGGGCAATTACCTTGGGGATTCGTCAGGGGCTCCCCTTTGCCCTGACGATCGTGGTGAGCCTGCTCCTCTACGCCCTTTTGGCCCCGCTGTTGCCCCTTTGGGCGCTCCCGATCGCCGCGCTGATCCTCACGCTCGGGGTAGGAGCGCTGATCCAGCGCCAGGAGCTCCCTCCGCTCAACCCCCTCGCAGAGGCTGCTTTAGGAGGGCTCGCAGGAGCGCTTTGGGGAGCGGCGCTGGCCTTAGAGTTCTGGGTGGGCTTTCCCGCTCAGTATGTCGTCTCGGTGGGGGCGATCAGCTATCCTTCTGCGAAGCTTCCTCTCCTGATCCAGCAGGCCCTGGCCCAGAGCCCCTTTGCCCTTCCCCTCTTTGGCTGGATCTACCACGCCCCACTCCACGCCCTCTTCCTCCCTGGCCTTCACTAAGGGCCTCCCAGCGCTGGCGCAAGGAGGGGATTAGGCCGCTCTGACTGAGGCGCCAGGCTTTATCGAGAGCCCGTTCGACCGCGTGGGCGTCGGCAGCGCCGTGCCCGACCAGGACCAAGCCTTGGACTCCCAAGAGGGGCATGGCGCCGTACTCGGCGGGATCGAGGCGGGATCGGAGGGCGCGTAGGGGCGTTCGGATCAGAAGCCCCCCTAGGCGTCCGCGGAGGCTTGTGCTGAGCTCGTCGCGGATCAGCTCTAAGATCGCCCTGGCTTCTCCTTCAGCCATCTTGAGAAGCGCGTTCCCCGTAAACCCATCGGTTACCACGATGTCGACAGCCCCGCTAAAGAGATCCCTCCCCTCGACGTTGCCGTAGAAGTTCAAAGGAGCTTGCTCAAGAAGGGCGTGGGCCTGGCGGACGAGGGCATTCCCCTTATGGGCTTCCTCGCCGACCGAGAGGAGCCCAACTTTGGGTTGATGGAGGCCTGCGAGCTCGGCGTAGTGCGCGGCGAGGAGGGCAAACTGGAAGAGCCACTGGGGCGTGCAGTCGAGGTTGGCCCCTCCGTCGACGAGGAGGGTGTGGCCTTGGCGGCGGGGCAGCTCGAGGAGCAACGTAGGGCGTTCGAGGCCGGGAAAACGGCCGAGCACCAAGAGAGCGGCCGCCAGGGTTGCTCCGGTATGCCCCATGGAGACCACGCCTGCAACCTCTTCTCGCCGAAGGAACTCCATGGCCACCATGATCGAGGCCTCTTTCCGATGGCGGAGGGCGGAGATCTCCTCCTCCATGCGGAGAACCCCGGAGGCCGGTTGGATGGGGAGATCTCCCTGACAGCGCCTGAGCTCAGCTCGGAGCTGCTCGGGCTCGCCGACCAGGAGGAGAGGAACCCCCTGTCGGGCTGCCCTCAAAGCCCCCTCCACGGTGACCGCGGGAGCCCGATCGCCCCCCATGGCGTCGAGGGCGATCGGCTTCACGCCGAGGGGGTCAGGTGTTTTTGGATCCGCGCTTCGAAGTTGCGCTTAGGTTGAGCGCCAACCAGGATCTCGACCGGCTTTTCGTTCTTGAAGAGGATCAACGTAGGGATGCTCATGACCCGATAGCGCATCGCGGTCTGTGGATTCGCATCGACGTCGAGCTTAGCGACCGTAAGCTTCCCGCTGTACTCCTTGGCCAGCTCTTCGACGATGGGGGCGACCATCCGGCAGGGAACGCACCAGTCGGCCCAGAAGTCGACCAGGACCAGGGGGTGCTCCTTGAGGATTTGGTCAAAGGTGGTATCCGTAGCTTGAATGGGCTTGGACATGGGACCTCACGCTGCGAGTCTAACACCAAAAGACTTGAGGAAAGGGAGATTAAGCCACGTTGACCTGGCTGCGACCAGGGACCGTGCGGGCCACCCAGAGGGCCTCGAGGGCGAACATCAAGGCGGTGAGGGCGAAGGGGAGGCGGATGGCATAGGCAGCGATGAGGGCTCCGATCAGGGGCCCTACCGAGAAGCCCAGCGCTGAGGCGCTGGAGGCGTAGCCGAAGGCAGTTCCTCGCAAGGGTTCCGGTGTGAGGCGGCTCAAGAGGGCGTTGGCCGAGGGGATCGTTCCCCCGATGAAGAGCCCCATGACGAAGCGGAGCGCCCAGAGGCTGGCCACACTGGGGGCGAAGGTCTGGAGAAGGGAGAAGAAGGCCGCCCCCACTGCGCAGACCACGATGATCGTGCGGGGAGCCAGGCGGTCGGCGAGCCGTCCGCTCAAGACCGCTGAGATGGTGGCGGCCACCGCGACCGTACCCAGGATCAGACCGGTCAAGGTGGCGGCGCTCCCCAGATTGCCGGAGAGATCAGCGACGAAGAGGGGGAGGAAGGGAGCCGCAGCTGAGTTCGCGAACTGGTCGAAGAAGTTGACCAGGATCAGGGGGGTGAGGGGAGAGCCTTTGAGCTGGAGGCGCTCAGTCGGTGCCCGGCGGGCTCGCCCAGCACCGCGCGGCTCGCGGACCCCCCAGAGGACCATAGCTCCCGAGAGGGCGAGGATGATGGCGGTCAGCCCGAAGGTGGGTCGAAAGCTGAGCTGGTCGGCCAGGAATCCCCCCACCAGGGGGCCGGCCGCTCCTCCCAGAAAGACGGCAGTCTGCATGAGCCCCATGCCGTAGCCCATCGCTGCCTCCGGGAGGATGCCGGAGACCAGGGCGATGCCAGCGGCGATCGTCCCGGTGACCAGCCCCTGGAGGATCCTAAGGGCTAGGAGAGCTCCCACGCTGTGGACGAGCCCCATCGCCCCCACGATGAGGCTGCCGCCCAGCGTCGCCCGGACGACCATCGATTTTCTGCCCCAGCGGTCGGCCAGAGCTCCCCAGATGGGGGCCATGAGGGCCATGGCCAGCCCGCTCAAAGTGGTGAGCACCCCAGCCCAGAGGGCGGCCTGGGCCTGGTCATGGATCCCCAGGGTCTCGATGTAGAGGGGAAGAAAGGGGATGACCAGGCTGAAGCCGATCTGGCTGAGGAGCTGGGAGATCACCATGAGCCAGAGGGTGAGCTCCCAGGGCTCCTTGGGTCTTCGCCACAGGCGCCGCATGAGGCTCAGGCCTTAGCTGGCTTCGGCGGGGACCAGGCTGTAGATCAGGCGCTTTTGGAAGAAACCGTCCTCGAGGAGCTCGTGGATCTCTTTGGGGGTGATCTGCTGGATTGCGGCAGCTGTCTCGGCCAGCGATTCGTAGCGCCCAGTGTAGAGGTAGGAGAAGGCCAATTTGAAGAGCCGCTGCATGGGGGTCTCGCCAGCGAAGACGAGCGAGGTCGCGTAACGGGTCTTGGCCTGCTCGACCTCTTCGGGGCGTACCCCGTCCTTGACGAGCCGCTCGAGCTCGCTCTCCAGAATTTCGCGGACCTCCTCCTCCCGCTCAGGGGCCATCTGGGCCACAACGTAGAAGAGCCCGGCCTGATCGGCCTCTTCGTGCCCAGCGTCCACCGATTCGACCAGGCCGCGGTCCTCCAGGGCCCAGTAGAGCCGGCTGTTGTGGGCATCGCCCAGAATTTCGGCCAGGATGGCAGCAGGGTGGCGGCGGGGGTCCTGAGCGGCATAGCCCGGCGCTAAGGCGGCCAGATAGACCTGACGGGCTTTTTCGTAGGGCCTGCGGACCCGCCCGGTGGTGGGCTCGAGCTTGGGATGGTCCCGCCCAGCCTGACCGGTGGGCCAGGAGCTGGTCCATCGCTCAGCGGCTTCCAGCATCACCTCCCAGTCGAGCTTTCCTGAGAAGGCCAAGACCATATTGGAAGGGACGTAGCGCCGCTGATGGTAGGCGGCCATGAGCTCGGGGGTCATCGCCCGGATGCTCTCGGCGGTGCCCAGGACGCTCTGGCCTAAGGGATGGGAGCCGAAGAAATGGGCGCGCGCCCAGTCGAAGAGCATGAACTGGGGGCGATCGGCGTAGAGGGCGATCTCCTCCAGGATGACCTGCTTCTCGGTCTCGAAGTCTTCCGGCCGAAGGGCCGGGCGCATGAGGTCGCTCAGGAGCTCGAGGAGCGAAAGGCCGAACTCGGGTAGGACGCTCCCGTAGAAGAAGGTGGTCTCCTCGCTGGTGAAGGCGTTATAGCGAGCACCCATCCGGTCGAAGGCCAAGTTGACCTCAAGGGCGCTCCGACGGGAGGTGCCTTTAAAGACCATATGCTCGAGGAAGTGGGAGATGCCGCTCTCCTGAGGGCTCTCGTCGCGCCCTCCGGTCATCACCCCATAGCCCACCGCGACGCTCCGGGCTTCCGGATTGATCTCGGCTAGGACCCGGAGGCCGTTGGGGAGCCGGGTCTCTTTGAACTCGAGGAGGGGAAGGGTGGTCATGCGGAGACCTCCTTATTCACCGGACCCAAGGTGGCGATCCAGGGGGTGGGGTAGGGGCGTTCGGCCAGGAAGGCGTTGAGCTCGTTGAGATCGATCGCGAGGATGGCCTGCTCAATCTCTTCTAAAGGCCGGACGCGCCCGAGCAGGAAGAGGTCGCGGGCCATGGTGGCGCTCCGGACCCGGCTCGATTCCTCCTGGAGGACCAAGGCGGTGCGCAGGCCGATTTTAGCCCGCTCGAGCTCCTCCTCGCTGACACCGCGCTGCAGCCCAGCGAGGACCTCTTGGACGACCTCGAGGGTCTCCTGGGCCCGCGCGGGGGTCGTCCCGGCGTAGACCGCCAGATAGTTGAACCCTTTCACGCCGCCAGAGGCCGCGTAGACCGCATAGACTAAGCCCCGCTTCTCCCGCACCTCGGTGAAGAGCCGGCTGCCCATCCCCCCTGAGAGGACCCGGACGGCCAGCTGGGAGGCGTAGTAGTGGGGGTCCTCGGGGGGGAGGTCGGGGTAGGCGAGGCCGATCTGGACCTGAGCGGTCTCCTGGTGGATCTCCAGGCGCTCAGGAGGCGAGAGCTCGGGGACAGGCGAGGGTGGGGGGCTTCCGCCTAGCTGGCCAAGGGTTGCCTCAGCAGCCTGCCGGACCGCTTCAGCGCGGATCCCGCCGGCGAGGGCGAGGATAGCCCCCCGCAGCCCGAAGCGCCGCTGGAAGTCCTCTCTGAGCGAGGAAGCCGTAAGGCGCTGGAGACTTTCAGAAGTCCCTAGGCTATCCCGCCCATGGGGGCTCCGAAACATCTTGCGCCGGAGGGCCTTCCACATCTTCTCGGCGGGCTGGTCTTCAAGCGCCTGGAGCTCCTGGAGGGCCTGCTGGCGGAGCGGCTCCAGGCCCTCTTCGGGGAAGGCGGGTAGGCCGAGGAGCTCTTGGTAGAGCCCGAGGACCTCCTGGAGGTGTTCGGGGAGGAACGAGGCTGAGAAGACCGTGTACTCCAGGGAGGCTCCGCTCGAGTGCTGGACTCCTAGCCGGTCGAAGGCGTCGGCTAAAGCCCGCGCATCCCGCCGCTGGGTCCCTTTCCAGAGCCATCCCTCGAGGAGATGGGTCGATCCTTCCTGACCCTCGAGCTCGGTGGTAGCCCCTACGGGGAGGAGGAGTTGGAAGGTGACCCCTGGGTTCCAGGGCTGCTCCTCGACGGCGATCTGGAGGCCGTTGGGGAGCGAGAAGAGGTGAGGTTCAGGCATGCGGTTAAGTATACCCCCGCTGAGCGCCAGCCTTCTTGGGCCATAATGGATTCATGAAGGCCCGAGCTACCTGCCCGCTCGATTGTCCTGATGCCTGCTCGCTCCTCGTGGAGCTCGACGTGGAACAAGGGCGCTTGGTGAAGGTTGAGGGGGACCCTGAGCACCCCATCACCCAGGGCTTTGCCTGCGTCAAGACCTACCGCTACCCCGAGCGGCAGCACCATCCCGAACGCCCCCTCTATCCCGAGCGGAGGGTGGGTCCTAAAGGTGAGGGGAGGTTTGTTCGGGTCTCCTGGGACGAGGCGCTCGACGAGATCGCTGAGCGCCTCAAGGCCATCTTGGAGCGAGAAGGAGGGGAGGCGGTCTTACCCTACCACTACGCCGGAACCATGGGGCTCCACCAGTACGAGCACCCTTTAGCCTTCTTCCGGGCCATCGGGGCGAGCGAGCTCGAGACGACGATCTGCTCGACGGCCGGCACGAGCGCCTGGGAGATGACCTACGGGGCCCGCTACGGGGTTGATCCGGAAGACCTTCCCGAAGCCCGTCTGATCCTCCTCTGGGGGATCAACAGCCTTCACACCCATACCCACCTCACCCCCTTCCTCAAAGCTGCCCGCCACAAGGGGGCCTTGATCCTCCACATCGATCCCTACGCCAACCTGACCAGCCGCTTTGCCGACGAGCACATCAAGATTCGCCCGGGAACCGATGCGGCCTTGGCCTACGCGGTGGCTCGGGTCATCTTGAAGCGCGGTCTGGCTGATTGGGACTACTTAGAGCGCTACGCGGAAGGGGTTGAGGAGTTTGCCGCTGCGGCTGAGCAGTGGACCCCGGAGCGGGCTGAGGCCCTCACCGGGGTGCCGGCTGAGCGGATCGAGCGCCTGGCGATCCAGTTCGCGGAGGCTAAAGCGAGCTACATCCGGGTGGGCTACGGGATGACCCGCCACCCCGGAGGAGGGAGCGCTCTCCGGGCGGTGATCCTGCTTCCCGCCCTGACCGGGGCCTGGCGCTATCCGGGAGGCGGGGCCAACCTCTCGACGAGCGGCGCCTTTCCCCTTAACCGCCGCTATCTGGGAGGGGCGCACCTCCTCGCCGATCCCCCTCCGCCTCACGGCTTCTTTCGCCCCAATCCCGAGGTGCGCCGCATCAACATGAACGAGCTGGCGAGTGCTCTGACTCAGCTCGATCCCCCCGTGCGGGCCCTCTTCGTCTTTAACTCCAATCCCGCGGTGGTGGCTCCCCACTCGGGTCGGGTGCGCGAGGGGCTCTTGCGGGACGACCTCTTTACGGTGGTCTTGGAACAAGCCCGCACCGAGACGACCCTCTATGCCGATTATCTCCTGCCGGCCACCACCTTCCTCGAGCACCCCGACCTCTATACCGCCTACGGCCACGCCTACCTCTCGTGGAGCCCGGCCCTCCTGCCCCCCCAGGGCGAGGCCCGCCCCAATACCTGGGTCTTCGCTGAGCTGGCCCGGCGCCTTGGCCTTGAGGAACCCACCCTCTTCTGGGATGCCGAGACCCTCGCTCGCTCACTCCTCGCCGTCGATCATCCATGGCTTGAGGGGATCACCCTGGAGCGCCTCAAGGAAGCGGGTTATCTGCGGCTCAACTTGCCCCGACCGTTTCTTCCCTTTGCCCAAGGAGCTCCCACACCCTCAGGGAAGATCCGCTTCGCCCCTCCTCCTCAAGTCCTACCGAGCCTGCCGAGCCCCGAGTATCCCTTCATCCTCATGACCCCTCCTGCCAAGCACTTTCTCAACACCACCTACGGCCACGTGAAGAGCCTGGTGGCCAAGCAAGGCTCGCCCCAGCTCCTGATCCATCCACAGGATGCCGGGCGCTTGGGGTTGACGGAAGGAGAGCTGGTACGGATCGAAAGCGCTCACGGGGCGGTCCTCCGCAGAGTCCATATCGATGAAGCGCCCATCCCTGGGACGGTGGTCCTCGAGGGAACCTGGTGGGAACGGGAGGCTCCGGATGGTCGGGGGATCAACTGGCTCACCGGAGAGCACCTCACCGACTTAGGTGCCGGCAGCACATTCCACAGCAACCCTGTCCGGATCGTCCGCCTCGCTTCACCCACCTAGCTCGGCCAGAGGCCCCATGGCCCGAATCCCAGTGGCTGCCGCTCGTCGTGAATGTTAGGCTTTGAGCCATGACCGAGAAGAATCTGACTCGTTTTTATGCCATCGCCCAGGAGATTTGGAACCAGCTTCCGCCTCAGGCCCGCCTCCGTCCTGTGGAGGATGGAAAACTGCTCGCTCAGTACCGCCCGTTCCTCGAAAGCCTTGCTGAGGGTCTGGTCCAGGACTTTTACGATACCCTCTTTGCCCATCCACCTACCCGTGCGATCTTCAAGGAAGGCGAAAGGCCGCTTCGCGAGAAGACCCTTAGGGACTGGTACCTTCGGACTGTGGTCGGTCCGTTCAACGGGCAATACTTCGCTTGGCAGGCGCTGGTGGGGTTGGTCCACGTGCGGCGGGGGGTAACCAACGCCATGATGGCCAGTATGTGGAACTGGCTTGCCGAAGAGGTGGCTCGGAAGGCTCATGAGAGGCTGCCTCTCGAGGAGGCCTGGGCTCTGGAGGGGGCCTGGAGAAGGCTTGGATTCACGGTCACCGCGCTCATCTCAGAGGAATACCTAGATGCCTACCTCGAGGCCCTGGCCGAGGCTTTAGGGAGGGAACCTGAGGGTTTCCGCCACCTGGCCCAAGCGGAAGCGGCCAGACTCCTCCAGACCCTCACCCCTCGATAAAACGCCACCTCGCTGTGCGTGCCAGCAGCTCATCGAGCCGAGAGAAAGCTCGTTGGTTTGAAGCTTAGGGGCGGTGCGAAGGGGGAGCGGCCGAGGCTATGGGGATTCGCCTGCCGCAATGGTGATTTGCGCGGCGCGGGCAAGCCCGCGCCTGTTCGTGGATAGCGTCGAGTCCAGAGCGTGGGAGGCTCAAGCTGCTGGGTCCTTGATCGTGCACCTCAGTTATTACATTTTCTCATGAGCTTTATAAGATCACGAAGGGTTCGGGAGGCAAATTCCCTGATGGCGACGTCTTTGATCGCGTGTTTCGGCTGGGCTTGATTTGCACCCTCAGCGGTCTCCAAGATAAGAAGCGCCTTATCGAGGTGAATCCTATGGATAAGCCGAACGTCAACCGTCGGGATGCCCTGAAAGTGGCAGCTTTGGGTGCAGGTATGGTCGCTCTGGGCGCTTTGGGCCTCAACGCCCAGGCCTCGGGAATGAGCGGGATGGCGGGCGATCTGATCCCTGAGGGAGCCAAGACCCTTCGCGAGTTGAGTCGCCGCCTCGCGGCAGCTCCACGCCGGAGGAATTTTCAATCTGTGCCCATGATCCTCACCAGCCCTGCCCAGTGGGATAGCGAGGCTCTGGATGAGGTCTTCCGCTATGCGGGAGGGCCTAAGCAGGTCTGGGATAACACCAAGCTGACCAGCCCCTGGCTCAACCTGATGCGCAACGCCATGAATGCCCAGATCTGGGCGTACAACCATCCGGACTTCCTGGTGGTCTCGGCGACCCATGGCACCGCCCACTACGCCCTGTACGACGACTACATCTGGCAGAAGTACCTATCGGCCTTCACCAAGGGGAAGTGGACCAAGAACGTTTGGGTCGAAGAGCCCCCTGCCGCGATGGCCAATCCCGCGGACTTTGAAGACACTCGGGGGGTCTTCTCGCCCCACGATAACAGCGTGACGGTTCTCCAGCGCCGCGGAGCGGTCTTCCTGGCCTGCCACAACGAGATCTGGGAGCTCACGCTGGCGATTCGCAAGGCGGGCATCAATCCCGATCACCTGAGCCACGAGGAGATGGCCGCTGAGTTCACCAACCACCTGATTCCCGGGGCGATCCTGACTCCCGGCGTGGTGGGCACCATCCCTGAGCTCGAGATGCGCGGGTTCCAGTACATCAAATGAAACGCCTCCTCTTCATCACCCTGCTCCTGAGCGGGCTGGCCTGGGCGGGAACCACCCCAGCTCGCTGGTGGACCTATGCCCTGGACGGCACCCACAACGCGGTCTTTTCCTCTTCGTTCCCCGCAGTCTCCTGGACCTTCGCGGTTCCTGGGGCAACGAGCCTCGATCGGACGATCGTCCAGAACACCACCTCGATTCGCGACATTCTGGGCTTCCCCATCGGCGTGGCGGTGGTCCACGGGGTCGTCTTTGCTCCCAACGACAACGGTTTCCTCTACGCCGTCGATGCTCGGACCGGGAAGCTCCTTTGGAGCGCCAACCTCGAGAACCAGATCATGACCACCCCGATCGTGGTCCAGGTCGACCAGCGGGAAGTGGTCTTCGTTGGGGCCGGCAACTCGGACTTCGACTACACCGATGCGGTCCGCTTCGGCAGCGGGGGTCAGGTGATCCGGGGAACCGACGTCTCGGGGATCGCTGCGCTCGATGCTCGGACGGGTGCTTTGCTCTGGTTCCACCCGACCCGCGGTGAGGATATGCCGACCCCGGTCTTCGTGGAAGGGCGCCTCATCTTTGGGAATGGGGATGGCCATATCTACGCATTGGATCCCCTCTCTGGCAAGACCCTCTGGAAGACCAAGATCACCTCGTTCGTGAGCATGTCCTCGGCGACGCCGGCCGATGGAGGGCGGATCGTCGTCATGGGGGGGACCCACCCGAGCCGGATCTATGCGGTGGATAGCCGGACCGGGAAGCTCCTTTGGTCCTACCATCCCCAGGGGATCTTCTCGAGCAGCGGAGGGGACGGCACCTGGGCTTCCTATGGGGAGATGGTCATCGGTCAGATCGAGATCCGCACCCCCCATCAGGCGAAGGGGACCTCCTCGGCCGAGGAGCTCGCTCTAGATGCCCGGACCGGGAAGCTCTTGTGGAGCCGGATCCTGGGGAGCGGCAAGGTCCCACCGCGCAACAAGGATGGCGTTCCCGACATTGCCGATGGGGTCATCTATACCGGCTGTCCGGTCACCCATACCGAGTACGCCCTAGACCTCAAGACTGGGGCGATCCTTTGGGAGCGCCACCTGCCGGGGATCATGAAAGCAGCTCCTCTCGCGATCGGCCAATGGGTCATCCAGCCGATGGGCAACGGGATGATCGTGACCCTCAACCGCACGACCGGAGCGATCGCCCATATCTACCACAATCCCCACGGCGGCTTCGGCCCTCAGAATGGGGTGGTCATCGGATCCACGTACTTCATCGGTTCAAATACCGGCTTCCTGGAGGCCATTCCCCTCGCGAAGCTGCTCCCTTCGTCTTAAGGTCGTTCTTCACAGCCCACTGGGGCAGAGCCGCGTAGCCTGAGTGTGTGCGCGCGCTCTGCCTCATCTGTGTGATGATGGTAGGGGGGGCCTGGGCGCAAAGCGCCCTCGAGGTTCAGGTCCTCAACCTGGTCAACCAGCAGCGCCTGGCAGATGGGCTGGCTCCTTTGCGTTGGAGCGAGCGAGCCTACAAGGCCGCTTTAGCTCACGGGGAGGATATGCTCCAGCAGGGCTATTTTGGCCACGTCAACCCCGAGGGGGTGACTCCTGGGGAGTGGCTCGTGCGGGCTGGCATTTTGGCCTACGAGACGGGTGAGAACCTGGCCCTCTTTGAGCATCTTCCCCTGCAGGATGTCCCTCAGCGGACGGTCCAGGGTTGGATGGGGAGCCCCCCCCACCGGGCCAACCTGCTTCGCCCCGACTTCACCGCAACGGGGATCGCGATCTTGCTCCGCCAGGAGGAGGCTCTGGTGGTCGAGGAGTTTGTCGCCGAGCCCTTTTCGCTCCACCTTCGGGTCCTACCGGCCAGCGCCCCGGTTGTCTTGGCCGATCTTCAAGGAAGCGCTCCCTCCTCGTTGGGCCTCTTCGTGGGTCCTTTTCTCTACCAGGTCCTCCCTCCCACCTTTCACGTCCGCCTCTACCTTCCTCCTGGAACCCTTCGCTATGGTCTTCAGCAGGGGGGCAGCTGGTACAGCGTGCAACCTGGTCAAGGAGTCGAGCTGCGCGCCCAGCTGGTCCGGCTCCAGGCCCCGGGGCTCCGCCTCGAGCTCACCTTGCCGGCCGGGCGCTACCTACTCGCTTTGGGCAATCCCCCTCACCCCTGGCAGGCCGTGGAGGGTCCTCGAGTGCTCGTCCTCACGCTGCCCGGCCTCCTTGGTCCTCTATGGGTCGGCAGCCTTGAGGGAAACCAGGTCCGCTATGCCTATCGGGTCCCTTTGGTGGACTTTACGGCAACTTCCTGGTCAGAATAAGCCAGAGGTGAGTTCTGTGGAGATCCATCGCGTAGGGGTGGTCGGAGCAGGGCAGATGGGCTCAGGCATCGCTCAGGTGATGGCCCAGGCAGGGCTGACGGTCTTATTGCACGACCTCAAACCAGAGCTCCTCGAGCGGGGCCTAGCTAGCATCCAGCGCTCGCTGCTTCGCTTGGCCGAGAAGGGAAAGCTGAGCGAAGCTCCTGAGGCCATCGTGAGCCGCATCCACCTTTCCTTGGACCTTAACGAGCTCAGCGCCTGCGAGCTCGTCGTCGAGGCCATCGTGGAAGAAGAAGAAGCTAAGATGGCTCTCTTTCGACGCCTCGGTGAGCTGCTTCCTCCCGAAGCCCTTCTGGCCAGCAACACCTCCTCGATCCCCATCACCCGCTTAGCCCAAGCGAGCGGCCGGCCGGAGCGGTGTGTCGGGATGCACTTTATGAACCCGGTCCCGCTCATGGAGCTCGTCGAGGTCATCCGGGGGGTGCGGACCAGCGATGAGACCGCCCGCACGGTGGTCGAGCTCGCCCGCAGGCTGGGAAAGACCCCGGTGGAGGTTCAGGACTACCCGGGCTTTGTCTCCAATCGGATTCTGATGCCGATGATTAACGAGGCCATCGAGTGCTTGCGGGAAGGCGTGGCTACGCCGGAGGCGATCGATACCGTCATGCGCCTAGGGATGAACCACCCCATGGGGCCATTGGCCCTCGCCGACCTCATCGGCCTCGATACCTGTTTGGCCATCATGGAGGTGCTCCACCGGGGACTGGGCGATAAGTACCGGCCTTCCCCCCTTCTGCGCAAGATGGTCGAGGCGGGACGCCTAGGTCGGAAGAGCGGGGAAGGCTTCTACCGCTACGGGGCCTAGCGTGGAGCTCCTTCGCTCCTACGGATTGCTTCTCCATCCGAGCAGCCTTCCAGGACCCTGGGGGATCGGGACCTTGGGTGAGGAGGCCAAGGCCTTTCTCCGCTGGGCCCACGAGGCAGGGGCCTCCTGGTGGCAGGTGCTGCCTCTGGGTCCTACCGGCTATGGAGACTCGCCGTATCAATCCTTCTCTGCTTTCGCCGGCAATCCCTACTTGATCGACCTCGGAGGCATGCGCGCGCAGGGCTGGCTCGAGAAAGATCCCCCTCAGCGGGCTGCCGGGGCGGTTGACTACGGCTGGCTCTACCAGACCCGCTGGCCCCTGCTCCGGAAGGCCTATCAGGGCTTTAAGGCCCGCGCGAAGCCCGAAGAGCGCGAAGACCTCGCCGCTTTTGAGCGCCAAGAGCAGTCCTGGCTCGATGACTTTGCCCTCTTCATGGCTCTCAAAGAGCGCTGGGGAGGGTTGTCTTGGGATCGTTGGCCTCAGGAGTTTCGCTTGAGGGCGCCGGAGGCCCTGCGCGCCGCCCGGCAGGAACTCGCGGAGGAGATCGCCTTCCAGAGCTGGCTTCAATGGCGCTTTGAACGCGCTTGGCAGGAGCTTCGCACCCTCGCTCAAACGCTTGGCCTCGGGATCATCGGCGATATGCCGATCTTCGTGGCCTACGACTCGGCGGATGTCTGGGCTCACCCTGAGTACTTTCTTCTCGATCCAGAAGGGCGCCCTCTAGAGGTTGCCGGTGTTCCCCCTGACTACTTCTCGGCGACCGGCCAACTTTGGGGTAACCCTCTTTACCGTTGGGAGCGGATGCGCGAGGATGGGTTTTCTTGGTGGATCGCGCGCTTGCGCTCCGCGCTTCGCCGCTACGATCTCGTGCGCATCGATCACTTCCGCGGATTTGAGGCCTGCTGGGCAGTTCCCTTCGGAGCGGCGACCGCTGAGCAGGGGCGATGGCTCAAGGTGCCGGGGGATGAGCTCTTCCAGACCGCTTTGGCTGCTTTGGGGAGCTTGCCGATCGTCGCTGAGGATTTGGGGGTGATCACCCCAGAGGTCGAGGCGCTGAGGGATCGCCTCGGCTTCCCCGGGATCAAGGTCCTTCAGTTCGCCTTCTCGGGGGAAGCGGACAACCTCTATCTTCCCCGCAACTATCCTCCCGATCTGAAGGCCATCGTCTATACTGGGACGCACGATAACGAGACGAGCGAGGGCTGGTTTCAGAGCCTCAGCCCCGAGGAGCAGGCCCGGGTCCTCCGCCTCCTTGAGGAAGAGGGGATCGCCGTCAACCAGGGCATCGCCTGGTCCCTGATCGAGTTGGCCTTTCAAAGCTCAGCCCGCCTGGCGATCATTCCCCTGCAGGATGTTCTGGGCCTGGGTCATCAGGGTCGGATGAACGTTCCTGGTCGGCTGGGAGGGAACTGGAGCTGGCGCCTCGAGGCGCTTCCCGAGCGTGAGCTGGCCCTTCGCCTCAGCAGTCTGGCCGTGAGGTATCAGCGAAGGGCTATACTGGGGGCATGATCCACTCGGGAATCCCTTGGGAGCGCCGGTTTGCCCGGCGGGCGGAGCGCATTCGGAGTTCGACGATCCGCGAGTTGCTCAAGCTCACCCAGCAGCCCGGCATCATCTCCTTCGCTGGGGGCTTGCCAGCCCCCGATCTCTTTCCTGTCGAGGCATTTCGGGAAGCGAGCGACCGCATCCTAAGCACGGCCGGTCGGGTGGCCCTCCAGTATGGGCCGACCGAGGGGTTTCCTCCCCTAAGGGCCTGGGTGGCCGAGCGGATGGGTGTTCCGGTCGAGCGGGTGCTTCTGGTCTCCGGCTCCCAGCAGGGGCTCGATTTCCTCGGCAAGGCCTTTTTAGACCCCGGCGATCTGGTCCTGGTGGAGAACCCCACCTATATGGGGGCCCTCTCGGCCTTCAACCCCTATGAGCCTACCTACCTTGCTGCTGATATCGACGATGAGGGGGTGATCGTGGAGGAACTGGCCGAGCTCATGGCTCAGCGCCCCAAGTTCTTCTATGTCCTCCCCACCTTCCAGAATCCCTCCGGGACCCTGCTCAGCCTCGAGCGGCGTCAGGCCCTGGTCGAGCTGGCCGCCCGCTACCAGGTCCCCCTGATCGAAGACGACGCCTACGCGGAGCTCTACTTGGATACCCCTCGGCTTCCCTCCCTCTTCGAGATCGATCGGGAGCTCCACGGCGATGACGGTTGGGTCATCTACCTCTCCACCTTCTCCAAGACCCTCTCGCCGGGGCTCCGGGTGGCCTGGGTGGTCGCCTCGCCGACCGTGATCCAGAAGCTCGTCCAGATCAAACAGGGAGCCGATCTTCAGACCGCTACGTTCAACCAGATGCTCATCTACGAGCTCGCTCGCACTCACTTAGAGGCCCAGATCCCCAAGATTCGCGCCACCTACCGGGAGCGGCGGGATCTCATGCTCGAGGGATTGGCCCGCGAGATGCCCCAAGGGATGCGCTGGACCCAACCGCATGGCGGGATGTTCGTCTGGGCAACCCTGCCCGAAGGCCTTCGGGCGGTCGAGGTCTTCGAGCGGGCCATCGCCCGCCAGGTGGCTTTTGTTCCCGGTGAACCTTTCCACGCCCGAGGAGGAGGGGAGCGCAACATGCGCCTCTCTTACGCGACGGCTAGCCCGGAGGCGATGCGCGAGGGGCTGCGCCGCTTGGGGGAGGCCATTCGGGAATCCCTGGATTGAGGAACCCAGCCGCGCTCCTCGCAGGCGCTTTCCTCCTCGCCCTACTCTGGGCGAACTCCCCTTGGTCAGCGTCTTACGCCCTCTGGCAGGCTCGCCTTGCTGGGCTGAGCCTGCGCGGATGGATCGACGAAGGCTTGATGACCGCCTTCCTCTTCTGGGTCGGCCTCGAGCTCAAGGAGAGCTGGCAGCGATCTGGCCCCGCCCTCTTCTCCCTCGTCGGCCTAGCAGCTTTAGGCGGCATGCTCCTGCCGGGGGCGTTGTATCTCTTGGTGAGCCCCAAAGAGCCGCGCGGGTTTGGGGTCCCCATGGTCACCGACGTGGCGCTCTCGCTGGGGGCGCTGAGTTGGTTAGCTCCTCAGAGCGCGCTCCGTCCCCTGCTGGGTGGCCTTGGGGTGCTCGACGATCTTGGGGGGCTCTTCCTTTTGGCGTTCTTCTACGGTCATGGCCTTCACCCCTTCTGGCTCATCGGGCTCTTCCTCCTCCTGGGGATTGGCTTCTGGCTTGGCCACCTTCCCTGGACCCTGGGCCCTTTGGGGCTTGGCTGCTGGCTCCTCCTCGAGCGGGCTGGCTTCCAGCCAGCTTTGAGCGGAGCGTTGGTGGCCAGTTTGGTTCCCTCCACCTTGCTCGCCAGCTGGAGAACGCGACTCACTCCCTGGATCGAGAGCCTCGTCGTGCCCCTCTTTCTCCTCGCCCAAGGCGGGTTTCCTCTTCGTGGAGTCGGTCTCGGGAGGGTCGGCCTGGGGATCTTGCTCGGGCTCTGGCTGGGTAAGCCGCTCGGCATCCTCCTCGCCAGCGGCCTTGCCTTTCGCTTGGGCTGGGGAGCCTGGCCTTCGACCTTGAGCCTCCGCGAGGGGATCGCCGGGGCCTGCTTGGGGGGGATTGGGCTCACGGTCTCGCTCTACTTGGCTGCTTCCCTCTGGCAGGGAACTCTTTTGGATCAAGCTCGTCTCGGTCTCTTGCTGGGTTCTTTGCTCTCGTTTGGGACGGCTTGGGTGATCGTACGATGGAATGGATTCAAGGTCCTTTAGAGCTTCCTCACGGCTTTACGACCCGCAAGGGTGGGGTCTCCCGCGGACCTTATGCGAGCCTCAACCTCTCCGCTTCGACAGGCGATCTTCCGCTCAACGTCCGCCTCAATCAGGAGCGGGTCTTGAGCCGCTTCGGGTTCCCGCCGGTGGCCGCTTTGGATCAAATTCATAGCGCTACCGTCCACGTCGTCCGGGGGGCGGGGGTCTGGCAAGGAGATGGCCTCCTCACCGATCGTCCGGGCCTGCTCCTCAGGGTCGCGGTCGCCGATTGCTATCCGATCCTCCTCTACGACCCCTCGGGGGGTGTGGTGGGGGCCCTCCACGCGGGTTGGCGAGGGGTCTTAAAGGGCATTCTCCCCCGGGCTTTAGAGCTGATCTCCGAGCACTGGAAGAGCCCTTTGGGGGAAGTCTGGGTCGTGGTAGGTCCTGGGATCAGCGGGAAGGTCTATCAGGTGGGTCCTGAGGTAGCCGAGCGCTTCTTGGCCCAAGGTCTTCCGGTCTTGGAGAACCCCTATCGGCTCGATCTCCTCGCGGCTCTCAGGCTCCAGGCCTTGAGCCACGGGGTCCGAGCAGAGCATTTCTGGGCCTCGGGGCACTGCACCTATTCGGATCGCCGCTTCTTCTCGCATCGGCGGGATGGAGGGCGTACCGGGAGGATGTGGGGGGTGATCCTCCGCCCTCGTGATCTATAACCGGAGTTTTCCCCCGCCTCCTCCTAAACTGGGGCTATGTGGAGGCCTAGGCTCCTCCTTTCCTCGGTCTTTGAGCTCACACCTGAGTGGCTCCAGGAGCGGGGACTGCGCGGCCTTCTGCTGGATCTGGACAATACGTTAGTCCCCTACGGAGCCTGGGGTGACCCCCCGCAAGAGCTCCTCACTTGGCTTGCTGGGCTCAAGGCAGCCGGCCTGGGCCTCTGTCTGGTCTCCAATGCCCTACCCGAGCGCCTCAACTTCTGGTCGAAGCGCCTCGAGCTCCCCTTTGTGCCCGCAGCTAAGCCCTGGTGGGGCTTTCGCCAGGGGGTGCGCCGGCTCGGTCTAAAACCCTCCGAAGTGGCGGTGGTGGGCGATCAGCTCTTCACCGATGTCTTGGGCGGCAACTGGGCGGGTGCCTACACGATCTTGGTCCGCCCGCTCTCTGAGCAGGAGCTGGGCTATACCCGGTTGGTGAGGCGGTTGGAGCGCTGGATCTTAAGGTGACCTATGGCTTCGTTGACGATTGGGGATAAGCGCTTAGGAGCTGCATTGCTGGAATCTGAGTTAGTTAAGGACGAAGATCTCCAGCGGGCGATTGAAGAATACCGAGAGCTGGGTGGCTCTTTGGCCGAGGTGATTCTCGATCTGGGGCTTCTCTCGGAGCGCCAGATGGCTCAGGTCATCGAGGAGATCTTCGGCATCCCGCTCGTCTCTTTGACCGAGCTGGAGATCCCTCCGGAAGTCTTGGCCCTGATCCCAGCTGAGCGGGCTCAGGAGCTCAGAGCGATTCCCTTTGCCCGCGAGGGGAATACCTTGCGGGTGGCTCTCCTCAACCCCCTGGATAACCTGACCATCGAGGAGCTCGAGGATCTCACCGGCTTGGTGGTCGAGCCCTATCAGACGACCCGATCAGAGTTTCAGTATGCCCTGGCCAAGTATTATCCCGAGCTTGGCCTCAGCCTTCCCGCTCAAGAAGCCCCTGTCGAGGACCTTCGCCTCGGGGAGCTCTTGGTCCGCCACGGCTGGTTGGATCCCAAGCAGCTCGAGGAGGCGTTGAAGGAACAACAAAAGACGGGGGATGCGTTAGGGCGGATCTTGCTTAAGCAGGGCTTCTCCGAAGAGCGCCTCTACCAGGCGTTGGCCGAGCAAGCTGGCCTCGAGTTCGTCGCCGATCCGAGCCGCTGGGAGCCGGAGCCCGAGGTCAACGCACTCTTCTTGCGCTCCGATGCCCTTCGCTACCGGGCCATCCCTCTTCGCCAAGAAGGGGAGAAGATCTTGGTGCTCCTCGCCGATCCCCGCCATCAGACGGCAGTCAGGGAAGCGCTGGGGGGGCGCCCGGCCCGCTTGGTCCTCACCACGCCAAAGGCCTGGGAGCGGCTCTTTGAGCGGCTTTATCCGGAGCGGAGCCGGCTCGGCGAGCTCCTCGTCAAAGAGCATAAGCTCGATCGCGAGGCGCTTCAGGAGGCGCTTAAGATCCAGCGCAAGACGGGAAACGAGCGGCCGCTCGGTGAGACGCTGGTGGCCCTAGGCTATGTCAAGCCGGAGGATGTCGAGGAGGCCTTGGCCAAGCAGCGCCAGGGTGGGGGCCGCCTCGAGGACACCTTGGTCCAGTCCGGGAAGGTCAAGCCGGAGGTGATGGCCAAGGCCATGGCGACCCAGCTGGGGGTGCCCTACATCGACCCTCTCGATCAGCCGCCCGACCCCTCAGTGGTCTCGCTGATCCCCGAGCATCTGGCCCGTCGGCACCACATCTTCCCCCACCATCGGGAGCGCGGGGCCTTGGTGATCCTCATGAAGGATCCTCGAAACTTCATGGCCACAGACGACGTCAAGATGATCACCCGCATGGAGGTGCTCCCAGCGGTCTCCACCGAGAGCGCCATCCTCAAGCTCATCGAGCGCTATTACCGAAACACAGGGGGGCTCGAAGAGCTCACCAAGGAGTTTGAGAAGAAGCAAGAGGACCTCGAGCCGGCGACCGCCTCGGTCCTCGACGACAACGCGGTGGTTCGCCTGGTCAACTCGATCATCCGCGAAGCCTACTTGCAAGATGCCTCGGATATCCACATCGAGCCCACGCCGCACGATGTCCTCGTGCGGATCCGGGTCGACGGGAGCTTGCGCGAGTACCAGCGGCTGCCCAAGGGGGCAGCCCCCTCGATCGTAAGCCGCATCAAGATCATGGGGAAGCTGGATATTGCCGAGCGCAGGTTGCCGCAGGATGGCCGGGTGGTCTTCCGGGACCGTTCGGTCAACATTGACCTCCGCCTCTCCACGCTCCCCACCGTCTATGGCGAGAAGGTGGTCATGCGGCTCCTGCGTAAATCCGACGAAATTCCCGAGATCGAGGGGCTCGGTTTTGCCCCTACGGTCTTCGAGCGCTTCCGGCAGGTCATCGAGAGGCCCTATGGGATCTTCCTCATCACCGGGCCTACCGGAAGCGGAAAATCATTCACGACCTTCTCGATTCTCAAGCGCATCGCGACGCCCGACAAGAATACGCTGACCATCGAAGACCCTGTGGAGTATGAGATTCCGGGGATCAATCAGACCCAGGTCAACGCTGCTGCGGGTCTCGATTTTGCCCGCGCCCTCCGCTCCTTTTTGCGCCAAGATCCCGACATCATCATGGTCGGCGAGATCCGGGATACCGAGACGGCCAAGATCGCAGTAGAAGCTGCGCTGACCGGCCACCTGGTCATCGCGACGCTCCACACCAACGATGCGGCGGGAGCCATCACCCGCCTCGATGAGATGGGTGTTGAGCTCTTCAACATCTCGGCGTCCTTGTTGGGGGTCTTGGCACAACGCCTGGTCCGCCGGGTCTGCGATCACTGCAAGGTTCCGGTGGAGCCTGATCCCAGGGTACTGCGCAACGTAGGGCTGACCCTCGACGATCTGGAGGGGAAGACCCTCTACCGAGGCACCGGCTGCGAGCGCTGCAATGGAACCGGCTATCGGGGCCGCTATGCCATTCACGAGCTCATGGTCATCGATGACGAGATCCGCAAAGCCATCGTGGAGCGGCGGCCGGCCACCGAGATCAAAGAACTGGCTCGTCGGGGAGGGATGAAGACCTTGCGGGAAGATGGCCTCTACAAAGCTTTAGAGGGGATCACCACTTTGGAAGAAGTGATGGCCCGGACCATGGAGTAGCCGATGACGAAACCCCTAGACATCGTCGATCTGTTGAGCCTCGCTGTGGACCGAGGAGCGAGCGACTTGGTCCTCACCGTGGGGCTTCCCCCTATGGTGAAGTTGGATGGTGAGTTCCACCCCACCGAGTACGACCCTCTCACCCCTCAGGAGACCCGTCGGCTCAGCTACGCGCTCATGGACGAGCGCCAGCAGCGAATCTTTGAGGAGCAGAAGGAGTTGGACTTCTCGTTCAGCCTTCCCAACAAGGGGCGTTTCCGGGTCAACGTCTTTCTCCAGCGAGGGAGTGTGGGGGCGGTGCTTCGGGTGGTCCCTTCCTTGACCAAAAGCTTCGAGGAGCTGGGCCTGCCTAAGAACATCGCGGAGATCGCCATGAGCCCCCGAGGCTTGGTCCTGGTCACCGGCCCGACCGGCTCGGGGAAGTCGACGACCCTGGCAGCCATGGTCGACTACATCAACGAGCGCCGGCGCTGCCACATTGTGACGATCGAGGATCCGATCGAGTTCTTCCATCGGCACAAAACCGCGATCGTCAATCAGCGGGAGATTGGTGTAGATACGCATAGTTTTGCTCACGCCCTCCGCTCGGTGCTCCGCCAGGCCCCCGATGTCATCTTGGTCGGCGAGATGCGAGACTATGAGACCATCGCTGCGGCGATCACTGCGGCGGAGACCGGGCATCTAGTCATGGGAACGCTGCACACCAACAGCGCTCCCGAGACCATCGACCGCATCGTCGACGTCTTCCCTGAAAACCAGCAAGAGCAGGTTCGGGTCCAGTTGGCCAACAACCTGGTCGCGGTGCTCACCCAGCAGCTGCTGCCCCGGGCCTTTGGTGGGGGGCGGGTGCTGGCCTATGAGCTCATGGTTGCGACTCCTGCTGTGCGGGCCCTCGTTCGCGAGGGAAAATCCCACCAACTGGTCTCGGTGATCCAGACGGGTGGGCAGTACAACATGATCACCATGGATGCCTGCCTTGCCGACCTCTACAAGCGCAAGCTGATCACTTACGATGTGGGTCTCTCCCGCGCGGTGGATGCCAAAGAGTTTATCCGTCTAGCGGGAGCTGCCCCATCTTCCACGTCAACTCGCCCCAGTCCCAGGTAACGATTGGGCGCTACAAGCCTAGGTCTTCAGGCTTGGGATAAATCGCTTCTTTCTGCTGCGGACCAAGGTCAAGCGCTGCCCGCCCCAGGGGAGGGCGCGGCTCCGGCAGTATCTACATCAGCCTAAGGTGTTGAGGCGTGGGTGTCCCCACACGAGCGAGTGGCTCATGTAGCTTGCGAGAAAATCCTTGACTTTTTAGGGTGAGAGAACGGTGGCAAAACTTTAGAAAAGCGAGGGGGTGTGGGGGAGCTATCATCCCCCGGTTTTCAAACCGGGGATCCATGGACTCCCCCACGT
>OGCG01000598.1_pt1 | contig 21551 bp, 21 predicted proteins | sample 1570061 | NCBI WGS metagenome assembly OGCG01 (sample SAMN06268698, study PRJEB24515) | hot springs metagenome | isolation source: Joseph's Coat, Yellowstone National Park, Washington, USA | place: USA:Joseph's Coat, Yellowstone National Park, Washington, USA
TTATAGGCTCGCCGGGATAGGGATTTGAACCCTAAATGCCCGAAGGGCAACCAGATCTCGAGTTTCGCCAATATTTACTGGCGCGTTACCTGGTTCCGCCATCCCGGCACAAATATTATATTAAGCATATATATTTATTTGCATCAATGCAGTATCTTTATATCTTTTTCAGGTTTCAAAATAAACAACTCAAAGTGAGTGCGTTTTATGTTTGAGCAGATTATGCAGATCAGGCACATCAAAAACAAGAAGGGCTTAATTTTCAGGCTTACTACTGTGTTTTTGTTCTTTATAATGAGCATAATAGGAGTAATAATCTCTACATATCTTATACTTACTGCAAACTCAACAGCCATGTATATACTTGCCCTTTCCTTCTTCATACTCTCAGTAATATCAGGCATATTCAACGTCTCCTCGGCATATTCCTATTACAGGTCATTTTTCTACGATGAGCACCTTAAGCACATACAAGAAAAGCTAAAGCCTCTTGAAAAAATGCCGAGTATAACCATTGCAATGCCTACTTATAACGAAAACCCAGAAATGGTGGAGAGGAATTTGCTAAGGATAAAGGAGCTCAACTATGATATGAGCAAAGTGCACATTTACCTGCTCGACGATTCAACAATAGAGCCTGTAGCAAGCAAACTCAAAGAGTTCTGCAATAAAAACGGCATAAACTATTTGCACAGAACCAACCGACAAGGATTCAAAGCCGGCGCACTCAACAACATGCTCAATTACTCAAAAGACGAATTCATAGCAATATTTGATGCAGATGAATATATAACAAACCTAGATTTCTTAAAAGACCTTCTGCCCTATTTCCAAGATGAAAAGCTTGCGTTTGTACAAACGGAGAAAAGATATGCAAAGGGCAATTTCTTCTCAAGCAGTGTAGACCTGTTTGATGCTTTCTTCTTTAAGTTCATACAGCCTTCTAGGGCACTAAATAATACAGCAATATTTGCAGGCTCGTGCGGCATAATAAGAAGGTCTGCGCTTGATAAGATAGGCGGCTTCCCTGAATTTGTCATCGAAGATACCTTCTTCAGCTTTGAATCAGACATAAATGGCTTTAGAAGCATATACATACCAAAAGTCTATGCATTAGGCAAGCCCATAATGACCTTTACAGAGCTTGCGAGGCAGCAGTGGCGTTACAACTATGGCGACACCCAATTCCTTTTGCACTTCCTTAAGAATTGGAAGAAAAACAAAAGGCACACGGTTTCTGCAATATCAAAAATAGACTATGCACTGCACGGCCTAGGCTTAAACTACCTCTCGCTAATACTAATAATGTTCACCATAGTATCAATGCTCTCTGTTTTTGCCTCTGCACCAGTAGCGTATATAGCAGTAAGGCAGATCATGGAGCTGAAATACCCAACGCTGAATGTTGAGCTCTTCGGCTTGAACGCCTTTCTTCTGTCGATACTTGTGCCTATAGCCATAACAAAAATATACTTCAACTCAATATCAAAGGGAGTCATGATCTTTGTGCTAAACTTTGCACTCGCATTTGTCAGGCTTAGGGCTGCATTGGCTGCAATTTTCAAGGCGCCGCCTATAGCAGGATGGATAAAGGGAGACAGGCGTGGCTTAGCAGGCAATTGGCTTCTGGCAATGAAGAGCTCTATAGCAGAGATGGTGTTTGCTGCAATGCTCTTCGCATCAAGTGCCTTTGCATTCCTTATGTATAACTTCTCAGGAGCCATGTGGCTTGTTTGGTATGGTATACTTTACAGCTCCACATTTGTGTTCTTCTTTAAATATGGATAATGCAATAGGTTAAAGCAAAGATGCAGGTAAAAAGATGATCTATGTTAAAAAGCACAACACAGAATCTGGCATTGTGCTTGCAATGTGCGATGAAGAGCTTCTAGGCAAAGTCTATCAGGAAGGCAAGCGCGAGCTTGACTTAAAGACTTATGCTAATTTTTATAAGGGCGATTGCGTTTCAGAGCCAGAGGCAGAGAAGCTTGCAGAAGGCGAAACAATATACTCGGCAAACATTGTAGGCAAACGCTCAGTGAAGCTGTTTATCGACAAAGGAATAATAAGCGAGGAAAGCATAAGATACATAGAAGGCATACCTTATGTGCAGATATTCAAAATAGAGGAATAAAGGAAAAGTATCGCACACCAACCATATCGCTGTTTTGCTATTTGCTTTCAGTGCTATCGGCGCTTTTGTTCTTAAGCCTTATTATTGCTTCTGCTATATCGCCGTTTGTATCTTCGAGAACACGTTGAGCAAGCTCTTTGTCATTAATGCCGCTTTGCTCCATTACAAGCCTTATGTCATCATCAGTTATCTCCACTTTGGCGTTGCTTTTCTCAATTATCTCGCCGCTTATCTGAAACGACTTTGTGCCTTGAGCTTCTATTAGCAAAACGCTTGGCTTTTCAATAATTATGCTCGAACCTTCACGCTCTATTATTACCCTTGTTGCGTCTATCTCTGTGCTTTTTATGCCAAGCCTATCCATCATGCTCTTCAGCGCCCTTGGGTCAATATTTGGAATCATACAATTGCCCTTTTGCTTTTTATTTCCTTATCCTTCTTTCTTTATTACTTATTTGCTTGCTCCTTTTATGCCTTTTCTTTTCAAGCTTTGCATAAATCTCCTGCGCAGCCCTGTCTTCATCGCTCTCTGCTGCTTGCTTGCTTTTCCCTTTCATAAACAATGAAACCGCGATTAAAACAAACCCTAGGAAGACAATAAGTGAAGATGCAAAGATGTAAGGGCTAACGCTGCTTATTTCGCTACTCAGCTTAGAGCTGTATGCGAAATTTGAAAAACGATATGAAGCGTTTACGCTCACATTTCCAGGATTACTGAAAATTGCATAATAATTGCCGGCAGGCAGAAGAGAAACATTTTCCTGGTATATGGGCCTCGCAATCCCTGCCTGAATTGAAGAGTTTGGATAAGCAATATAAGGAAATACTGAGCTTGTGCTGTTTGCTATCTCTAGAACTCCTCTACCTTCTAAGGATTCTGCGGCTTTTATCAAGCTACTTGCGGACAATTTGCTTAGTATAGCAAACGCAGTAGAATTTGCAAATACAAAACCCAACGTGCTGCTTGAGTTAAAGAAGAACATAGGCAGACTTGATTGATTTATTTGAATAGGCACATATGCAGAGCTTTCACTGCCAACGACAATGCGGCCTGTACTTGGCGATGCAGAGTATAGTGGCAAAGTAGTGCTTACCGAAAGGCCCGATACAAAGAAGCCTATAACTATAAGCAGTATTCCCAAAAGCAACACGCGCTTGTTCATCGTTGCACACCGTTTTTCAATAAGCACAAGGCAAACAAATTACACACATACAGCTCTACAAAGACAGCTATACAAAACAGAATTACATTAAATAATATAGGTATATAGATTTTTGTTTTTATAGGTTTAACATAACAAAGGGAGTGTAATGAACAGGGTCAAAACGGGAATAGCTGGATTAGACGCTATGCTTTACGGTGGCATACCAGAAGGCAACCAAGTCATACTTGCAGGAGGCCCGGGGGCGGGCAAGACTCTTCTAGGATTTGAGTTCTTATACAGAAATGCAAAGGAAGGCAACACCTGTGTCTTCTTCTCTATGGAGGAAGACCCTCAGCGAGTAATTGAAAACGCTAAAGAGGCATTCTCAGAACTTACCGATATCGATGATTTGATAAGCCAGAAAAAGCTTATAATAGATGGCGAAGATCCCGCAACAGTTATACGCGGAGGTGCGGGCGGGTCTACGCAGTACGAATTCGGCAAGGTTGTAGCGGACATCGAATCGGTGATAAATTCAGTAAAGGCAAACAGAGTAGTAATAGACTCACTCAGCATTATAGACATGCTTATAAGCGACCCTATAATGTATAGGCGCTCAATGCTCGCAATGATAAGCAATTTAAGAAGGCTTGGGGTTACTGCTATATTAACCTCTGAGCTTTCAAACCCGGAGAAGCTCGGCCAGGAATTCAAGCCAGAGTTCTTTGTCTTCGACGGAATAATAATAATGTATGAAGTAGGGCAGGAAGACAAAAGAATGCTAGCTATGGAAGTGTTGAAAATGAGAGGCACGAACCACAGCTTCGCAACAACACCTTACGAAATAACCCCTAGCGGCTTTAATGTTATCGCCGCAGAAGGCGTATTATGAAGCAAGGATGAAATGTAATGGCAAGTGCTATTAGAGGAAAACAAGAAAAAGAAAAAGAAAAAAAGGAAGAAATAAGCAAGGCAAGAATTATCGCAATATACGTCTCTGCAATATTGCTCATTATTCTTGCATCGATTGCGCTGCAAAATTATGCAGGCAGCAGAAGTTCAACGCCACTTAAACAGTGCCAAAACATGGCTCTTGCAACAGCTAAATACTCCTGCCTAGAAAGCCTTGCAGTCTCTACCAAAAACGCAAGCATTTGCACTCAACTGCCCGCGCCTTATTATGATCAATGCTATTATTCACTAGCAGTAAACACGACATCGCCAAGCATATGCCAAAACATAAGCAATGCATCTATGGAAAGCAGTTGCATAACTGAAATAGCACTTAAAAACAACAGTGCAAGCCTCTGTAAACAGGCAATAGAGAAAAACATGTGCATAGACGCCATTGCGCTTAAACAAGAAAATGCAAGCTTGTGCAATGGAATCAGCAACAGCACGAATATGAGCATATGCTCCTCTGCAGTATACTTAGCCAAGGCCATTCGCTACAAAAATGTCGATTATTGCAACAACGTAAGCCAGTCAAACAACACGCAGATCGCAGGACAGATCATAAGCAGCGTTAACAGCAGTGAGATAACAAATGCAAGCCTGGAACTTTATGCAAGCTCGCTCGCCACAGGCATGCAGTACAACGCCAGAGAATTTTGTATCTTGAGTGTAGCAGATATTTCGAAAAATCAGAGTGCATGCGGCATGCTTGCAGGCCAACTAGCAAACCTCTGCATTACAATGTCAATGCAGCAAGCTAGCTCTTCTTTAAGCAAAATCAACTACACTTCTGAACTAAAAAACTGCACCGCCATGGGCCAGTATGAACAAATGTGCATAACGGGCATTAAAATTTCACAAGCAGTAAATGAAAGAAACGCAAGCATATGCGGCACATTGCCTGTAAACTCAAGCAGTGCTTGCTATGAAGCTGTTGCAAAAAGCGAGAACAATGTAAGCATATGCAAAGAAATAACAAACACAACGCTTGCAAACGCATGCGTTACTGGCTTAACACTAAATGTTACAGGCTGACTCTTATCTAAAGCAAGCAGTAAGCAAAATGCAAGAAGTGAAAAAATGGAAGCAATAGTAACGTGTGAAAAGCACATAGGAAACAAAACAGAGTATTTTGGTATAGCTGAGATAAATAAAAGAGTAGAAAAAGTCAAAATAGAAGCACAAAAAATACTGCAACTAGGCGACGCTGTAGATTTAAGCAATAATTACACAAGCGCGCCAAACAAGCAGTTAAGCAAAGAGCTTGCAGAAAAGCTTGAGTTGCAAGTTGAAAGCAGAATAAATAAAGAAGCATATGACAACGTAGCAAACGAAACAAGGCATATTACAGAAAAGATGTGGAGCAGGCTTGCAGAAGCGGCAAAAGTTCTTTTGACAAAGCTAGCCTATTCTGCGCCAATACTAATAAGGTATCACAACGACATAGATGGCGCAAGCGGCGCATATGCTTTATACAAAGCCATAAGCAGCATAGACAGCAATGCCAACATAATATGGCAGATGCACAAGAGCATAGCCTATTCAGAGCAAGATGCTGAAACAGACATGCTTCTAACCAACGCATACACATGCGTAACAAAGCCGCTATTGCTAATAACAGACTTTGGAACAAGCGAGGAAAGCGAAAAAGGCATAGAGGCAATTAGAGAAAAGATGGACATAATATGGCTTGACCATCATCCGGTTTTTGACTCCTTCAAGTGGAAGTCGCTAAATCATTACATAAATCCCTGGCTCTTTGGCGGTGATTCCAACTATACCGCAGGCCTTCTCACCTGCACTTTTGTACACGCATTTTCCAATGTTGATACAAGAAGCATAGAACAGGCATCGCTAATAGGCGACTATAGCAAGTACATGAAACCTGATTCTGCAAGCAAGGAGCTTGCCACCGTGCTTGACATTGCAACGAGCGACACACACCTTGCAGGCTCGCACAATGAAAATCTTACACCAGAGGCAATAGACAACGTGCTTCAAAACGAGGCAAAGAAAAGGGAAATTATAATATATGCAAGCAATAGAATGTCGGATCTTTTGGACAACGCAATAAGCTCTATAAAGCAATACAGCTCTGGAAAATTAAGCATATATGTAGCAGATTTTGAAAAAATAAGGAATGGCAACGAAGAGCGCTATCCTCTTCCAGGCAGGTTTGCATCTAAGCTTATGGACAAGATAGAAGAAGAAAATAATGGCGAATGCGTGTGCGTTACTATACTGCATTTCGGCCCGTTTATTTCGCTAAGGGCAAGCAAAAAAGGCGGAGAAGAAATAAACTTGCTGAAGGTAATAGAAAAGATCAAAGAAAAATACGGCAGTGCGATAGAGTCGGCAGGAGGCCACACGAGTGCAGCTAGCATAAAGTTAGCTGACAAAGAGATAAAACAAAGCATAATAGCAGATGCAATTTCATTACTAAAAACTCTGTAGAATTAGAGCACTACAGAAAGCTATATTTACAAAAGATGAATTTACAAAAGATGAAAATTATTGAAATACTTCAGGATGCTCCTTTTCGTATTTCTTTTGCCACTCTTTAAAAGACTCCCACTTTTTCTTCCTCGCCTTTTCAACCTCTGCAACATATTTATCCTTCATTTTCCTCCATTGATCTAGCGTGTAGCCGTAAGGTGGGTGCTCCCTAATCGTTGGAGGATGAAACTGAGGGTACCATATCTCTTTATAGTAGTCCACTTCCCGCTGCTCTGCCCCAGTAATGTCTACATGAACTCCTTCTGTCTCAAGCATTTTTACTATATCTACAAGGTCTATTGAGGCGTTTGCACTATTAGACCCCTTTGGATTGTATACTATTGTTATCTTCCTGTTTACAAACTCCACTTTGGCTTTTAATATAGCGGCATTTAGCAGCAGCCTGTATTGCAGCCTTGCGCAATGGGGAATGTCGATTAGCTCGCTGCTTGGTATATTGCTAAATACAACCTCTCTCACTTTGTCATAAGGCAATCTGTACTTTTCACCATTTTCATCTGCATATTTTTCAAGAGTAGTGCTGCTGTTGGATTCGCTCGCATACTTATTTTCAATTTCAGCAGTATTTGCCCTGTCCATTAAACCACTTCAGCCTTTAACATCAGACACTTTTGCCTTTGCCTGCATTGCTACAACACGGTTAACCGGCAGTGAGAAGAAGTCTGTTAGGTTGTTGTAGGTTTTGGCATAAAGCGGGTTCGCTTCTAGTTCTTTTATGTTTCTCTTGTACTTGTCAGCTGCATAAGACCAGCCAGGATGTGCGCTTTGCCACTCTTTGCTTGGTATTGCATACTGCCTCTGAACCTTGTCGCGGTATATTTCAGGAAATACGTTGAATGTGCAGAAAGGTATCACACGACCATCTGGCAGTGAATAATGAATGTCGCACTTTTCAACCCTTTTTATATCGTATGTGTACTCGTCTTGGAAGTGCATCATTCCTAAGAATAAGGTCTTCATCTGGAATGCACCCACAGAGGCAAAGTCGTGCTTAAGCAGTATGCTGCCAAGCAGCTTAGCAAAGTTGATTGACTTAGGTGCCTTCTCCTTGTCTATTAGCTTGTTGAGCTTTAGCAGTGTATGCAAGGCCATAAGGCGTCTTTCGAGCTTGCTCTTGCCTTCCATCTCATTTACTGTATTTTGCAGCATTTCCATAAACCCGCGGACGTCTACAAACCTTGTAATTGGTATTACCCTGTTGTCTTTGTCAAGGAACAGGTATGTTCCTGCGCCGCATGCGAAGTGTATGGAAAGGTCGTAAGAGTAGCTGCCTGAAAGCGCTTCTATGAACTTTGTAAGCCCGCCTATGTACGGCACAGAGAACCAGTCTTCTTTTGCCACAACTCCGTTTGTCTGCTGTTCTATTTCCTTTATAGCGCCTGGTATTGTAATTCTCTGCTTCTCCCTAAGTCTGTCAGGCATTCTGCCAACAAGCGAAACAGGCTGGAAGTTGACTGCACGCACAATGTCAATGTTGTTAAGGGCAAAGTTTATCATAGAGCCAAGCTCCTGGTCGTTTACGCCACGTATTACTGTAGGCACAAGCACTATACCAACGCCAGCCTTTCTTGCCGCATCAAGTATAAGAGGTATCTCCCAGTGGTTCTTAGGGTTTGCACGCTTGCTTACGCCGTCGAAGCTCATATAAAGCGTGCTTACGCCTGCATGCCTTAGCTTTACAAGCAGCTCTGGGTTAAGGCCAAGGTTTATGCCAGTAGTGTTAAGCTGTATCTGGTCGAAGCCTGCACGCTTTGCAAGCGCTACAATATCAACAATATCGCTCCTTATCGTAGGCTCTCCGCCAGTTATCTGTATAGCGTTTGCAGGTATTGGCTTCTGGCTCCTAAGTTTTTTGAAAAGAATGTCAAGCTCTTCCAAGCTCGGCTCGTATACCGGCTCGCCCTCCTTTGCGTAGAAGAAGCAGTACCAGCAAGATAGATGGCAGCGATTGGTAACAACAACATTTGCAAGCGCTGTGTGCGACTTATGCCTTTCGCATATTCCGCAATCGAACGGGCAGTTCTCTCCTTTGTTCTCAAAATCAGGGTTGTCAAACCCTCTGCCGAAGTAGTTGTAATTGCGCATCTGCGTATACATATCATAATCTTCCCAATATTTCTCAATAAACCAGCCGTGTTCTGGGCAGTACTTGCGTATCATTACATTGTCTCCATCTTTATAGATCGTGCCGTCGATAATTAGCTTGCAGACAGGGCAAACGGTCTTTGTCTTTTCAAGCACAGGCATTTTTTCTATCTCTTCCATAGTCCTGTGGTATGGTGCTAGCAGAGGGTCTGTAACGTCAACTTGTATGTTTTTCTGAACCTGCAGTCTTGCGGCTTCGCCATTACGTGGATCTGTTTCAAATTGCATATCGGAATCCATATACGCACCAATTATAACTGAGTTATAAAAAATAAATATTTATAATGCTTTCGCAATACAAATGGAAGTCGAATAATTTACAGTATTGCTTTATTGGTTCATTTCATATTTATAAGTTTATGCATCATTGGGCGTTGTCCAACAATTAGGTTTTCTTTCATTTCATTTGTTTTGAAAATGTATATTCACCAAACGTGTTTTTGAATACGGGGAATACGCCCTCTACAATAGATCGCATATGGTAGCCGCTTTCACTTTTTCCATTTTTCATGGTTCTTAATGCATAACATTTCGCTTTAAGCCGTTTTTTCCAAGATTACAGGCCCGGCGCCAATCGACCGCGAAGCAGTCGTCAAGGGCGCTTTGCCTTCTTTACACAATTTTCCTCTGTTATATGGCCGTCGGTCCACTTACCGTTGGAGACTTCTGCATGGCCGAAGACCATTGCATTGCCGGCGACTACTGCATAGCCGGAGACCTTTGCCTTGTCAAAGACTTCTGCCTCGCCGGAGACCCTTGCATGGCCGGAGACTATTGCATAGTTGTAGACCTTTGCATTGCCGGCGACCCCTGCATATTCGTAGACCCATGCATTGCCGAAGACCATTGCATAGCCGAAGACCTTTGCATAGCCTGCGACAAATGCCTCGCCGAAGACTTCTGCATCGCCGAAGATCGTTGCACGACCGCCGACCACTGCACGGCCGGAGACTATTGCATAGTCGTAGACCTTTGCATTGCCGGCGACCCCTGCATAGCCGGAGACCCTTGCATGGCCGGAGACCTGTGCATGGCCGGAGATCGTTGCACGGCCGGAGACCCTTGCATGGCCGGAGACCTGTGCATGGTCGAAGACCCATGCATCATTGCCGGTGACCACTGCATGGCCGGAGACCCTTGCATCGCCGAAGACTATTGCATTACCAGAGACCCATGCATTTGAAAGGTAGTCAAGATTGCTTTCTTTCTCTATGAAGCCGCCCAGATCTCCTTTTCTTGCAATAACTTCGCCAGATTCGCTTATGATATCTTTTGTTGCCCTAATTCTATACAGTGTGTGCGTTTCGCCATTGATTTTTTCAACTGTTATATAATCGTCTGTGAATTTATACTTCTTGTTGTCTTCGCTTATTTTTGGTAATTCTCTATTCATCGTTTTCTCAGTCATTTTGCCACCTTTTGTTTCTTTGAACAATATACCTTGTTTAAGCCCCCTTTAAATAATTTTCCTTAATTTTGTTTTATGGGCTCCTGACATTTACATATAATCACAATCGGCAAATATTGTGTCACCTCCAAATCTTCGCATCACGTATTTTATCAAGTAGGCAACGTGGAGAAAGCGGCCACGCAGGGATTGGTTTTAGCGGCGGAGAAAAGATTTTTAATTTGTCAAAATCCTGTTGTTCAGTAATTGCACTTATGCAAGCACAAGCTTGTTGCATTCTCCTCCTATAACTTCAAACCTTCTCGTGTCTTTTTTCTTCTCACCAAGCAAAACAAGCATGTATGGCCTTTGCGGCAATGTGTTTTCGATAGTTACTTTTCCATCGCTATCGGTGCTGCCTGCAAAAACAGTTTCGCCTACATAAGTTACTTCAACGTTTGCACTTACCGGCTTACCGTTGCTGTCAAATATACATATCTGCATAGACTTTTCCGAAGGCACAGAGGGCAGTAAACCCATTTCATTATTTGAAGCAGACGAAGCAGAAGGATAAGCATATGCAGGCACTTTTATAAAAACAGACTCTGCAAGGTCTTTGCTATTGCCATAGGCAACAACATAATTTACCGCACAAACGCGCTGCGGCAATGACTTTAGGCTATTTTCCAATTCTTCTTTTTCCTCATTGTTAAATATTAGGTCGCTCGCTGCGTATTTGGCAACATCGGCGCTCTGCCTGAAGTAGAGCTTTGTCTGGCAAAGCCTCCTTATATTTTGGTTTATGTCTGTGGCGTTGTGCGTTATAAGCAACATTCCAACACCCTTCTTTCTGAAATCCTGTATTCTTTGCAGAAGGTCTGCTTCTGCAGCAGTATATTCACTTCCTTCAAATGCAAGCTGTGCTTCCTCTAGGCACACAAGCAGCCTCAGCTCTGAGTCGCCATCTGTTGCAAGCGTGTCTGTTATGCTATAAACCTGATTCAGAATAAGTGCATAGAAAAACTTCTTCATATTGTTGCTGACATTTGAAAGGTCAAAAACAACTCCTCTGCCTTTTTCAATCAATTCGCTTATGTTTATTCCATTAGCATAAGCAAATTCGGGCTTCATAAGCATAAGCCTTATGTTTTGCAGCGCTGCACGCACATTCTCCCCGTGCTTGGTATACTCAACACCTACATTGTTTTTCTTTGCATGCTGCTCTATTATTGCTTTTTCTATTGCCTCATATACCCTTACAGGGTCAGGGCAGCTTGTTGCTTTATACGCCTTGTGAAAAGCTGAAAGCAGCACCTTTTCAAGAGAGCGGGTATAAGGCCCTGCATCAGAAGCCATTGCAATGAGCATTGCCAGATTTTCGTAAAAGCGCTCTATGTTTATTGCTGTATCACACTTAAAGAAGTTTATAGGTACTTTAGACTCGTAAAGGCTTATTACATTAAACCCGTTTGCCTTTGCAAAATCATTCCATTCGCTCGTTGGTGAAATAACAACAATCTTAGTGCCAAGCCTGCTTGCCTGCTCTGCTATACGCATAGCCTCAAATGTCTTTCCGGTTCCAGGAAGGCCTGAAAGCATTACGCCAAGATTTAGGGTAGAATGTTCGATGTTGAGGGCGAGCGACTCCTCAACCCCTTTCGATAGTTGGTTGCCAAGAAAGATATCGCCGTATGTATGCAAGGCTGGCTTGCTGAAGGTATAAACGTGTGGTATGTGCTCTGTGAAGGAAATGAGCGAAGAGGCGTTAGCAATGTCAAGCGGCAGTGCATCGCTTTTTCTCAAAACTTCAAACAGCTTTTCAACACTATGCACGCTTATTTCACGCTCGTCAAGCACAAACAGCTTTGACTTTACATAAGCGTAAGCCTTGCCCATTGCCTCTTTTGAATTGCCATATATCTCAACGCTTACCTTGAATGCAGTGCCGTTTGCAAGCATTGCATCGCTTAGCGAATGAAGAAGGGAAAGCAGCGCGTCTCTTTCTTCATTGTCATAGTAGAGCTCAGACTGCACTGATTGAGCAGAGAATCTATCTGAAAAGCTCTTTGTAAGCCTTACTTCTTTCTTGCTTATCTCTTTTTCTACCCTTTTCTTCATCTGCTCAACGTATTTCTTTTCAGCTGGCACAAAAGAAACCACAATTGAGCACTCAAGATTGCCTAGTATAGATTCTGCATCAGCAAAAGGCTGCTTTGACTTAACCGAAAAGCCCACAATATGCTTAAAGTGCAAAGCACCAAAGAAAAGATCAGGACTTGCTGCTTCTATACTAAACCCAGGAATACTATGCTTTAGAGCTTCTGCTACATCATGCTCAGTAAGCATAAATGTGCTGTTGCTTGAAAAATCATAATAGATTGCAAACTGGCTTCCAAGCATTGCGTTTAGAATAGCTGCTGAGTTAATGCCGTAAGGCACAGAAACTACCTTGAAGGCATATACCAAGCAATCACCAAAAAAGAAGGTAGATGAGGAATAGGAGCAAGGTGTTTACTGTTGCAGAAATAAGAGCTGCAAATACCTGCCATGCTTCTGCTTGAGCAGATTTAAAATGATGCATAATGGCGATGAAAAGCACAAAGCTCAGAAAAGCTGCAAGAACAAGGAAAAGAGAAGAAAGCGAAAAGAAGATGAGCAGAAGAAGCGACAAGAAAGAAAAAAGGCTAAACGATGCAAGCAGCGCAATGAGAAATTGCAAAGAGTAATCAGCATAGATTTTTATCATGCAATCACCATACAACTATGAAATAGGCGAGAACTGCAATTAGAAAGGCAAAGAACAAAACAGTAAACCTTGCAAAGGCTGTGCTACGCTCTGGCTTTTCAGAGAAAACAGCAGCAAGCATATGCACGTTAAACGCAAAGCCCACTAGCACAGCAAGTGCCAGCAGCAATGCCTTTGACAACACAATGAGGACATTAAGCATAGGCAACATCCAATTTATAGTCAAGCGCATAAGCAAGCAGGTAGTTGAAATAGCTGAGCGCGTAAGGAAAATATGGCTGTGGGCATAAGAGCGTTACACGTGCAAGCCTGCGTTTTGACAATGCGTGCTCCGCACTTGGCAACGAATGCGCATCTACAATTCCCAACTTTTCAAATGCAATACGCTCAAGGCTTCTAGTATTTGCAACATATATGCCGTTTGCTATGAGCATGTCGCGCAGCAGATTCTTTTCATGCTTTGTGTCGTGCACATATGCAGAGGCAGCATCAACAGCAGGAGGTTGCGGTTGTGCCTCATTAAAAACATGGCTAGAATCAGGAATTAGTATAAGCACTTTGCTGCGAGAAAGCCTTGCATGCTTCAAAACAAGCATTGACAAAACACCCAAAAAGATAGGCAAAAAGGTAAAAAGAAAAGAGCTCATAGCCTCACCAGCTCAAACTCGTCAGCGCCTCTATAAACTGCTTTGTAGCCTAGCTCTGGCAAGCTTGCCATAAGCTCAAGCAGCCCGTCTTTGCTAACTCCAAGCAAGTCTGCCATTTGCTTGACGTTGGCGTTATGTGCAGATTCTGCAATAATAAGCAAAAGCGCAGTACGCTTTGCCCTGCTTGCACATTTGTCCAGCTCTCTTTTGAGCATGTAGTTTTCAGAGAGCAGTGCAGAAACACGCTTTGCAAGCACATAGTCTACCTCGCTGTTATGCTCTGACTTGTCAGCATCGCCGATGCTGAAGGTGTGGTATTGCTGCCTCGCAAGAACAGCAGCCAAATACGGAAACAAGCTCCTTACATCGACAAAATAGTCGTCATACAAAATGACCAATACATTAAGAAGCTTGAGAAGTGCGTCATGCAAGAGGTAAAGTGGCGATGATAAAGAATAAATGAAAAAGCAAAGGCTGTTTTTACCCAGCTCAAGCACATAAAAGTAATCCGATGCGCCGCTAGAAAGCTCATATTTCAGCGATGTGCCTTGAGCAATTAAGCTTAAGCCTGGATAGCTTTCAAGCTTTTTCCTTATAGCCGCAATGCTGCTTATAACACGCGCATTTATACAGAAGCTGCTCATTAGGTAATTGCGAAGCTGCTTATTTAGCAATTTTCCTTCTTGCTGTTCCTTCATGCTTTTTCACCGACAGAAAGTGCATAGGCAAAAGCATCAGCAATCTCAGAATCTGCTATGCCGAATTTTCTAAGCACATCAACAACCTTCAGCTTGTCAGCATGCATTTCAAGCAGCATAGCTACAAGCCTTGGCAGGCTTATTGCCTGCTCGTTTTGCACTATACTCATTATCTCCTTTGCCCTCTCGCCGCACAAATTATTCATTTCAGCCGTAAACCTGTCAATGCTTACTTCCACATACACTTCACCACCTTCATAGCCAATGCCTTTGCCTTTGACCTTGTTGAAAAGCAGCCTCACAAACTTTGAATTAGCAACGCCCGAAATGCGACTTATCAAGACAGCGTTGCGCCTACCATTTTTCTGCGCACTTATCATAAGCGCAGAGCCTACGCCCATGTTGCTAATTACTTCATAGTAATACTCGCCAAGCCCATAATTCTTCAGCAGGCTTATAACACTCTGCTTGTTCTGCAGCTTGAAAACAAACACAGTGGCAACGTTATCAAGCAGTTTAAGGTCTATATCGCTTATAAGCTGCGATGCAAGCAGCATGCCAACGCCGTATTTCCTGCCTTCCCTTATTATCGAGGAAAAAGAGGCATCGTTTTCAAGGAGCTTCCAGGCTTCATCGATTATGATAAATTTTTCAACACGCTCTTTTATGCCGCCTTTCCTCATTTGCTTTGCTGCATTGCTTATTAACTTCTTAGCCTGCAGCACCTTTTCCTCGTCGCTAAAGCCGCTTAGGTCTGCACGCTGCACCTTCTCACTGTAAGCATCAGCAAAGTCAAACAAATGTGCATACTCGCCTGTAAAGTCTATGATTAGCAAAGAGGCATCATATATTGCTGCAAGCTTAAGTGCCAAGTTCCTTAGCAGATATGTCTTTCCTGCTCCTGTTGCTCCACATATGAACACATGCGGGTTTATGAGCTTTGAGAAATCCAGAAAGAAGGGTATAGAGAAATCTTTAGTATTGCCTAAATATACGCCGTTTGAAGCATATTCTACAAGCGTATCAAAGCCAGGAATTTTGCTTTGTGCAGTGTAAAGCAACTGTGATATTTGCCTTAAGCCCACAACTTTCCTTCTGCCAAATCCACTGCTCATGCCAATGCTAAATTGCATCACAACCCCTCTAAGTAGCCCAAAGCCTGCAAAAGGGCATCGCCTTTAAGCACATCATAATTTGCCCCGAGCGAGTTTGAAAATGCGTTTGCAATACTTTCAAGGTTCGCAACTGCAGCCTTTGCTGCTGTATAAGGCGACTCGCTAACGGCATACGCCCTAAGCAGCACTCGCAGCGCAACAGGCTTTGAAGCAACAACTTTGCTTATTTCTCCGTTTATCAATTCAAGCTCCTTTTTCAGCATGTTGACCCTTGCATAGTTTCTTTTGTCAACTTTGCCTATCTGTATTTCTTTAAGCCTCTTTTTCATCTCAAGTCCTTCAACAAATCTTTTGGCATCTATCTGCCTAACGCTTACTATATAGTCGAAGTCTATGGGCTGGCTTTCAAGAAGCTCGTTAAGCAGTGCTGTGTTTGCGCTGCCTTTTATTGTAAGCTCAGCGGCTGAGACTGCTTTGTACTTGTTTCCTATGCTTACCAGTGCTGCCGCCGCATTGTCGCTAAGTGAAATGGTGTGATCGTTTCTGCGCTGATTTACACTATTATGCGCGAGTGCAAGGTGCAAAGACCTAAAAAATGGCAGCGAAGATATTGCCTGCAGCAAATTCATGATCACACCAAATTAAGCCTGCTGAGAATAGAAGCATCAGAGCCCAAAAGCTCGGCAAGCTCGCGAATCGATACAATAGTTATTAAAGCACTGAATATAGGCATTATAAATGCATAGACTATAAGGTAGGCAATTTCGTTTAGCAGCATATTTACAATGTTTGCAATAGAAGAAAGCAAGGAAGTAATAAAAGAGGCAACACTGCCAAGAATCCCGACATTGAGAATGCCTGTTATATTGCTAGACAATATTGTATTGCTAGAGAGAATAGAACCCTGCAAAGATTTTGCACTAACCTGTATTTGCGTATAATTATAAGCATAGGCTTGGGAGAAGCTGTGCTCGATCATTGCATCAAACACATACGAAAGAGGAAGCACGACATAAAGCCCTATCGCAAGTGCAATGAGCAAGCCGCCAAGCTTCCTTGTAGGGTAGAATGTGCGAAGTATTATACCCAATGGCATTATCAAGGTTAATGCGCTTACAGCAACAAATGCTAATATAGAAGCTTGCACAGTTGCGCTAACAGCTATAGCCGACAACGCCTGTGAAATGTATCTAAGCTGGCTCAGCATAGGCCCTAGGAAAGTGCTGAATATACCGAGGACTGCGTAAAGGGCATAAACAACCATAAGCAAGTATGTTGCTATGCTAAGCACAGACATATTGCTTGTGCCCATGAAGGTATATGCAGAAGGGCCTACAAGGTAGTTATAGGCAAAGCATATTGCAATGTTGCCTGTAAGCATGCCGGTGCAGCTTATGCTGGTGCCGTTCTGCAATGTAAGCGTGTTTATTAGCGAACTTACTACGCCGTTGCCGGCAAACAGCACCAGCAGCGAGCCGACAAGTATGCCGTTTAACACACTCTGCCCCAGCTCCTGCTTGCCTATTTCCTTAAGCTTTTTGCTGTTTAATGCAAACCCTATTCCAAGTATTATGCCGCTTATAGAAAGCATTATACCTATTAGCGAAACCGAAATTACATAGCCGAGAGAGCCGAAGGGCACATATGCATAATATGACTGCATAGACTGCATAAAAGCACTACACTGCAACTAAACAATGCTATTGCTGGAGTTTACAAGAAGGTGCGTTGATGCAAGTGCGAGGCCGTTAGATGCAACTGAAAGCACAGCAACTACTATAGCACCTACGAGTATATCAGAAGCAGTAGCATGCATAGACGCACGCTTATACGTTGGGAAGAGCTGGCCCAGCGCAAAGAATATGCCTGCTGTTATAAAAAGCACTGCGCTCAGCAGCGGCCCTATGTGCGCTAGAAGGTTCTGGACAGAGGTGAGGGTGGCTATTATGTCGAAGCTTAGCACGGGCACGCGTGCTGCAAAAGACTTTCCAACAAAAAGCGAAAGCAGCAATAGAATAGGAACCCGCGACACAGCCCTGCCTAGCACGTCCTTCTTCTTTTCCTTTGCCTCCTTTCCCTTGTAGTTCATTTACTCATCCTTTATTTCTTTTACTTTAGTAAATAATATTTATTTAGATAAATATATAAATATTGTGATAAAAGGGATAAAGGGCATAGCAACAGTGAAAAACAGCACTCGTATAGGCATGCAGAAATTGGCAAGTTTATTAAACTTTAACTAGCAAATAATATTGGTGATTTTTTGAAAATTAGACCAGGCAGGTCAACTAGGAATATAGACGCAAGCCAGCCTTGGACAAGGTATTCTGTGAGAAAGCCAAGAAAGAACTACATAAAGGCTCTGCCTAGGACAAGCCTGCTTATATTCAACATGGGCGTTGACAAGCCCGAATACGATGTTGAGTATAGCCTTGTATCAAAGCAGGATATACAGCTAAGGTCGAATGCGCTCGAAGCTGCTAGACAGACGGCAAACAAGTACCTTGAAAGGGAAATACCAGGCAACTACTACTTTACAGTAGTCACATATCCGCACCATGTCATAAGGGAAAAGAAGTTCGCAGTAGGCGCAGGCGCAGACAGGCTTTCACAAGGTATGTCAATGACGTTCGGCAAGCCTGTTGGAGTAGCTGCAAGGGTAAAGGAAGGCGAGCGCGTTTTTGTGCTTAAAACAACAAGCAACAACAGGGCGATAGCAAAAGAGGCTCTTAAGCGTGCTGCAAAGAAGCTGTCTGGTGTTTACAACATAAGCCTAAGAGAGCTAAAAGCCGTGCAGCAGAGTACTAGCAGCAACGCCGGCGAAGCAGAGCAGGAAGACCAAAGCCAGCAAGAGCAGGCAGTAGCCAGCTGACAATTGTTTTAATTGTTTTATTTCCTAAATTCTAATTTCTCCTTAAACAATTAGCAGGCGTGCAAATGCGAATTTTGCTCCAGTTTCCAGAAGGGCTGAAGGACAAGGCTTTAGAATACGCTTCGAAGCTTGAAAAAGAAGGAAATGAAGTTGTTGTTTCTGCATCGCCAAGCTTTGGTGCGTGCGATCTGGCAATAGAAGAGGCAAGGAAGATAGGGGCAGACAAGCTTATTCATTTCGGCCACGCAGAGTTCAAACACGTAGATTTTAATGTAGAGTATGTGCCCTATGCAATAGACGCTGACTTAAGCATATTGCCCAGTGCACTTACTCAATTGGCACAATATAAGAAGCTTTGCCTTATGACAACTATACAGCACATACACCAAATAAGTGCAATAAAGGAGTTTTTTGAAAAGAACGGAAAAACAGTAGTGCTCAACAGGCCAAACGGCTTTGCAAAATACAACGGTCAGATACTCGGATGCGACGTAGGCAATGTTGCAGAGCTTGACAGGCAGGTTGATGCATTTGTATACTTCGGTGGCGGCCTATTTCATCCTATGGGTGCATTGCTGCAGACAACAAAGCCCTTCTTCATAATAGACCCCTTCCAGAAGAAAGTACAAGACATAAGCAATATGCGCAAAGAGCAAGAAAGCAAGAAGAAGGCAAGGATCGCAAGGGCATACAATGCCAACTCCTTCGGCATACTGGTAAGCACGAAAACAGGCCAGTACAACATGGCGCTTGCAAATATTCTTAAGAAAGAGATAGAAAGCAGGGGCAAGCAGGCAGTTATCCTTGTGGCAAACACATTCGATTTTGATTCCTTAAACAACATGATGCAAATAGATGCATTTGTCAACACCGCATGCCCTAGGTTGGTTACAGAAGATCAGGAAAGGCTTAGAAGGCCTTTGCTAAGCTCTGACGAGCTCATGCTAATCCTAAAAGAAAAATAAAGGAAGAGAAAAGAAAAATAAAAAAGAAGAAAAGGCTTCAGCTTACCTTTACTGTGAGTGTTGCTATCTGCGAGTCTAAGCCGGAAGCAGCGGCAGTACTATAAGCAAGCCAAACCTGTCCTGTAAATACGGTACCGAGTGAAGGGGATGAACCAATCCCAGGTAAATTGCTAAAAGTTGCAGTAACTGTTTGGCCTGAATTAAGAGTTCCAATAGTATTGCTTGGATCGCTAGTGGTGAAAGTAGAACCGCTTGGTACAATATACGCCACAACGTTGGAATAAGTAGTACCTGTTGCTTGGCCTATTGTAACAGTAAGTACGCCTGTAGTGCTAAGCACTGGGTTTGCACAATAATAACCTGAAAGAGGTACACATGAAGTGCCTACAAGCGAAGCACTGTTGAAGACACCCAGGCTAAAGAGTGCACCCAGTACAACTGCTATTATCAAAATTGCCCAGCCGTATGTCATTAGGTATTCCATTGCGCTTTGCGCTCTCAGTTTCCTAACGTGTAGATTCATAAAACCACGTTTTATAATACAACCAACAAGTTTTTAAATATATCGCGCAGCGAATTGTCTAAAAATACACTATAACAGAACGCAAAAGCACAAATTGCAATAGCTCTTATCAAAGATTTTGAAGGTCAATTTGCATTAGGCAAGATGCTGTGTGCCAGCTAGAAAATCGCTTGAAGAAACGATACTGCACTTATCGCGCAGTGCGCTTGCCTTTACCTTCTCTCTAAGCTCATTTTCAAACTCCTTTGCATCGCTCGACACAACAACCACTATATAGCTGTATTTTGCGCTTCTCCCTTCAAGCATTTCGAGCGTAGACAGCACGCTCTTCTTTCCAGTTTCATACTCTACTGCTATGCGCCTGTTGCCTTCAATAGCTTCTAGATCAGGAGCATAAGCCTTGTTCAGCACCCTTGCGCTTATTCCCCTGCTTGCTAAATTTCTTCTAATTACTTCAACCATTATGTCGTGCTCAGCGCTGTTTTTAGCACTACCTGTATACCACTTTCCAGCCAGAGCGCCTGTGCTTACTGTGTAGCTCTTTATAGCCCCTTTCTGCTCGAGGCTTTCAAGAAGCATGTCTACTTCGTCACTGCTGCACTGCGTTGAGCCTATCGAGCCTATTATTTCCTTGTAGGGCTTCGGCTTCGCAAGCGTTTGCATAAGCAGGTATTCGCAATTCTCTGAATTGCCATGAAACCTTCTGAACCTTACAATCTCAGGCTCCTTAGAATTCTGCAGAACCAAGGCAGTGCCTCTGCTTAGATTGCGCAATGCCTTCTTAACCGCTATGAACCTTCCAAGCTCATTGCCACCTGCAATTGTGTTTGCTATGTAGTTAAGCTCGTCTGGCTCGCGCTGGTAAAACGCAAAAAGCATAGATGCATTGCTTCTAAGCTCCTTGTCAACTGCCTTAAGCCTCTGCGAAACAGCAATAATGCCAACGCCGTATTTCCTGCCTTCGGCAGCAAGCCTGCTAAGCACCTGGCTGTTCTCAAGCTTCTCTGCTTCTTCTACCACTATGTACATTTGGCCATGCTTATGCTCTAGCATTCTTGCATAGACCTGCCTTAGGAATGCCTCTGCATAAACTGCTTGCGCCTCGCTGCTGTGCAAGTGCATAAGCGCATATACATTGCACGAGTTCATTGCCTCTTCTATGCTTACCTCTTTTCTAGCGTCGCTGCTTATGAGCATAAGCCTGCTTTCTAGCGATTCTAGCGTTGAAAGCTCTGCGCCGCTGGCATTCTTTTTGAAAACCTGAAGAGAATAAAGAAGCTCGCGCATGTTAGCCTGTTTTGCTTCTTTCTCGCATATGGTATATGTGTAGAGCAAAAGCTTGTAAAGCTCGTTATACTGCCTAAAGCCTAGCCTGAGCCTTACTCTAAGCATGTTGCTTAGCTCGCCGGCTTTCTCCTTTGCACTGCCACGCATATCTAGCAGGTTTACTGCTTCTAAGCCTGCGTCGTGCACCTTTGCGTTTATGTCTTTTGCAAAGCCCACATATTCATTATGAGGGTCGATTATTGCAATAGCAGAGCCCTGAGCAGCAAGCTGGCTAAGCAGCATTTTGCACGCATTTGACTTGCCACTGCCGCTTTGGCCTACAATAACAACATGAGGGTTTATGCCCTTATTAAGGTCAACGAAAAAGCTTCTAAAGAGAAACACGCGGCGCCAGCGCCAATAGGCAGCAGCATGGC
>OGCG01000600.1_pt1 | contig 21448 bp, 27 predicted proteins | sample 1570061 | NCBI WGS metagenome assembly OGCG01 (sample SAMN06268698, study PRJEB24515) | hot springs metagenome | isolation source: Joseph's Coat, Yellowstone National Park, Washington, USA | place: USA:Joseph's Coat, Yellowstone National Park, Washington, USA
TGCTGATCGCGGGGGTGGTTTCTCATGGCAATGAAGACCATCTCCCTTGTCTTCTCCCATTTCAAGTAGCAAACGAGCTAAAAACCCGCTGGACCGATCCCGAGTCGCCGCTGCCTCGAGGCCCACCGGGCTTTGCAGGAACGGGGTGAGGACACGCTGCTCGGGCTGCTCGAGGCATATTTACGGCCGTAAACAGGCCCGGGTAAGCCCCCACACTCTCAAGAATTACCGGGTAGCCGTGCGCGACTTCCTGGCCTGGTGCTGGCCTCCCACGGCGCCGGCCCCCAGCGAGTCCACCACAAAGTCCAGCCGCGAGACACTGGCCCGCTACGTTGCTAGCCTGAAGCTGGAGGGCTCCCACCTCGAGCTGGCCCGGCTCCTCAGTCCGGGTACCATCGCCTTGAGGCTCGCAGGGGTACGCCAGTTTATCGGGCCCTCGAGGGGGCCGGGGTGATGGTTGCCCCCAGCAGTTCCCCTGCACCGGTCGACCCCACCCCCTGGAGGAAGGGCGGCCAGCCTTGCCAGCTAGCTGGTACAGCAAGCTTTTGTGTTATCTGGAGGCGCGGCTGGAGGTCGTCGAGCACGGTCGCCCGTGGAGCTTCGACGGTGACGGGGTCGCCTTCCGCCTGGTGGCCGAGGCCCACCGCATCCGCCTGGCCCACCTCTTCGATCCGCTTCTGGCCGTGCATACCTCGCTGGTGAAGCCCTTGCCCCACCAGATCACCACGGTCTATGAGGCCATGCTGCCGCGGCAGCCGCTGCGCTTTTTGCTCGCCGACGACCCCGGCGCGGGCAAAACCATCATAGCCGGCCTGCTGATCAAGGAGCTGATAGCCTGCGGTGACCTCCCGCGCTGCCTGATCATCTGCCCCGGTAGCCTGGTGGAGCAGTGGCAGGACGAGCTCGCGCGCCGCTTTCATCTGCTTGAGATCCTCACCAACGACAAGCCCGAAGCTGCCTGCACCGGCAACTGGTTTCTGAAAAACGACCTGGTCATCGCCCGGCTCGACAAACTGGCCCGCAACGAAGACGTACAGCACAAGCTGGCCGCAGCGGACAACCGCTACGACCTGGTGGTGATCGACGAGGCCCACAAGCTTTCGGCCAGCTTCTTCGGGAGCGAGGTCAAGTACACCAAGCGCTACCGGCTGGGCCAGCTCGTCTCGGGACTCACGCGCCACTTCCTGCTGATGACCGCCACGCCCCACAACGGCAAGGAGGAGGACTTCCAGCTTTTTCTGGCGCTCCTGGACGGCGACCGCTTTGAGGGCCGCTTCCGCGATGGCGTACACCAGGTGGAGGCCAGCGACCTGATGCGGCGCATGGTCAAGGAGAAGCTGCTCAAGTTCGACGGCACACCGCTCTTCCCGGAGTGCATCGCCTACACCGTGCCCTACCAGCTCTCGGATGCCGAGGCCCGCCTGTACCGGGAGGTGCCGAGTACGTGCGCGAGCGCGAACCGCACCGCTATGAGATCGCCCACGTGCCCGCACCCCTACGCCGACGCGACCGCCAGATCGGCACCCGGGAGGTGGTGCTCGAGCGCTACGAACGCGTCGCTTTCGAGAAGCCCCTGATTGCCCCGCCCGGCCAGCCGCTGCTCGACGCCGTGCTCGACCTTACCCTCGAGCGCCACCGCGACCTGCTGAAGCGCGGTGCCGTGCTGGTGGATGAGCATGACCCCGGAACATCGCCCCGGGTATTGCTCTTCTTGGAGCACACCATCCAGGACGCCAGCCTGCTCCCCTCCGGTGAGCGGCGCACCATCTCGCGCCGGATGCTCTACGTTGAGCTGGACGCCAGCGGCCAGGCCCGGCACCTGTACCACGCGCCCTACCTCGACGATCGCCCGCTGCACGGTGAGGAGCCGGGGGTAGAGGCGATCCTCGAGCGGCCTGAGTGCGGCTGGATCACGCGTAAGCTGGAAGAGCGTGCCCAGGCCCACGCCATCGCCACCGTGGTCCCCGAGCACATCACCGAGGTGCGCGAGCGCCGCCTGGTCTAGATCGAGAAGACCCGCGCCGCGGTGAAAGACCGCCTCACCAAGGAGATCGCCTACTGGGATCACCGCGCCGAGGCGTTGAGGTTCCAGGAGCAAGCGGGCAAGCCCGGGGCCCGGCTCAACTCGCAGGAGGCCTGCCGCCGGGCTGACGAGCTTCAGGCCCGCCTCGAGCGCCGCCTGGCCGAACTCGAGTGTGAGGCCCAGATCTCGGCCCTGCCGCCGGTGGTGCTGGCCCGGATGATGGACCAACCTGCACCCATCCCGGCCCCTGCGGTGAACACCCAGGCCGCTGCCGTCCGTGCCCGCGCCATCGTGATGGAGACCGAGCAACAGCTCGGCTTCGAGCCGGTGGACCGCGAGTTTGAGCGATTGGGCTACGATATCGAACACCGCGACCCGACCACCGGAGGGCTGCGGTTCCTCGAGGTGAAGGGCCGCGTGGCCGGTGCGGACACCGTTACCGTGACCAAAAACGAGATTCTCACCTCGCTCAACAGGCCCGACGACTTCATTTTGGACCTGGTGGAGTTCCAGAAGGACGGCGGGCAGCGCGTGCGCTACCTGCGTCGCCCCTTCGGGCGGGAGCCGGATTTCGGGGTAACCAGTGTGAAGTACGATTTTAGCGCCCTGCTGGCTAGAGCGGAGAGGCCAACCTGAAGGTTGTATTATCATACTATAAAAGTATGATTATCATACAGCTGTGGAATCCGATAGCATCTCGTTGCCCCCCCGGGCTACCTCCCGCACGCTAGGCAAAGCCCTCGGCGTAATGCCGGTGGTGGTTTTGCTCGGGGCTCGCCAAACGGGGAAGACTACGCTCGTACGGACCCATCCCACGCTGGCAAACCGGCCCTATCTGACCCTCGACGACCTCGACGTGCGGTTGCAGGCCGAGGCCGACCCGGAAGCGCTGGTAGCCCGCGCGCCCGTGCTGGTGCTCGACGAGGTGCAGCGGGCTAAAGATTTGCTCATCGCCATCAAGCGGGCCGTGGACCGCGACCGACCGCGGCGCCCAGGCCGTTTCGTGCTGACCGGATCGGCGAACCTGCTCATGCTCAAGCGCATTGGCGAGTCGCTGGCGGGTCGCGCCGTCTACGTGACGCTCTGGCCGCTCACCCAAGGCGAACTGGCAGGTCAGGGTCGCACCGGCCTTTGGAGTGCGCTGCTCGCCGCTCGAGCGGTGCAGTGGCCTAAAGTGCTGACCCAAAACCCCCGCGCTCCCGCCGACTGGCGCGAGGCGGTGCGGCGCGGCGGTATGCCGGTGCCAGCCCACGAGCTCTCCACGCCCGAGCAGCGCGCGCTCTGGTTCTCGAGCTATTTGCAGACTTACCTCGAGCGCGACCTGCCGGAGTTGCGGGCCGTAGAAAACCTGGGGGACTTCCGCCGACTGGCACAGGCGGCTTGTTTGCGGATTGGCTCCTTGCTCAACCAGGCCGAGCTGGGCCGCGATGTGGGGTTGGCGCAGCCCCAGGTGCACCGTTTCTTGAGCGTGCTGGAGGCGAGCTTTCTGGCCCTGCGGCTGCCAGCCTATGCGGTCCATCGCACCCAGCGGCTTATCAAAGCCCCCAAGCTCTACTGGGGCGACACCGCCTTTGCCCTGTACCTGAGCGGTGAGGCCGAGCCTCGCGGCGCCCACCTGGAGAACCTGGTGCTCCTGGATCTGCTAGCCTGGCGGGATCTGCAGACACCCCGGCCCGAAATCCTCTACTGGCGCACGGCCAGCGGCGCGGAAGTAGACTTCGTCATCGAGACGCCCAAGCGGCTCCTGCCCATCGAGGTCAAAACCGCTACCCGGGCGGTACCGGCGGATGCCAGGAGCTTGGAACGCTTTCTGGACGAGTATAAAGATAAGTGTGATGGCGGGCTTTTGCTGTATGGCGGCGACGAAGTCTTTCCGCTGACCCAGAGGGTACTTGCTGCGCCGTGGTGGAGAGTGTTATGAAGAAGAAACAGATTGAAGTGGCCCTCGAGGCCATCAACCAGGCCTCGGCCCACGAGAAATCCATCCGCCACAGACATCCCAGCACCCTGTACCTCTGGTGGGCGCGCCGTCCCCTAGCCGCTGCCCGGGCGGTCATCTTCGCCCAGATGGTCGACGACCCATCAAGCGTGCCTGAGGAGTTTCCCACGCCTAAAGCTCAGGAGGCTGAACGCCAGCGCCTCTTTCGGCTCATCGAAGAGCTCGTGCAGTGGGAGAACACCACCAACGAGAAGATCCTTCAGCAAGCCCGCGAGGAGATCTGGAAGAGCTGGCGGCGCACCTGCCGCGACAACGCCAACCACCCTCGCGCTGCTGAACTCTTCAATCCAGAGAAGCTTCCCGCCTTTCACGATCCCTTCGCCGGCGGCGGTACACTTCCCCTCGAGGCCCAGCAGCTGGGGCTAGAGGCCTATGCCTCCGATCTCAATCCGGTGGCAGTCCTGATCAACAAAGCGATGATCGAGATTCCACCGCGCTTTGCGGGAAAGCCACCCATCAATCCCAAAGCCCGGGGGAGCAAAACCTTCCTCGACCGAGAGTGGAAGGGAGCTCAGGGCCTAGCTGAAGATCTGCGCTACTACGGCCAGTGGATGCGGGATGAAGCCGAGCAGCGCATCGGCCATCTCAGATCGTGCGGCTGGCCCGGGAGAGCAGCACCGCCCGCCCGAACCAGGAGACCCTGTTTGAAGACGTGGAGGCTTAAAGCATGGCTGTGACCCACCAGGAACGTAAAGAAGGGAACTGTTGGTAAACCACCCCTACCAGACCGCGTAGCGGTTGGTAGGGGCTTTTCGAGGGAGGATGATGCAAGAACGACACCCTCAGAATGCGGGCCGGTTGACAACAGCCCATGCTCATCGAGCCTGCTCTTTGGGCAATGTTGATGGCGGCGTTCCAGTCAGCGTTGTCCTGGTAGCCGCACCTGCTGCACTTCTTGGAGGCGCCGCGCTTAGCAGTGCGGCTCCTAAGCCCCCTCAGGTCTTCAATCGCCAGGGTGTCACCGGGTTCGAGGCCGTCCACAATGCGCCTGGCCAGGATATGCGGGGTGTGGTTCACGAAACGGGCTTTCCCCGTAAGCCGTTCCCAAAGGCACTGTACGCCTCTGGTGCGTTCGGAAGGACGGTCCAGCTTGGATTGGACCTCGGCCCGCTTCGCCCAGTAGCGCAGACGTTTCACCCTCAGCGGCCCACCACCCGTGGGCGGGGTAGGGGGTTCCAGCCGAAGAGTGAGGTTGATGTACCGTTTTCCCTTCGGCCCTTTGGTCAGCACCCCGCCCTGCACGCTCCTAGCCCGTGCCAGCAGCCCGCGCTGGTAGTGGCCCAACTTCCTCGGGATGAGCATTCAACCCACAACGGTGGTCAGCGAAACCGACTCCTCCCGCAGGGAGAGGGTGCGCGGGTCAAAGGTACAGGAGATGGGCTGGTCGAACCTGGCCCGGCTGCCCTTCTTTTTGCCCACACAGGCAATGGCCTGCACTGCAGCCTCCAGCACCGCCGCCTGTTCGAGGGTGGGCTTGAGGATACAGAAAAGCGCAAGAGTCTAAACGAACACAATAGGGCACATCATGCAAAGGAGGTGAGTGGGTCTAGCCGCCTTACGGCGGCCTGGGGCTCTACCTCCCCAACCAAAGCGGTCTTTGGTCGGGGTCTCCCGCCCCAGACCCCATTCCGATGAAGCGCCTTCCAATCGCCGACGACGAACTGCGCCGTTTCTGTGAACGGCATCGGATCCGCAAGCTGTCGCTCTTCGGCTCAACGCTGAGGGGCACGGCGCGCCCGGATAGTGACATCGACCTTTTGGTGGAGTTTGAACCCGGCCATAAGCCCGGGCTCATCAGGCTCACCGCGATGGAGGCGGAGCTTTCAGCGCTGTTGGGTGGGCGTGCCGTCGATCTTCGCACGGCCGAGGATCTCTCGCGTCACTTCCGGCAGGAGGTGCTTCGCGAGGCTGAGGTGCAGTATGCATCCGGATGACCGTGTCCGTCTCCAGCACATGGTCGAGGCCGCCGAGAGCATCGCGACGTTCGTCACAGGCCGGACTCGGAGCGATCTCGACACCGACCGCATGCTGCTCTTTGCGGTGGTACGTGCAATCGAGATCATTGGCGAGGCTGCGAGCCAGATTTCGGACGAGACGAGGTCACGCGCTGAGGACATTCCCTGGCGGGCCATGGTCGGAATGCGCAATCGCATTGTTCACGCCTACTTTGACATCGACGCGGACATCGTGTGGAGAACGGCCGTCGAGGAGGTGCCTGGCTTGCTGCCGCGGCTCCGCGAGCTGCTCGAGCAGGCGAAAAAAGAAGGGACGTCGTGACCGAGAGTGAGCCGCGATCTCACATCGGGCGGCGAGGCTGGCACGGGAGAGCGGCACCGCCCGCCCGGCCCAGGAGACCCTGTTTGAAGACGTGGAGGCTTAAGGCATGGCCATAACCAATCAGGAACGGGTAGGCAAGGGGCTGGAACTCCTGCGCGCGGGGCTGGCCCCCTACGTGGAGCGCGAAGTACAAGAGGCGGTGCGGGCGGGGGCGGTGAACATGGAGACGGTGCGCCGCTTCGCTGAGGACCCGCTGCTCAAGAACAAGCCCATCGCCGAGTGGGACGCGGCGGGTCTGCTCACTCCCGACCAGCGGACCGCCCGACGAACCGCAGGGCGGGATCGCGGTTGACCCTCCGCAACGCGTACTGCGCCGCTACCACGGCACCGTGGCCTCAATCCCCTTCGCGTGGGGGCAGAGGCGGGGCGCATCGCCGAGGAAGTGATCGCCCACCTGGCCGGGCAACCCGGCGCCGAGGTGGTGGTCACCCTGGAAATCCAGGTACGTTTGCCCCGCGGAGCCAGTGAACAGACCGTTCGGACGGTCACGGAGAACAGCCGTACCCTCAAGTTCGAGAACTACGGCTTCGAAAAGAACTGAGAGCGGTGGTAGCTTTGGGTGAAACAGGCCAAAACTGGTATCAGTTTCAGAACGGACATCCTCCCCGTTCTGAAGAACGGGGAGTCGTCACGGACCGGAATCTCAAAGGGGCCCAGGAGGACCTGGCAGAAAACGCAGCGCGGTATATTGAACGCCAACCAGGCCGAGTCGATGGAGGCGAACGATCCCCTATCGGGGCGGCGTGCCGCCGCACACCCGCAGCCGAGTGGGTCTTTGACCCCCAGTTACCCGCCGACCCCAGCTAGACCCGGGCCCGTGGGTTGGAGGTGCGTCGGGGGAAGGTTTGGAGTTACCAAGTCAGGCCCTGCCGGAGTGGATGGGGTTTGCGTGACTCAAGCAGTGGTTAGTGGAGCGGGAAGGGTATGACAAGCGAAGCCGCAGCTATGCCCTCACCCGTCTGGACCGGGGGGCCGCTCGACTGGCCGGGCTCATTCGCAGCCGAGAACCATGACCTTCTGGTGCGCAGAGTTTTGCTCTCAACTGCTTGCGGCCATGGCCGGTGTCCAATCTGACCGCCGCGATAGAGCGCCTTGCCGCCAAGCCCTTCGAACTACCTGCGGTTGGGGATGGTGCGAGTTCACCCACTGGCCCTGTGCACTAGCCCGCCCAGAACGACAACTCCTTAAACACCCCCAGGTCACGGTAGTTCAGCGTCCACACCGGAGCTCCGACCTTCAGGGCCAGCAGCACCGCGCTGGCATCTTCCAAGGTGCCCCTCCACTCCGGCCTCCCAGCCAGCAGAATCTGGATCCTCTCGAAGTCTTCCAGCCCGAGCGGGACGATCTCCAATGCCTCCAGCATCCGGCCCAGGGCCCGCCGGGCCACCCCTACGCCTCCCTCGAAGAGCAGCCACTTGTACGCCTCGAACAGCACCGGCAGGGGGGTGATTAGGCGGCTGTTCACATCCGCCAACGCACGAAACCCCCGCACCGCCCTCTCGTGGTCAGGGTCGGCAGCATGGAAGAGCGCGATCAGCGGCCCCGTGTCCAGCACCAGCCTTTGCGGTGCCGCGCTCATCGCTCCCGGCGGTAGAGGCGGTCCTCTGGGGGAACAGGCCCGTCCGGGCTCTGTCTCGACAGGGGATCGACCGTAGCGGCCTCCCCGGCGTTGCTCGCTGCTTCGCCGACAGGCGAACACCCTGAGGCCTTTTCGACGATACCCGCCAGTTCCAGCAGAGCCGCCGGGTTGCGGCGCAGACGGGCCGCCAGCGCCTCCTGCACCAGGGCTGAGAGGCTGGTCTCCGGATGCTCCTTCAGGTACGCCTCCACTGCCTGGGCAAGGTCATCGGGCAGGTAGATGGTAGTTCGCATGCGTTAATCATACCATGTAACACTACTCCGTCTTCAGCCGTCGCTTTTGCAGCCCTATGACCCCTGCCCCGGGTGAACATTGACCTGGAGGTTCAATCCGCTACGAGGTTGGTCGCTTGTGCAACAGAGAGCCTTCGTATGGGGGTAAAAAGGCGCTGGTCCTTGAGGTCCTGGCTCAGTGGGACCTCTCCCTTCCAAGGGCGATGATCGACGCCGTGGACTACGAGGACCAGCACCATACCTTCCCCCTTAGAGGCTGTTGTAAAAGTCCTCCACAGGAGGCTACGCGGCCCTGGCCAGCCGCTTCACCAGCAAGCGTATCATGCCTAAATACATCCAGGCTTCCGTTACCTCAGGATGGTACTCGTAATCTTTTCCCAGCCGTCGGTTTCGCCCCATCCAGGCAAAGGTCCGCTCCACCACCTCCAGCTCCAGTCCCAGCCCCCTAGCCACCTCCCGCAAACCCCGGTACCCCCAGTCCACGAAGACCTTCCGTGCCCTCGGCCAATAGTCGAGGTCCATCCCCTCCAGAAGGGCCTGCCCACCCCACCGGTCGTGCCCGTTGGCCGGGTGCACATACACCTTCAGCAATCGGCCCCCCGTGTCCGTCAGGATCTGGCGTTTCCTCCCCTTGACCTTCTTCGCCCCGTCGTGTCCCCGGGGCCCCCCTTTTCACTCGTCTTCACCGACTGGCTATCCATCACCAGGGCGCTGGGAGAGGCGTATCGCCCCTCCCGCTCCCGATCCCACCGGGCCAGGGCTTGGACGGCCTTCTCCCACACCCCCTCCTTCTGCCACTTGCGGAAGTAGTGGTAGACCGTAGACCAGTGGGGTAAGTCATGGGGCATGGCCCGCCACTGGATGCCGTTTTTCAGGACGTAGAGTATGGCGTTGACGATCTCCCTTCTGGGTACTTTTGCAGGGCGGCCTCCCGGCTTGGGGGCGGGGATGAGGGGTTCCAGGAGAACCCACTCCGCATCAGAGAGGTCGCTGGGGTAAAATCTACGTGTAGAAGCCACCCTTCAAGCATAGTAGACTTTTACGACAGCTTCTCACACGATGTCGGACTCTGCGAGCCCTCCCTCGAGCTCGACGATCTTTTTCCCCACCTCGATCGTCGCCAAAAGCTCCTCGTCACCAGGCTCCAACAGCGTGAGCCGCTCGCCGATCAACCCAAGCCCATCGAAGACGGGAAGCCGGGTCAGGAGAAATGAGAGCGGGACGATCGCGATGGCCCACCAACTGCCGAGGTGGAGGACGATCCCCACCAGGTCCAAGAGGACGATCGCCACCAGGCTCCGCGTGATGTACGCCGTTCCGCACCTCGGGTGGATGATCGGCATCTTCCGCACCTCCTCGAGCGTGAGGGGGACTCCTTTCTCGATCGCCCAGCCCACCTTGTGCTCGGCCCCGTGGTAGCGGAACATCCTCGGGTCCATCGTGAGCCGCGCGACGACCGTATTGACGATGAAGAAGCCAACCAGCACGAGGAGGTGGGCCCAACCTGGGGTGTGGACCATGGCCTCGAAGAGCCCTCCAAGAAGGAGAGTGGGCAGCACCAGGTTGATCCAGATCGCCCGAACGATCTCCTCTTTGCTCATCTTGAAGGGCTTCCCCTTCTCAGCTTCCGGCGTCTCGAGGAGCATCCAAAGCCCCTTGAGGTGGTTGAGAAGGAAGAAGTGGCTGAGCCAGCTTCCTCGGTAACGCCGGACCTTGAGCTCTCCTGGCCGCCCGGCCACGATCCAATGCTTGCTCATGAGAAAGACTCCGTCGATGAACGATCCGCCTGCGACTTTGATCATCGTTCCTCCTAGATCCGCTCAAGAGCGCTCAAAACGTCGTGGGTTTCTCCCCAGTAGACCTCGTCCTCCTCGGAGATCACCACCTCGAGCTTGGTCCTCGCCCGATAGCCGCTCTCCTCTCGCCAATCTCCATGGAAGGGCCTGAGTCGGATCAGGCTCCCCACCTCCTCCATCGGTCCTCCAGAGATCCAGACCTGAAGGCCTTCCCCCCCATAGGGCGAAGCCTGCGAGATGACTGTGTGGGGGATCTCCTCAAAGACCCCGAGGTCCCCCCGGTAGACAATGTGGAGGTCCTCCAGGTCCTGCTGGGCTACCTTGATGTCCCGGATGAGCGACTTCACCCTGGTCTTGAGCTCTTGGGCTGGCCTCGGCGGGATCCGCTCCCGCTTAAGCTTGAAGGGGCCTGGTTCGCGGTCTTCCATGTAGAACCCCCGTCCCTTGAGGACCACTCCCCGCGCCCCCGCCTGGAGGAGCCCCCTCGCCTTCCACATCGGAAAGACCCCCTTGAGGCTCCAGAGGGCTGGCTCCTCAGCCACCACCAGGTCGTAGCGGGCGAGGAGGTCGCTGACCATCTGCTCTGCCACCGCATCGACCCGAAGGGGCCGATTCCCCCACCGCGGCTGCCGGAGCTTCTTGATCTCGAAGACCCTCACGCGCTCACTCCGGACCGCTCGCCAGAAGAGCCCTCCGTGCCAGAAGACCCCCCGACCTGAAGGCCCGTGAGGGAAGAAGCTCCCTTCGTCCTGCCGCTCACCGAGGAGCTCCCCGTAGTCTGGATAGAGCCGCGCCAATGCCGCCCAGCCCGGGAGCTTGAAGATCTTCCCGGCTCGTCTCGGCCGCTCGATCGTCCCGGCCCACCAGTAACCCCCTGCCCAGAGGACTTCCCAAGCCGAGGTCTTTCCCCAGACCTCGACCCCGCCCGCCTCTGGGGTGGCCGCGAGGCCGTCTAAGACCGCCTGGAGGAGCCCTTCTTTCTCGCTTCTCCGGATCCAGCCGTCGTCGTTGAGCTTCTCTAAAAGCCAGGTCTCGACGAGATATGCTTCGCTCATCCCCGCATCCTCAAGCGATCGATCCATTCCGTAGCGCTTGGCCCCTTGAATCCCTTGAACCAGCCATTGAACCAGGTCTCCCAGGTGGGCTCGCCGTTGATCCAAACCTGAATCCCCTCGCCCAGGTAAGGCGAGCTTCGGCTCACGACCGTGAAGGGGATCCCCCAGAACTCCCGGAAGTCTCCCTGGTAGCTTATATGAAGCTCATCAAGATACGGTGCCTCCTCGAAGCAGAGCTCATCGAGCCAGCTCCGCATCTCGACGTCCTCGTCCACGACCAGATCGTTCCAAAGGTCTCCTTCCTCCCAACCGTTGAGGTGCACCTCCAGCACACCCCAGACCCCTCCCCTCCGGTCAGCCGAGAAGGCCCTGGCCCCCGCGGCGAGGAGGTCAACCGCCTCTTCCATTGGCAAGATCAAGCGCCCAGCCTCTCTTCCGAAGGCCCAGATCGCCGGGAGGTCAGAGACCATGAGGTCGAACGGACCTCGCTCGAACACCCTCTCGATGCGCTCCTTGAGCCTCTCATCAACCCAGAGGGGCTGGTCTCCTCTGGGAAGCTCGGGGAGCTTGAGAGCCTCCTCCTCGCCCATCTCCCACCAGGCTCCCCCATAGAAGACTCCTCCCCCAAACCGGCGCGCCGCTCCCAGAGGCTTGCCGACCACCTCGGCGAGCGAGGGATAGAGCACCTCGATCGCCTTCCAGGGAGGAAGCTCCGAGATCGCCAGGTTCCCCTGGAGGTCCCCAGCTTTCCACTCTGCCAACCAGTCGCCGCCCGCCCAGAGGATGATCCATCTTTCGGCCCCGAGCCCTCCGGCGATCGGCGAGCCCCAGAAGGCTCGCTCGAGGGCCCTGATGATCCTCTGCCCATCCTTCTTGAAGAACGCTTCGACGAGCTTGACCCCCATCTCCCAGACCAACTCAGCGTTCATCTCAGCTCCCGCGAGGCGAGCATCCGCTCTCTGGATGCGATCCGATTCAATCCTCGGCATTGGTTTGCTGTCCCCCCAGTCCGCCGCCCTGTGAAGCTCTTGTCTGACCATCACGCCGAGCAGGTGTGGAGGATGGTTTGGGCAATCGGAACCCCATCTCACCCACGACGCTGCGAAGTTCATCGATCTTGCGTTGAACTTCTTGGGAAATCGAATCTTCCTTACGAGAGCTAGTGCCAAAACCAAAGTGCATCAAATCGTTGCGCAGACCCGCCAGATTCCTCCACAGTCGGACAAACTGACGCCACATCAGTGGTGTCGGGATTTGACGCCTGCTCATCGCACTCAATCACTCAGCCTCTTGCTTTCGCCACTCCCTCGCAAGACCGATGGCTTTCTCGAACCGCTGGTTCTGGGCGAGCCACTCGATCTGGGTGAAGAGCTGCTTGAGCTGGTCTTCCGGTGAGGCATGCTTGTCGCGGGCCAAGGGCTTGAGGCTGTGGCGGAGCTGGGGGAAGAGGACGTTGAGCGGGGCCTGGTGAGGTGCGAAGCCTTCTCGCTCAGCTTGCTCGATCTGCTTTAAGGCCTCTTGGGCAAGCTTCCCGCTGCGGAGGGCGCGGTTCGTCGCCAAAGCCTCCGAAAGCGAGGAGAGCTTGCTGATGGCCGAGTTGAGGCTTGGATGGGTAGGATGGCTGACCAAGAGGCGAAACTTCCTCGCATCGCCTGTCTCCAAGAAGCGGTCGGTCGCGCTCGCCCAGTCGAGCATGGCGATGAGGGGGCTGAGGTCGAAGATGGGGGTGCGCCCATCCTGGCGGGCCTCATAGGCTCCGTAGAGGACGTGCTTGAGCTGAGCCTGTTTGGCCGATCGCAGAAAGCTCACCGCGAGCAAGACCAAGACTGGGAGCGAGCGAAAGCCGTGGGTGATGTCGAGGGCGAGCTCGGCTCTTGCTGGGATGGTCCGCTCGATGATCGAGAAGATCTCCCAGTACTCCGCTTCGCGCTCCCCGTTGGGAATCTCGACCAAGTGGGCTTCGGGGATCGAGCGGATCTTCTCGCCGTGGTGTTCGTTGGCTTTGGGTGTCGCGAAGACGAAGAGCGCCTTTGGCCTAAGGAGCTCAACCAGAGCCTGCTGGACGAGGGGGTATGGGCTGGAGGTCTGGTCCTTCCAGGTATAGCGGGTAGGCTCGTAGGGGCTTGCCCCGAGCATCGAGAGGAGGATCATCCTTCCTCCAGCAAGGACTGGATCTCCTGGCAGAGGGGATGCTCAGGCTTCCAGAGCTTGACGGCTTCTAGGTGAGCGCGGAGGGCTTGGAGGGTGGGGGCGGTCGCGCTCCGCCCGGCGGAGGTAGCTTTGCGCTGAGAGGGCCGTCTGACGATCAGCATGCTCTCCTCCAATCCACGCAACGCGTGCAGGGATCTAAGCGCGGGGCCGCGTGCTGCTCTCGCGCTCTGCCAAGCCCTGAGTTGAGCGACGATCACCGCAAGGCGTGAGGACTCCTTTGAACCCAACACAGGACCCTTTCTGAGTCTACCCCTAGGAGTCGTCATCGAGTGTCGAAAGGAGCGTGAACCGAGTCTTGCTAAATGTGCAATTGATTGTTGTCACGGCATCCACCCAGCCCCTTAAGTAGGACAGTGCGCATCGTTGTGGGGCTTGTTTGGCTGCTCATCGGAGCGGGGGCGCAGAGCCTCTCGCTCCTCCACCCGTGCCCCGAGACCTTCACGCTGATCGGCCGACCTCAAAGCGATAGCGACTACGCGATGGCTGAGCTCCAGGACCAGGGGGCTTCGCTCCTCCTCTCGCCGTTTCTCTGGAACCTCCGCTCAGCTCAGGGCGAAGCCCGGCTCACCTGTTCCTCCCAGGGGCTGAGCGTCCAGGTCTCGATGCGCCACTTCGTCAAGATCCAGCCTCAGATCGATGTGGGCGGCTATCCGGGAGTGATGTACGGCCAGGAGCTCTGGTTTCCCTTTGCCGCGGCGAGCCAGAGGGTGAGCTGGTTCCACCTTCCCCTGCCGGTCGACGCCCTGCCCCCAGTACGCTCGACGCTCGCCACCCAGACCTTCGTCCATCACGGATCGATCACCGACCTGAGCTACGACATCTGGCTGACCCGCAATCCTAAGACCAGGCGCCTCCGTTTTCCCGACCTCGAGCTCATGATCTGGTTCATCCATCAAGGCACTCTAGGCCCTCCATTCCTCCATCTGGGCACCCTCAAGGAAGAGGTCCGCTGGCACCACCAGCCCGTCCCCGTCTCGTTTGCGGTCTATCTCCTCCCCCATACCGGATCAGCCTCGGGATGGGTGGGGATCTACCTCCTGGCTGACCAAGAGCTCGTGGGAACCCTCACCCTCCCCCTCACCTCCATGATCCAGGCGATCTTCCCCTACCTCGAGCAGGTCTTCCCCCAGCTCACCCCCCAGACGTACCTCCTCGACGCCATCCAAGTCGGCATGGAGTTCAACCCCGATGCCCAGGGCCAAGTTGACCTCGGCTACACCCTCCGGCGCTGGAGCCTCCACCTCGCCTCATCTCCAACTTCCGAGTGAGCTCCATGTTGCCGACTTCCCTCCCCCACCTCGAGCTTCCCTGCTTCGACCAGCTCGACGACATCCAAGGCAGCCTCGTCGACCCTGAACTGGTCTTCTTCACCGCGGGCAACCACCACTTCGTCTGGCCCGAGCTCTTCGCGGCCTTCAGCGAGCTCGGGCCAGACTGGAGCCGATCGGTCTACTACGAGACCCTGCCGCCTGGCTTCTTGCTTCACCAGCTCCGAGCGCAAGGCTGGATCCGCGTTGGAGGGCTGGCCTGGCGGATCTGGCCCGACGTCCTAGCCCTCAGCCTCGAGGGCCTCGAGAAGCTCCTCCGCGAAGGGCTTGTGAAAGAGCCCATCCTCCCTTATGCGACGAACCGCCCAGCCCTCTTAGTCGCTCCCGGCAACCCGGCCGGGATCCAGGATCTTCGGGATCTCGGCCGGCCTGAGGTGAGGGTTGCGGTCCCCGAGCCGACGAGCGGTGGCCTCGCAGAGCTCGTCCTCCAGCTCCTCCGCCAAGCAGGCGGCGAGGAGCTCATCGAGACCATCTACACGAGGAAAGTCGCTTTGGGAACCACCTTGCTCGTCCACGTCCACCACCGGGAGGCCCCCAGGCTCCTCCGGGAAGGACGCGCCGAGGTGGGCTTGGCCTGGCAGGCCGAGGCCCTTCATGAAGAGCGGCGCGGCCTGGAGCGCATCGAGCTCCCGAGCCCGCAGGTCACCTTCGCGGCCGCTCAGGTGGTCCAAGGAGCGCACCCCAAGCAGGCCAGAGCCTGGCTGGAGTTCCTCACCAGCCCTCCTGCGCGCGCAATCCTCAGTCGCTTTGGGCTCTGATCAGCGGAGCCAGGCGAGGATCGCTGCCATCAGGGCTAAGAGCACCCCCGCTAGAGCAAGGCCCTCGGCGCGCCTTTGCGACCTGGCCAGCTGGTCCTGGCGCTCCTCGAGCTGGGCGAAGCGTTGCTCCAGCTCAGCCCAGCGCGCTTCGTCTTGGGCTTTGAGCTCTTGAACGGCCTCCCTCGCCTCCTTGATGAGCCGAGCGAGCTCGAGCTGGGTGGCATCTAGAAGCGAGCGGGCCTGCTTGGCCTGGAGCTGGAGGCGCCGGACCGATGCGGGAAGGCTGAGGAGCTGCTCCTGAGCCGCCTTGAGCTGGTCGATGACCGAGAGGGCCTCCTGGAACTTCTCCTCCACCTGCTGGAGCTGGGCCTCTAAGTGCTCGAGGTCGATGAGCCGCTCTCCTTCCGGCATCTTAACCTCAGCTTAGCTCAAGCCCCTTGAAGCCCTCGAGGAGGCTGGCCAGGGGTCCTTTGAGCTGGGCGATGGTCTCGGCGGTATGAGCTAGACGTCGGGTATGCCGAAGGGCGCGGAGGACCCTAGCCGGAGTGGCCTCAGGGCCCAGGATCCTCAGGGCCACCCCCTCGAGGAAGCCCAGATCCTCCTCGAATGGCCCACCCGCGAGGCTCAGCCACCTCAAAGCCGCTTCCGGATCGATAAGGGCAGCTTCTTCGAAGATGACTATGAGGTCTTTGCGGCTCAGGTCTTGCCGGAGCCCCTCCTCGAAGGCAGCTTGAAGGAACTCCAGAGCCTCGCCCTCGCGGCCTTTTTGCCGGCGGGTCAGCGCTCCCATGAGGTAGAGGGCGGGAACGTTGGTGATCTCCTCTTCCAAGAAGCTGCTGATCCGGGCAGCCATGCTGATCAGCGCCCCTCGGCGGGTTGCGACCTCGATGACCTCGGCCAACTTCTCTGGCTCGAAGCGGCGGATCACCTCGGGGATGCTTCGGAGGACCTCGTCGATCTGAAGATCGCTGAGAGGAACCTTGGCCTGATCGCGATGGAAACGGAGGTCGGGGACGCAGACGTCGCAAAACTCGCAGCGGTAGTCATCGGCGCAACCGGCGTCGTCGAAGTGGTTGCGAAGCCTCACCCTCCGGCAGATCCCCTCGCGGTGGCTCTCGGCGTAGCTGAGCTCCTGATTGAGCGTGAAGTAGCGGGCGCAGAGAATCGTCGTATAGATGCGTTCGAGGAGCGCTCTGAGGGCAAGTTCCAGCATCGTGCGCCGCGATGAGCCCTGCCCACCGGCAAGCCGGGCAAGAGTCTGCTCGACGTAGGCCTCGCCTTCGGTGCGGAGGAGGTAGCGGCGCAGGTGATCGCGCAGGGTCTCGGCGTCCCAATCGGGGCGCAGCGTGACCTCGCAGAGCGCTTTGGGCGGGTTCTGGTAGTCAAGCAGGTACTGCTCGACGATCCCCAGCTGCTGCAGGCGGTAGAGGGCGAGCTCAATCCTCCTGTCGCGCTCCTCATCCCCAGCGAGCACCAAAGGGGCTTTGGCTACGAGCTGGTCGTAGACCTTGAGGGTCTCCTCGAGGTCCTCTTCGATCCCCGGGTAGCCCATCTTGATGAAGGTGGCCTGCCGGCCGTAGTCGCAGAGGCCCGGCAACCCGTAAGGGCAGCGGCGAAACTTGAAGTTCTTGGGATCCGAGACGCACGGCGGCTCGCGGTGGTGGTGGAGGTGCTCGTCCAAGCAGGCGGGGCTCGGGGGAACGTAGATGAGGGCGATATGGGCATGAGCGCCGTCCCGCCCCGCCCGTCCAGCCTCCTGGTAGTAGCCCTCGAGGCTGCTCGAGAGGCCGTAGTGGACGACGAAGCGGATGTTGCGCTTGTCGATCCCCATGCCGTAGCCCTTGGTGGCCACCAGCAGGGGAAACCGGTTTTCCTGGAAGGCATCCTGCCGCTCGAGGATCGCCTTCTCCCAGCCCGGGGCCTCTTTGTGGCGGCTGAAGGTCGCCCCGCACTCTAGACAGCGCGAGCCCTGACCTTCTTGGCGGTAGAAGGGTGAGCCGCAGTGAGGACAGAGCGTGGGAGGCGTGCTCGCGTGGACCTGAACCATCTCGGCCTCGGGGACCACCCGCTCGCGGATGACCCGGGCGATGTGGTGAACCCCTTCGCTGAGGGTGGACTTGCCGTGAGGGTTGGCGTAGATGCCGAAGACGATCCCCGCATGAGGGTAGATCGGCTGCGGGCTCGGGGGGATGAGCTCCTCAGGGCCCAGGCCCAAGGCGGTGGGGATCAGCTCTTTGAGGACCCGCTCGAGGAGCTTCTCTTTGGCCCGACCGCCCTTGCTGGTGTGGACGGAGAGGCTCAAGTTGGGCCGGTCACTGCTCGCCAGCTGGACGACGCTTGAGGCATCGAGCCCCAGCGTCGCGCAGATGTCATTCCGCACTGCCTTGGAGGCGGTCGCGGTGAGGGCGATGAGGGGGATCGAGCGGCCTGAGGCGGCCTCCAACGAGCGCCACCAGCGGCCGATCTGTAAATAGGCCGGGCGAAAGTCGTGGCCCCACTCTGAGATGCAGTGCGCCTCATCGATGACTAGACCCGCAATCAAGCCTTCCTCGACCATCGCTCGGAGCCTGACCTCAAAGCTCTTGATCTGGATCCGCTCCGGAGAGAGGAGGAGGAGGCGGGGGTAGGCTCCTCCCCGCTCGGAGAAGTCGCTCGCCGAACCCGCACAGATGAGCCCCAGCCGGCGGATCCGATCGAGCTGATCGCGCATGAGCGATCGGAGCGGGCTGACGACCAGGGTGATGCCAGGGGTGAGGAGGGCGTAGAGCTGAAAGATGAGCGACTTCCCGAAGCCGGTCGGGAGGATCCCAAGGCCGCTCTGCCCCAGGAGGGCGCGCTCGAGAAGGACGAGTTGCTCCGACTTCAGCTCGCTTAAGGGGAAGTAGCGGCGGGCGAAGAAGTCGAGGACGCTCCGCTCGACTGCTGCCGGCCGCCGCTCCGGCCTGGCTTGGGAGTCCGCGAGGCCCCTGAGCCCCTCCTCACGGGGCGTCTTCGAGTCCTCCACGAGGATCGCGTCGGTTTGGGTTCTCGAGGGTTGATCCGCGATCCGCCAGTCGATCGGCGTGCGCGGCTGATCGACGAGACGGCTATAGAAGGCCATGACCGCCTTAAGGGCCGCCGGGTCCAGAGGGCGGAGGAGCTCGAGGGTGAGCTTGGGCAGCCTGAGGGGATGGCGGTAGAGCTCGGCAACCCGCTCGAGGAGGGCCAAGGCAAAGCTGGGGGTAGCCGGCTCACGGACGACCAGGGTGAGCTCGGGCTGATCCCGCCTAAGGGCTCCTTCAAGGAGGGCGAGCACCGCCTGCTGATCCAGCGCAAAGCGCCGGGGAAGCTCGACGAGAAGACGCCTGAGACGGAGCTTCGGACCGCCTTCAGCCTTGCCGAGCGCTTCGAAGAACTCTAAGGCGCTGAGCCCTCGGGGGTGCCACCGGCTGACCCAGCGATGGACGCCTTTGCTGTAGAAAAGCTGCTCCTCGCGGAGTTCGATCTCGAGTGCGGCGGGATCGATCGCCGCAGCAGCCTCCAGCACAGCGCTGCGCAGAGGAAGAGGCAAGGGACCTAGCGGCTCCTCGGGCGTGACCCCGAGGAGGGTGATCCCAGAGAGGTGATAGGCCAGCGACCAAATCGACGTCAATGGATCCCCTCCACGTTAGGACTCAGGGTAGCGCAAACGCATCCAACCTTCATCCTCGCCCACTCGAGGAGGGTTGCAGGCCAGACGAGCGAGACCTCAAGATCCTGGGCCTCGCTGAGGCTACACCTGGCTCATAGGGTCAAACCCGATCCACTCGATCCCCTCGACCCCATGAAACCGTCTGGCCATCACCCTTAGGGCTTCGGGATTGTTGTCGACGAGGAGAAACCTTCGGCCAAGCTCCAAGGCGGCCATCCCGGTGGTTCCGCTTCCAGCGAAGAAATCGAGGACCAAAGCGCCAGGTCGGGAGGAGGCTTGGATGATCCGGCGGAGGATCCCAAGGGGTTTTTGGGTCGGATAGCCGGTCTTCTCCTTGCTCTTGGTAGGGACAATCGTATGCCACCAGGTATCGGTCGGTAGTTTGCCTCGGGCGGCTTTCTGAGGGGGGACGAGGTCGGGCGCCATATAGGGAATCCGCTCGATCTCGTCGAGGTTGAAGATATGCTGGCCAGGGGTCTTGGCGTAGAAGAGGATGGTGTCGTGTTTGGGGGGCCACCGGTCTTTGGGGCGGCCACCGTAGTCATAGGCCCAGATGATCTCGTTGAGGAAGGCCTCTCGTCCGAAGATCTGATCGAGGAGGACCTTGCAGTAGTGGGCCTCGCGGTAATCGATGTGGAAGTAGAAGCTCCCGTGGGGGGCGAGGACGCGGTGCGCCTCCCGCAATCTGGGCTCCAAAAAGGCGAGGTAGTCATCAAAGGTATCGGCAAATCGCATGGCCCCGATCACGGTGCTCGCATAGCGCGCTCCCTGGAAACCGAAGCGGTCTCCCTCCTCCGAGCGGACCGTCTTGAGCTGAAGGCGTGTTTGGACCTTGCCGGTGTTAAAAGGAGGATCGATATAGATGAGGTCAACTGAGGCCTCGGGAAGGGTGCGGAGGACCTCGAGGTTGTCGGAGAAATAGATCGCACCAATCATCGGGAGATCCCCTGAGGGACGCCCGTATTCTCTCACGTCCCAGGCATTCGCGCTAAGATCCATCCTGGTCGCTCGCGACCCATAGCAAGATCGAGAGCAGACTTAATGACAAAGCGGGGAACCTCCACCCCGGCCTTAGGCTATCTCGCGACGCTCAAGAGCTAAGGAGCGGAGCGGCCCATAGCTGAGCAGACTGCCAGACTGAGGCCTTGGGTCCTCAGGTGAACCAAACGTTGAGATCAATTCGTATATGACTAATAAATGATGTCTCCATCGGCCCTTCAGGAAGGGGCATGATGATTCGAGGTCTCTTCATCGCACTGCTCATCCTCCTAGGCGCTTTGGCCTTCATCCTGCTCGTACAGGCCCTACGGCCCAATCCGCCTCAGCGAGCGCTCGTCTTTAAGGCCCAGGCTACTTCCTTGGAGCCCGACGCCTTTCCCTGGGCTTCGGGCACGACCATTTCCCAGGACCTACACACTGACCCTCAGCGCCCTCGGCGATCCAACACCCATCGAGCTCGCCGGTCCTCAGGCTCGAGCCGAGCTCTTCCTCCCCATCGACCCTGGGCTGCGACCCCAGACCCTGAAGCTCCGACTCTTCATGCCCCCGGAACTCCCCCAGGGCTCCCTGGAGGTGCGCAGCGGGGGAATCCCGCTCTTCGCAGCTCCCCTCTCATCCCAACAACCCTCGCTCAAGATCCCACTGGAGAAGGCTCAGGTCCACGATGGCCTGCTGAGCTTGGTGGTTGAGACGCACTTCCAGGCCGAGGACCAATGCACTGCCCAGGCAACGATTCAAGTCGAGCTCCTCCCCCAAAGCAGCCTCCTCCTGACCGGAAGCCCTCTACCTCCCACAAGGCAACCTTCTTTCCGCCTTATGTGCGCGAGGTCGTCTTCTACCTGCCTAATCCGCCCTCCCGCCAAGCCGCCCAGGCAGCCCTCTGGCTGGCCAGCTTTCTCGGCCGCGCCTATGCCGGAAGAGTGCCCCGACTTCGCCTCGCAACCTACCCCACCCAGCCCCCCGAAGCTGCCCCGTTCACCCGCGATCTCATCTGGCAAGAAGGGGCGGGGGCGAGCGTGGAGGGTTCCGTCCTTAGGCTGGGCAGCCTCGCCGAGGCAGCACGGCTCTTTTTGGCCTCACCGGGCATCCAGAAGGCTCCCTTCCCCGGCGAGACGACAGAAACGGTGCGCATCGGGGCCCCGAAGGCGGGGTCTCGGATCAGCCTCGCCCAGCTGGGCTACGGCTTCGAGCAGGTCGAGGGATACGGGACGCTGAGCACCACCTATACCTTCAGCCTTGCCGATCTCGGCCCCCAGCGCTATCCCATCGGCTTCCGGCTTCGAGCGGTGCATAGCCCTCTTCCTCCGGGCCTCGGCTCTCTCGACTCAAAACTTGCACCTCCCGCATATTCTGCATAAACACGCGCTCCCTGCTCCCCCACCCGGGGGCCACTGGCCCAG
>OGCG01000602.1_pt1 | contig 21405 bp, 22 predicted proteins | sample 1570061 | NCBI WGS metagenome assembly OGCG01 (sample SAMN06268698, study PRJEB24515) | hot springs metagenome | isolation source: Joseph's Coat, Yellowstone National Park, Washington, USA | place: USA:Joseph's Coat, Yellowstone National Park, Washington, USA
CCCAGGTTCCTCACCAGGTCCTGGTATAACTTATCATCAGCAACATCAACCGTCTTACTTGTGGGTATGAAGGTTATTGCCTTTATACCCTTACTACCCATAACCGCACCACCACCAGTCCTACCAAACTGCCTCCAATCCTCATGACCAATACACGAATACGGCACCTTATTCTCACCAGCAGGCCCTATAGTGAGCACAGCCGAATCTCTAAACTCCCTCTTAATACTGTGCTCAGTCTCTACCGTATCTAAGCCCCACAAATCCCTGGCATCCCTAAGCTCCACCTTACCATCACTAATAATGATGTGTATAGGCTTATCACTAGACCCTGTTATCACCACCACATCCACACCCGCATACTTCATGTAGGCGCCTAGGGTACCACCAACGGTTGAGTAACTCCACCTATTCGTTAACGGTGACTTGAATATTGCAGCAGCCCTGGTGGCTAGCGGCAGCCTAGTTCCACCTAATGGGCCCGTGGCTATTATTAATGGGTTTTCAGGACCAAGAGGATCTACGCCATTCACATCAAGACCCATGCCGAAGATGAGCCTTAACCCCAAGCCCCTACCTCCAATGAATGACCTAGCAATACCCTCATCAACCGTATCATACTCCACCCTACCTCGCCTTAAATCGATCCTTAGTACCCTCCCAGCATACCCATGCATAGGCATAGACAACGTCTTTTTTCGCTTAATTTAAAAATTTTTTATAAATTTAATTTTTCTCTATTTCATGATTTCATGTTAGGGTAAAACTTAAAAACCAAAAACATTCACTTATATAATGGCGTTCCAACTCTATGGTGGGCTTGATACCGTTTTTTCGTTGAGTATTCCTCAGGTTGTTAAGTTTGGTCTTGGTGTTACGGGTGAGGTTGGTTTTGAGGCTAGGAGACTTGGACTGAGGAGGGTTTTGCTTGTTACTGGTAAGACGCTTTATGAGAGTGGTAAGTATGAGGTTGTTAAGCAGTCCCTTGAGAATGAGGGTGTTCAGGTGGATGTTTATTATAACGTGCACATAGAACCTACTGATGAATCAATAATGGATGCCGTTAACTTCGCTAAGGATAAGAATTACGATGGTTTCGTGGCCTTTGGTGGTGGTAGTGCCATGGATACTGCAAAGGCCGTTAACCTATTAACGACATACCCAGCGCCAATAATGGACTATATAAACAAACCCATTGGGCAGGGGAAGGCACCACCCGGGCCGTTGAAACCGCTCATAGTAATACCAACAACGGCAGGTACCGGTGCGGAAAACACAGGACGACTGGTATAAGAAGGATACACTTACTGGATTTTGGTGTCTTATCCGGTGAAATGGGTTGGTTCATACCGGACCCGTCCGTTATTAGTGAGAGGGGTGTCTCAAAACCCGCAACCTGGGTTGATATACCGGTAACTGGCGCATTGATTGAGCATAAGGATGGCTTGATCCTAATAGATACGGGTTCCCACCCAGAGGCGCAGAGGGTTTGGCCGAAATCCACCTGGGATGTATTTCCAATGACTAGATTTACGGATGAGAATAGGCTTGAGAATCAATTGAAATTGATTGGTCTCAAGCCAAGCGACATACACTTCGTAGTATTCACTCACCTACACCTAGACCATACAGGGCAGGCTTATTTATTGAAGGATGGTGGGGCTACGTTTGTGATGCATGAGAAGGAGTTGAAGCATGCCCTATACATGATTTGGCTTGGTAAGACTGGTACTTACGTACCTGTTGATATTGATAACCTGAGGGGCGCAAACCTAAACCCCATTAGCACTGATTACTTCGAACTCTTACCAGGAGTAGAGCTTTACCTTGTTGGTGGTCATACGCCAGGCAGTATGTTAATTAAGGTAACGACAGATGCCGGGAATACCTACGTATTCACCGGCGATTTCCTTCATTTACCGAGGGAACTTGAGGTTGAAAGCAAGGGCTGGCTACTTGGAGATGCCGAAGAATACTTAAGGGGAATTAAAATGCTTAAACTATGGCTCAAGAGACCAAATGTAAAGCTCGTAATAAGCCATGACCCAGAACTATGGGGCAAATACCCCAAGGCACCAAAGTACATTGAGTGACAAACCATGTCTGCAGAAGCCAAGTATTTATTATTATTACCCGAGTATAAGTATTCGAGGGCCTTCGCTACCGAGGAGGAGATGTTAATGGTTAAGCGCATTCGAGAATGGGTTGATAAGGAGGTCTTAACGAGAAGGCAGGATCTTGAGGGTGGTTGGAATAGAGATGAAGTGTTGGGACACAAGACACTTTATGAGCTTTATTACCAAGCTCACCAGCTGGGCTTAACGATTTCAAACTTACCTACGGAGTTTGGTGGCCTTGGGCTTTCACCAATTGTTAGGAATATGATAAATGAGGAGGTGTCCAGAGGAGATATTGGACTTGCTACCCTGATAGGTAAGATCCACTGGATAGTCTCAATCATGTGGAATAGGGTGGTGCAAAGAAGGGATTTAATGGAAGAATTCGCACCCAAGTTAACGTCTAAAACGCCGTATATAGCGTGTGTAAACATTAGCGAACCTGAAGGCGGTGCTAATATTGAGGATCAAGCACTCGAATTCCACACAATAAATACTGTTATTGCAAGAAGGGACGGTGATTATTGGGTGTTAAATGGTCATAAAATATGGCCGGGACCTTCCGGTGAATCCTCTTACTGGGATAAGTGGCATAGCATGATGCCAGACAAATTCGCTGGACACCTAGGCTATTGGGTTGTGATTACTGAAGACCCATCGAGAGGTGCGGAGGCTGCTGGCATCGTATACCACCCCTATAATCAAGATGGTGTAACCTTCAGTAAGCCGTTTAAGAAAATGGGGTTTGCATGGACTGATGAAAACACGGAAATATGGTATAATAATGCCAAGGTTCCCCTTAAGTACAGGATTGACCAAAAACCTGGCGATGGTGCGAAGATAATAGAGGGCTACATAATAGGACTTGGCAGGCTAGCTGGCGCCGCTAGATTAACGGGATTGGCTACGGCTGTTTTAGAAATAGTCCTTGAATGGGCTAAGAATAGGTATATAGCTGGCAAGCCTGTTAGGGAGAGATCCTATTTTGCTTCAATACTCGCTGAAATGTTTAGGATGATTGAATTATCAAGGAATTATTACCTGTCTGTAACGTGGCAGGTAATGCACCCTGAGATATATGGTGAACCATGGGAACCGCATATGGTTGCTAAATTCTCCACCGCCAGGTCATTCGCTGGAGACACCGCGGAGTTCGTAGTTAATAGAGGTATGGAATTAATGGGTTCCTACGGTTATGTCTCTGAGATGAATGTTGAGAAGTATTACAGGGACTTTAAGATCGTACAGATGTGGCTTGGTGGCGCTCAAAGAGACCGACTTGACATAGCCCAGGGACTTTATGGGCCATTTAAGTGGACTGGTTATGAAGAATGGCTTAGGCAACGCTTCATTAAATCAGACCCACCAAGCCAAGATACAGTAGACCCACCAAGCCAAGATACAGTAGGTAGTATGGAGAGGCAAATACGTAAAACAATAAAGAAATCTGATGGAGCAAGGGAGGCCGATAAGTTTAGCGAAAAACTTAAGAGAGATATAAACGATACCGTTGATGAGGTATTACATGACATTAAGAAATGAAACTAAGTTAGATCCAAGTTCGTTTTCAAAATTACATGCCGCTAAATCTAGAGGTAATATTTACATTATTTATGAATCAACGGAGTTTATTTATGATATCCTGAAGTTCTTTGTGCACGAACTCACCGTTTTTCACTATTAATTCGCCATCTCCGTAAATTGTGGAGTTGAGCATTACGGCATCGACGTGGGAGCTTGCAAGGCCTAGTCTACCCCTAAACGTCGATGATTGGCTGCCGAAACCCCAAACAACGGCGCCCCAGACCCTCTCACTCTCCACAATATTTTCACTAAGCCTTGCATTTGGGTGGCATCCGTATGTTACATGGGCGGTCATGAACATTTTCTCGTCATTGAAGCTCTTGAGCCATCTCTCGAGGATCCTAGCCTCGGGGTTGCCGCCCACCTCAGTGATTCTGCCATCCTTGATTCTAAGCCTAACTGGGCTCTTGAGTATGCCTATTGGTGGCCAAATCATACCGTCTATAACAACAACGCCGTTTATACTCCCCTCAATGGGTGCCCAATCAACCTGCCCAAAGAGCATGTACTCACCAGGCCCATTAACCTCACCCTCAACAAGCACCGGCCTATTTAGATCGTTCTCGAATTCCACGTCAGTACCCAACTCCGTGGTTATACGCATCCTCCTAACCCTACTGGTTATCCTCGCAAGTCTCCTCTGGAGCTCATATATTGCCTGTATGTTAACCCTACCAACGAGCCTAACCAACATGTCCTGGTTAAAGCCCGACAACTCCATGTACCTAGCCCTACCAACCTCCATAGCCTTTTCATAAGGCGTTGAGTATATTAGATACGACCTATCCAGGGACACCCACACATCCGCATTGCTGAGTACTGCAGATAACGTCTTAACTGGTATGAACCTATCCATTGCCTTACCAACAACTGACGCCTCATTCCTCAACACAATTAGGGGCTTACCACCATTAATTACCGAGGCTTGGGCGATGGCTGTCGCCACTTGCAAATCGCTGCCCGTATCCATCGTTATGACTACTTCTTCACCATCCCTAACCTTCAAGACATCATTAACGAGTTTATACGAAGCATTGAATAGTTCAAGGTTCATCATCCCTCAACCACCCCATACCTCTTGACTAATTCCTTCACAGGTACATATTCAAAATTAAATCCAAAGCGCCTAGGGCCAAATAACTCCAACCCCCTCTCACTACGCCAAATCCTTGGTGCAGGGACGCCAACCGCGGCAACCTCCTCGCCAATCTTAACCCCATCATTAGTTACTGGACCACTACTACCCATAACAATTATTAAGTCGGGCGACATAACAATTGGTTTATCGTTTAGGAAAGCCATTATATGCTCATTCTTAATCCACGACCTAAACACCAAGCCACCCCATCTGCCAGAACCCTTGATTACGAGGTTTCCCATCAGGAACCCACTCTCATCCTTCCAATCATACGCATCAACAACACCACGGAAGATCACCCAACCACTCAGCACCCTAGCCACCGCCTTGGCTAGATCCTCACCCTTATTCCTGGCTTCACGTATTGCCTTACCAACGCTCATTGCTAGGGATAGCGTTCCACCAACAACAGCTTTCTCAGCTTGTTCCTTAGTCATTGGTGTGTCGATGACAACCGCATGCCTACCGGCGAGTATTGATACGTACCTAGCCAAAGCCTCATAATCCTCTAAATCACTGTACTCCTTAATGATGACTACATTACCCGTCTCACTAACAATTATAGCCGGGTAAAGTGGTATACCAACTATGTTGGCAGTACTCTGAAGAAGTTCGGGTGCAGCCCTACCAATCATATCACCATCAACAACAGGCTTACCAAGCATGGATGCAATGTAGATGGCCGCTGCGGTATTACCGCCACCCATCTCAGTGGCTACGAAAGCCGTAACCTCCCTATTAAGAACCCTACCATACTCATCAACAGCCACCTTAAGTGGGTCATTAATTCTCCTAGGCTTCCTCAACCTAGCACTGGATGCGACGGTACCCACGTAGTAAGGAACAGCAATCAAATCATTACTACCAAGCTCGGATATGTCCATAACCTTAATTACCCCACCTGCATTAGTAATGCTCAGTAGGAGCTGTAAGCCCTCATTTGGGTCGCCACCACCACCTGTACCAAGTACGGTAGCGCCTAGGACTAAGTCCTCCATATCCTCCCTACTAGTAATAATCCTCATACGTTATCATGGCATTTAGGATCCTTAATAAATTTTAACACCACGTACCTACTACGAACAAACGACAATTAGCACAAAGCTTAAAAGCGCCAAATCATTTATTGCTTTATGTCTTACAGGGATGGCGTAAGTAGGACTGTAATTGCGGTAACAGCAATAGTCGTAGTGGTTGCTATAGTTATCGGCATATACTATGCACTAACAGTTAAACCAACACCACCCAAACCAGTAATAACTAATGTAACGAAACCGGTTACTACAGTTTCATGCCCATTACCAAGCAATACAAGTGTAATGATGTCCATTGAGGATGAACCACCAAACTCCGTAGATCCAGCAGTAGGCTTTTACGCGGGCGAGGATGAGATAATGACGAACGTGTATCAAGGCCTCATAACGTTTAATTACACCAGTATTAATTCATTCGTACCGATAATAGCAAGTTCATGGCAAGTCGCACCTAACTATACTGTCTATGTATTCAACATAAGGCATGGCGTCTACTTCGCCAATGGCGATCCTGTTAATGCAACAACGTTCTGGTTCAGCATATACAGGGTAATACTCATGAACCAGGTAGACGCAAGCTTCTTCACAAACATTCTCTACAACGGCACAGAGGCTACAATAAAAGGTTACGCCATTCCCTGGGGTGCGTGCCATGCATTGGCTTACGTCACTGGCAATAGTGCCTATACGAGCAATTACACACTCTGCGCCTACGCCCTAGCCAACGTCCTAAGCAATTTCAACGTCCACAACGTAACAATACAGAAACTCATGAGCTATCCAAACCAAGCAATCGTAGTCCTCAATCCATACACACTGGAGTTCAAGCTCCTTAACCCATACATGTTCTTCCTACAAATCCTCGCCGAGTACCCGGCATCAGCCGTCGACCCGGTCTTTGTTGATCAAAATGGTGGTGTTGTTCCGAACCAACAAAACACGTATATGAACACGCACACCATGGGTACAGGACCATACCAAGTGGTGCAGTGGGTCCCTGGACAAATGGTTATGCTTCAGGCAAACCCGAATTATTGGGTTGCGAAACTACCACCAAGCGAGAGCAATATCATGCTCACACCACCAAAGATAAAGACTGTGATACTTGAGTACACATCCTCCGCAAATCAAATAATCGATATGCTCGAGAGCGGTAAGGCCCAGCTAATGGGCCCACTAGCCATACCCGCACTACCACCGCTTTACCTACCATCACTGGAACAGAACCCATGCCTTAGGGTTATGATAGAACCACCGAGCGCTCCAACGTGGCTATTCCTGATGATAACCCTTGATAATCAAAAGTATCCATTAAACATAACTGGAGTTAGGGTGGCATTGGTCCATGCGATTAATTACACGGAAATACTGGATACAGTAGCCATGGGCGCCGGTGAGTTATACGTAGGACCAATAAGCCCCGGAATGCCCTTCTACAACCCGGACAACCTACCGCCATATAATTACGATCCAAACCTAGCAATACAAATACTCAAGAGTCTCGGCTTCAAGTTAACCCTACCCAACGGCACCGTCATCAACCCCAATGGGCAACCATTATCATTAATACTAACATACGTCTCAGACGACCCGGCCCAAGTCAAGATAGCTCAGGAGGTACAAATAATGCTGTCTGAAATCGGTGTGCAGTTAACACTTAACCCAGTAACCACACAGCAGGAGGAGAACCTGATATCACAACCATCCACAGCACCCAGCTACCCACAGATGCTAATTTGGTACTGGTACCCAAGCTGGCTAGATCCAGTTTATCAGGATCTTGTTGTGCAAACAAACGCTATGTATAGCGGCATAGCTGGTAACGTGGCTTCCTTCAACAACACCGAGGTGAACGATCTAACAAATGCATTACCCTTCATTACGAACGAAACCCTAATGACTCAATACGTTGCTGAGGTTTACAACATCACCTACCAACAAGCACCCGATATATGGCTTTATGCAATTAGGCAGTATTGGGTGCAGAGTTGTTATGTGCAGGGTGTATTTTGGAACCCAGGAATACTTGGTTACTACTTCCCACTCATGTATTACAACACCACCGCATGCAGCCCCTAATAAAAACCTCCGAAGCGAGTAAACATTTAAAAATTATTACATTATAAAGCCTAGATCATGTCTATTTGGACCTACGTAATAAATAGGGCAGTTAGGGCATTCCTCTTAATACTTGGGATAATAGTTCTAACGTTCATACTATCACATGTACTAACACCTAACCCAGCATATGTATGGGCTGGTCCCCATGCAGCTCCATCGGTTATTCAAGCAATTGTTAAGGAGTACCACCTTGATCAACCGATTTATGTTCAATTGTATTACTACCTGGTGTCCGCATTAACATTTAACTTCGGCTTCTCACCCTATTTTAAGCAACCCGTTAGTGAATTAATCGCCATTTACCTACCAAGAACCCTGCAATTAATACTCGTCGCCATGATACTGACAGGCCTAATAGGAGTATTCACGGGAGCTTTCGCCGCCGAGCACAAGGATGAATGGGGCGATTATACAGTCAAGGCTTTATACCTAATAAGTTGGTGCATGCCACCATTTCTTGCAGCCCTACTGCTTCAATTATTCATAGCATATTATTGGGGAGTCCTACCCCCAAACCTCATGGCAGACCCAACCTTAGCAACCCCAAGGTACATAACCAGCTTCCCAATAATAGACGCATTAATTGAGGGTAACTGGCCATACTTCTGGTCAAGCCTTAAGCACCTAATACTGCCCGCGTTCTCCCTGGCTCTGATATCGTTTGGTGTAATAACTAGGATAACGAGGTCCTCAATGCTTACGGCACTCCAGGCAGATTACGTAAGGGCAGCGGTGATGAGGGGTGTCGAGAAGAGAAGGATTATTTATGTGCACGCACTTAAGAACTCCATGATACCTGTGATAACGTTACTTGCCCTCGTCTTTAGTTGGATGATCTCTGGCTCAGTGATTATTGAGACAATATTCAGTTATAACGGCTTAGGTTGGCTATTAACCACTGCGTTGTATAATTACGACTACCCGACAGTGATCGGCTGCAGCGTGGTAATTGGTATTGCGGTTGTTCTCGCGAATTTCATAGCCGATGTGTTGTACGCAGTGGTAGACCCAAGGATTAAGTTGGGGTGAGGTAAATGACTCTGGAGGTCGCTGTTAGGAGGCGTAGGGGTTGGGTCGATATGGTAATTAGGTTGCTTAAGAAGCCTGATGTTGCGTTTGGCCTGGTCATTGTTGTTCTGTTTTATGCATGGTCTATGGTGGAGGGCGTGTTACAGGTGGTTGGTGCGTTATTAAATAGTCCAGCCCTTGGTTGGGCCTTACTGCCGTACAATCCCTTCCAACCACATTTATCACAATCCCTACAACCACCAAGCATATTGCATATTATGGGTACGGACGACTTAGGCAGAGACATACTCAGTAGGGTGCTCTATGCAGCCCCATACGATGCTTTAATATCGCTTATTGTGGTTGGTGGAGGCATATTAATAGGTGGGCTTATAGGCATGATAGCAGGCTTCTACGGCGGCAGAGTTGAGGAATTCAACATGTGGTTCACAGACCTATTCCTAGCCTTCCCAGCGTTGATACTAGCCATGGTTATAGAGGCCACATTCGGGCATGGTTATATATATGCTATGATAGCCATGATAGTGGTTTGGTGGCCATCCTATGCAAGGCTCTTTAGGGCTGAAACAATTAAGGTTAGGAGCATGAGGTACATAGATGCCGCACTACTCTCGGGGCTCTCGAGACTTGAGATAATTAGGAGACACATAATAAGGCCTGCCCTAATCACGATACTGCCCTACGCAACCCTTGACCTAGGTAACGTGATACTATTTTACTCAATGCTCAGCTTCCTAGGCCTTGGCCAACAACCCCCACTCCCTGAGTGGGGTTCCATGGTGGCGCTCGGGCTTGAGTATTTCCCGAGATGGTGGTGGTACTCAATAATGCCGGGCCTTGTGATACTCATAATAGCCGTAGCCACGGCACTCGTTGGTGATGGATTAAGGGATGTAATTGGGGGTGAGGAGAGGTGGGTGTAACGCTCAGTATTGAGGATTTACAGGTAATCTACAAAACACTTGATGGCACCATCCCAGCCGTTAGAGGCGTATCGCTAGAACTATCTGAGAGTGAGATACTTGGTGTTGTTGGTGAATCAGGTAGTGGAAAGTCAACACTGGCATTCGCAATAGCTGGGTTATTACCGAAAAACGCCATTGTTAAAGCCAGAAAATTCGTAATTCTAAACAACGATGCCTTATCATCGCCTAACGTATTTAATAAATTACGTGGATCCAGCGTATTCATGGTATTTCAAGACCCATTCTCAGGACTAAACCCATTATTGACGATTAGGGATCAATTGGCCGAGGCCTACGTAACAAAGGTTAAGCAGTCCAGGAGAGTTAAGGTCGGTATTGGCGATGTTGATAATGGGGAATTGGTTGAGTACCTAAAGAGGGTTAGCATACCCGATCCACAAATAACGCTTTATAAATATCCGCACCAACTCTCTGGTGGACAGATACAGAGGGTTATGATCGCGATGGCGTTAATACTCGAACCAAGGATCCTATTTGCGGATGAACCGACAACAGCGCTTGATGTATTAACACAGATACAGATCCTCCATGAACTAAAGAGACTTGTTGATGAGATTAAGACATCCATAATATTCATAACTCACGACATAGCACTGGCAAGCGCAATAGGTGATAGATTGGCCGTAATGTATGGCGGCCTACTCATGGAGGTTGGAAACACGGAGGATGTGATTAGGGGGCCAATGCACCCATACACCCAAGGATTAATAGCGAGCATACCAAGTAAGAGTAAGTATGAGGGATTGTTAAATGAGATTAAGGGCATCTACGTACCTACCAACCTCAATGAATGCCCATTCGCATCCAGATGCCCCTACATGAGGGATGATTGTAAAAACTCACTACCGGAGTTAAGGAGGGTTAATAATAGGTTTGTTAGGTGCCACCTCTATGGATAAGGACTTCCTAGTAATCGAACACATAGTTAAGACATTCCAAGCAAGAAGGAGGACAATTACGGACCTTATACTAAGGAGGAGAGTACCCTTGATATATGCCGTCAATGATGTATCATTAAGATTGGATAAGGGGAGAGTACTCACACTACTTGGTGAGTCCGGCTCCGGAAAGACAACGCTAGGTAGGTTAATAGTTGGTTTAGAAAAACATGACTCGGGCAAGGTATTCGTTGATGGTGAGGAGGTCCCATACATAGGATCTAAGGAGTACGTAAAAAGTAGGTTAAGGGGAAAAATACAGATCGTGTTTCAGGACCCAGCATCCTCACTCGACCCGTTCATGAGCGTGAAGGATATTGTGACAGAACCATTAATAAAGCTTGGTATTGGTAAGGGGGAGATCGTTAATACCGTGAGGAATGCCCTGGAGCTTGTTGGGCTCGACTCCTCATTCCTCAACCGTAAACCTACAGAATTATCTGGTGGGCAGAGACAGAGGACTGCCATTGCGAGGGCCATAATTACAAACCCCGAGCTCGTGGTCCTGGATGAGCCAACATCCGCATTGGATGCATCAATACAAGCACAAATACTCAATCTATTAATTAAGTTACAGAGGGATTTAGGGCTTACCTACGTATTCATAACACATGATGCCAGGGTAGCGAAGTTCGTATCCGACCACATAGCGGTCATGTACCTGGGTAGGGTTGTTGAGTATGGCCCAGCACATGAAATACTCAATAAACCACTACACCCATATACGCAAGCCCTGCTTTCGGCAATACCTGAGGTCGGGAGGAGAGGATTATCAAAGATCATAGGTGGTGAAGTACCAAGCACCATCAACATACCGAAGGGATGCCCATTCTGGCCAAGGTGTCCCTACGCAATGGATAAATGCCGGGTAGAACTACCAAAGAAGGTTCACATTAACAATAGAACAATAATGTGTCACCTCTATAGTTAAGCCCATGAAGGTAAACTTTAGTAATCAGAGGTTAAGGATCCTGAGGTAGTAAGGGCAGGTTTACGATATGGTCGGCACCACATCATAAGGAATAAAAACCTCCATGATTAATGCTCATATGAAATCAAGTAAGAAGATTATTGGATTTATAACGATAGGCGAATCGCCCAGGACTGATATAACAAGTGAGATTGAGCCTTTACTTGGTGCTGATATTAAAATTATGGAATGCGGCGCATTAGATGGTTTAGGTAGAGATGAGATTAAGGACTTAGCGCCTAGACCTGGTGATTACGTACTCGTTACTAGGCTTAGGGATGGCACCATGGTAAAACTTAGTAGGGATAAGATTGTTAGTAGGATGCAGAGGTGCATAAACAATCTTGAAGCCCATGTTGATGTAATTGGTTTATTATGTACAGGTGACTTTCCTGAACTTTCATCAAGAAAGGTTATGATAGAACCCTCAAGATTAATCATGAACGTTGTATCATCACTCAGTAACGTAAAGAGGCTTGGTGTAATCGTTCACGATAAGGAGCAGGTACACATGGAAGAGGAGAGGTGGGGGCGAATTGACAATGATGTGATTGTTGTACCCGTATCGGCATACTTAAGTGCTGAAGATGACTTTAGAAGTGCTGCTGAGTATTTACGTGATAGTGATGCTGATTTAGTGATCCTCGACTCCCTGGGTTATAATATAAAAATGAAAAATATAGTTAGGGAGGTCTCAGGAAAGCCTGTAATACTACCTAGAACAGTTATGGCTGAAATAATTAGGGAATTAACTACATAATGTATTTAAGGAAGAAAACCTTGAAGTGGTGGTATGTCGATGCTTAAGTACCTGTTAGAAATAATAGATCTGCTCGATAACCCAAATGTCGATGGTGATTCTGCCCGGAAATTTTTCATCACTAAGAGTCTCGATAAATACCTAACAATAAGTATTGAGCGTGTTAGTGGTGAGAAGGGGTCCACAGATTTTGTAAAAATTATAGTTCCGGGAAAACGCGGTAAGTACAATGGTGGTGATGCGCCAACTCTTGGCGTTATTGGTAGGCTTGGTGGTGTTGGTGCAAGGCCGTTGATAAAGGGCTTGGTATCCGATGCTGATGGTGCCATAATAGCCTTAGCCGTTGCCTACAAGCTTGCCGAAATGAGTATGAGGGGTGATGTTCTTGATGGAGATGTAATAATAACTACAAACATATGCCCCAATGCTGTGGTAACCCCCCATAAACCAGCACCAATGATGGCAAGTCCAGCGAGTATATTCGAGCTTTTAAAGAGGGAGGTTGATCCGCAGATGGATGCCATACTAAGTATTGATGCAACGAAGGCTAACTTGGTCGTTAAGGGTAGTGGTTTCGCAATAACCCCCACTATTAAGGATGGGTGGATGCTCAAGGTCAGTGATGATTTAATAAACATATACATGTGGGTTACTGGAAGGTTACCGATTATAGTGCCAATAACGATGCAAGACTTACTACCATTCTCAACACCAGTATATCATATAAACAGTATTGTACAACCCTGGCTTTACACACACTCTCCAGTGGTTGGTGTAGCTACGATAACAGAAACCGTAGTACCAGGCTCAGCAAGTGGTGTCACAAATATTAATAATCTTGATGAGACATCGAGATTCGTGATAGAGGTCGCTAAAGGATTCACTGCAGGAAGTGTTAAGTTTTATAATGAAAAGGAATGGGAAATTATAATGAGACTACATGGAGAAATAAGGCATATTTTAACGAGAACGTTGCCAACTTAACGCAATTTAAAGCTTCAGTATTGGTAATTTCATTCTCCACGCAAAGTATAAATCAACTATCCATATGACTGTCACAATGCTTGTTAACGCTAATTCAAGAGGTTTCATAGGGCTATTGAAAAATGGCGAAACATCTATTGCTATATATGCTGTCACTATTGATATAACTAACCAAGAATCCGCGACTATGCGACTACCCTGCCCCTTCCATGAGAAGTATATGCCCATTGCCGCTGTTAGTAGCATGAACAGGGAAATGGCCAATGTATGGTACATCGCGTATATATTTGAATTAAATGGTAGTACACCAAGAAGTATTATTGAGAATACTAGCTGTATCGCGAAGAAGTATAGACTTAATCTATAGAAGTTCATCTAACCACCCCACCCCTGTACACGTACTTACCAAACTCATACTTAATGTGCGCCTTTTTGAATACGTATGCCAATATTATATGGACAACGAAGGCCACCAATATCGCATTTATTGCGGCAATACCTGGGACAAAAAAGCCAGCCAAGGCACCTGCTGCGAATGATAGTATACCAACAAGGTTTGCCTCAGAATACTCCTTGTTAGGCTCGAGCTTAAACCTCTGGTATGGATCCTTAATGCCATCGAAGTACCTCCTAACTATGTAGAACTCCGCAAATACAGATCCGCCAGCAGCAGGTAGTAATGAACCGAGGAGGGATATGAAGCTTTCGAAGGGTGCCAATGAAGCACCTGCTGTATATCCCCAATAGGCGGCTAATAATGTACCTATGATACCAACTATTATTGAGGATATGTCCCTCCTAATTGGTATTGCGTTTGTAAAGCTTAGACTACCGCTATATAGGTTAACCGTATTTATTATCCACTGTCCTAGCACAATTATCAATAGAACACCAACACCCATACCGAGCTTTAGCATATCCTCTGTAATTATTACACTACCTGTTAGCAACACTATCGCCACAGCACCAAGTATTAGGAATGGGTAAAACACGTACATATGCAGCACCCATGAAATGACAGCATCCTTGGCCCTTCTAGCGAACCTGGTGATGTCTGGCGCTATTAAGGACCCGGCTATGTATAAGCCCACCGTATCCGTTATGGCCTCAGTAAGTGTCATGTGGGACTTAGGTACTGCCGTAAGAACAGCACCCCACCCACCATGTAACGAGATGGCAAGTAATAATCCAACGGCAACAAGCCAAACGTGCTGTGGTAAAATGAAGTAACTAAGGAACGATAGCGCCCTATAGCCTATGTAGGTGGATAATATCATAAGGGCCCCGCCCCAGAGCGCGGCTGCCCATACGGAGAAGAATGGATTATTTGGGTAAATCTCACTCATGACAACGCCGAAGAACCAGCTCTCGACAGCAAACCAACCAATACCCGTTGTTAATGTTATGAGTGCGAACCCAAGAATCTTACCGCCGGCCCTGCCAAAGGGGAACCTCCAACCAACATATGTTGATAAGCCCGAGTATGCGCCAATTGCGCCGCTAAGCGCACCTATTATTGCAAGTACAGTGGTGCCTCCTATTAATACGGCTATTGTAGAGTTAACAAAGTTAAGTCCTCCACCGAGAACGCCGCCAGCGAAGATAACAGCTATTGCTCCAAACGATGCACTCAACGTGAGAAATAGGTTATATAGACCATACCTCTCGACAGACGGTACCTCTTCAAGCGAGTAGTCATCAAAGAAAAACCTACCTCTCCTTCTCCTTTCCATACAAGAGTAAAAATTACGGTATATAGCTTTTAAATATTACCTCATCCGATATTGTTAATATACTGTAATATTTATAAGATTTATGAAATTACAATTTAATTCGATATGGTGCGTTATTACTTATCAAAGACCGATGTTGAGGATCTCGTTGTTGGTGCCGCAATCCTAGGTACTGGTGGTGGGGGGGATCCATACATTGGTAAGTTGATGGTTCTTCAGGAACTTGAGAGAGACAGGAAAATTGAAATTGTTAGTGCTGATGAGGTTGATAACGATGCTTTCGTTGTACCTGTTGCGGCCATGGGTACACCTGTGGTACTTGTGGAGAAGGTTCCGAGCGGTAAGGAGGCTCTATTCTCACTTAAGTTACTTGAGAACTATTTCAATAAGAAAGTTGATTTCATATCGCCAATAGAGGCTGGCGGTATAAACTCGACAATACCACTGGTTGTTGGTGCTGAGAGAGGGCTACCTGTGATAGACGCTGACGGTATGGGTAGGGCATTTCCAGAATTACAGATGGTAACGCTTCACATACATGGTATTAAGGCTACACCCATGGCAATATCTGATGAGAGGGGTAATGCAGCTATTCTAGATACTATCGATAATTATTGGGCAGAGAGAATTGCTAGAGTCATCACCGTTAGGTATGGCGGCTCAGCGTGGATAGCGATATACCCAACCTTTGGAAAGCCCTATAAGGAGGCCGCGATTAGGGGCAGTATATCACTAGCTATCGAGATTGGTAGAGCACTGAGGGAGGCCAAGTCCGCTGGTAAGAACTCAATCGATGCATTACTGGATGTTACTCACGGTTTTGAATTATTCAGGGGCAAGATAGTCGATGTGCAGAGGTTTAATATCGGTGGGTTTGCGCGCGGCGAAGCCGTAATCGATGGTCTCGATGATTATAAGGACTCAAAACTAATCATAAGATTCCAAAACGAGAACCTAGTCGCTATTAGGGATAATGAAATAATAGCCTCAGTACCTGACCTAATAACCGTGCTAGATAGCGAATCTGGAAGACCAATAACCACTGAGCGACTTAGGTACGGGCTTAGGGTCCTCGTGATCGGCATACCGTGTAATGAGAAGTGGAGGACCCCAAAGGGTCTTGAAACCGTTGGTCCTAAATACTTTGGGTATAATATCGATTACGTACCAATAGAGGTAAGGATTAAGGAGGTGAGCAAGCCATGACGAAGTACAAGATCGGTATTGATGTCGGTAGCACACATACGGATGCCGTAATACTTGATGAGAACAATAACTTAATCCATGCTGAGAAGACTATGACAACATCTGACGTAACCAGTGGTATAATCAACGCGTTAAGGCTTGTCCTTGAGAGATCTAAGGTGAGTAAGGATGATGTTGTTGCGGTTATGTTCGGTACAACACACATAATAAATGCAATAGTTCAACGCAAAAATTTGGGTAGGGTTGGTGTTATTAGGATTGGGTTACCGGCAACCGAGGCTATCGAACCAACGCTCGATTGGCCCGTTGACCTTAAGGAAGCGGTTAATGTCGGGATAGCGATGATTAGAGGTGGACATGATTATACAGGTGAGCCAATAACCTCGTTTGATGAGGATGCCGTGAAAAAGGCACTTAAGTCTTTTCGTGAAAAGAAGGTTGATGCGATTGCCGTAACGTCTGTCTGGTCGGTTGTGAATCCTGAACATGAGGTTAAGGTTAGGGAGTTAGCTAATGATTTATTGCCAGGCGTGCCCGTGGTTTTATCCCACGAAATAAGTTCAATAGGGCTTCTTGAGAGGGAGAATGCCACAATACTTAATGCGGCAACGATAAAGGTTATGATAAATGCAATAAATGCCTTAAGGGAGGCATTAAGGGGCATGGGCCTTGAGCATGCTAAAATGTTCTTTGCGCAAAATGATGGAACTACGGCATCCGCAGAGTACATAGTCAAGTTCCCTATATTCACGGTGATAGCACCAATATCCAACAGCATCAGGGGCGCCTACGTCCTAACTGGAATACCCAATGCCATAGTTGCTGACACAGGTGGTACGACAACGAACATAGGTGCACTGGTTAATGGTTATCCCAGGGAGGCCCTTGAGGTTGAGATTGGGGGTGTTAGGACAAACATTAGGGCGCCCGATGTAGTAGCTATAGGACTTGCCGGAGGTAGCATTGTTGAGACTAAGGATAGTGATGTTAAGGTTGGTCCCGTAAGCGTGGGTTATAGGTTGATCTATGATGGCATAGCGTGGGGTGGTAATGTCATTACAGCCACAGACATAGCGTTGGCTAAGGGCGCCATGTTTATTGACGACCCAAGATGCAACCCCGAGCTAGCTCGATCCAAAATACCGAGTTGGTTAGTCGAGAAGGCCTACGCAAAGATGGTTGAGATGCTCGAGGACGCCTTAGATAGAATAAAACTAAGGCCAGAACCCGAAACAGTAATACTGGTTGGTGGTGGATCAGCAATGTGGCCTAAGGTATTGAGAGGCGCCAAGGAGGTTATCAGACCTGAACACGCCCAATACGCAAACGCAATTGGCGCAGCCACAGCACTGGTTGGTGCCGTTGTTGAGAAGGCATACTCATACGAACAAGTATCTAGGGAGAAGGCTATTCAGGATGCGTCTGAGGAGGCTAAGAAGAGAGCTATTGAGGCTGGCGCAGATCCAGCAACCGTGGAGGTAGCCGAAGTCGAGGAAATAGCAATGCCATACCTACCAGGCAACGCAGTAAAGGTAAGGGTAAAGGCAGTCGGAAAACTAAGACTTTGATTCCCACCTTACTCCATAGGCGATAATAAACCAAGACACAATACCACTTATGGTTCATATGATGAAAATTGTTTATAACGTGATTGATTATGAAGAACGTGAGCTTTATTGCGGATTCCGAGCAAATAACTTTACTCTATGAAACATACCATCTTACTCACAATGTTGAAAACGCCACCAAATGCGAATTAATAGCTAAACCACGAAGGATTTCCCAATAAATCCTTACTAAACATCCTCACCAACACTCCTCCCATGGCAAGCCCAACCCACCTAAACATAATAATAGGAATAGCAGCACTGGCGATAGTACTCGGTAGCCACGTAATAATAGCCGTTAATTAGTCACAAACAACAACGCCTAGCTACGCTACCTCAATAGTGAGCAGTTCAACCGCCAACTACACCTAATCCTCACTTATCAATCCAACACCGGGCGACCTCTACGTGTAAATTCTCGGCAACATCTACCTCCTTCTACTCCCTTTAGGAAGATTCGCTCTTACTTGACACGTTTGTATCAATAATCAATGCCGTGGGCATGGATCACAACCGGCATAGGCATAATAACGGCTAGGAGGTGGATTACTAGGTACGTTAGGGGTGAGTGATTAATTAATGATGAGCCCATCCTTAAAACCGTTGGTAAAAATCGTTATTCCTTATGCTCCCTCGTTACTAACCGCCTCATTGATTGCATCAACCCCTCAACCCTAGCCTTAATCACATCCTCACTTCTTCCTCTTCTTAGTAAAATCGCCATGTACTTCGCGGCTTTGGTGGGCCTAAGCTTGAGATGTTTAGGAGGTTAAGGCCTGTTTTTAGAGAGGTTGATTCAGTGGTTACGGAGTTGCTGGGCATCGAGATTGATGTTGATGCGTTGTGGAACCAGGCATGGGAGATGATGGAGAGGAGGGTTAAGGGTACGGAGAGGGTGGCCAGGCCTGGCGCCCACCCATAGCTGAGGAGAAACCGCGCGAGCGTGGTAGGAGGCGTAGGAGGAGTGGTGGGTCGGCATCAATAACCTCATTCCTCTAGGTAGTATTATTGCCCATTTTTGATTAATAGTTTTTTAAGTATCCGTATACGTGTAATTGGACAATGGATTGGATGGATAATTGGGATTACTGGAACGATGTTGACGCCTTAATTCGCATTGGCGTATTGTTTATGCTAATGTTTGTTGTTGATTACTTCGCAGGATTCATAAGCACGTACGTACTCGCAACGCTATACAATGCACTAAGTACAGTCTTGAATAATTTGCTTACGTACTATCCAGTTTTGGCATTTACGATTAATCTAGTGATTATTGCTACAGTAAATACTACGTTGATTGAATTAACCAAGATATATGACACCTTAAGGCACGCCGATGATTACATGAGGATGATGTTCGTAATAATTACGATAATCACGACATTGACCACCTCAATCCTCTGGGTCTTAACCTTATAAGACATGAAGAACAATAAGTAAGCAATGCCCTGGTTCATGTACAGGGACGACCTATTCATCCCCATGGATATCAAGGCACTAACAATTAATGAAGCCCTCAGTGCTGGCCTGCCCATCGCTAGGGATTTGCTTGGTAGTGTCGATAAGTACTGCTTGTACGAGGTTGGTGGCGAAGTAATTATTGAGTATTGGAGGGATAAGGAATTGTCGGTAAAGCTCATTTACGCCAACGACCCAGCGAGGGCATTGAAAACTAGGTACACACCATTGAGGACTATGCCAGAATTCCTCTACTCCCTTTAGGGAAGTTCAGGACTTCTACTAGTTTCCGTGTCTCACGGCATTTGAACAGAGGTTCAACGTCATGTCCAACCTCCACGAATCAGCGGTGTTGTTGCTCATCACCACACGATAGGCAGTAATGGGCTAATAAGGCACTGGAGCCATCATTACTCGATGGTCGAACCCGTGTTTCCGAGTCCATCACCAAGCAGTGCTCGGGAGGAATACGCCAAAACGAGACCTGCTAATCTGGACTAAAGCCTTTTAACCCGGCTTCTCAATGTAATGCCCGGTGGTGGTATGTCGAGTGGTAGGGAGTGGTGGGTAATTGGCTTGGGCATGGTCTTCATAATCGTGGGCCTCAGGTTCTTGCCCGACGCATTCGTATCAACGATCAATGCCGTGGGCGTTGCACTCTGGATTGTGACGGGTGTGGGGATTATAGTGGCTAGGAGGTGGATTGCTAGGTACGTTAGGGAGTAATACTGTTTATAAATCACAAAACTCAAAACCAACATTATTCCTTATGATTCATTAACCTAGATATGAACTCTAGCCTGGTTCATCTCATTGTTTACTAGGTATAGTGTTAAAATTAATATGTTTAATTAATATTATCGACATAATTAAGTAAGCAGGTGCTTACTCATAAACCCACTAACTAACCCAGCAATTTTATTGGCACATAACGTATGTATGGACTTTATAGTTTTTAAGTATATGTGCATGGGTCGTAAAGTCTTTGCCAACACCATAACATTATAAACCGCTATCAAAATAACTAATGACTGCTAAAAATCTACAAATCTGCTTAAAACTAGCTCCCAGCATCGTTACAATAAATCTCAGCTCAGCATCAAAAGGATTCTTAATAAAATAATGAGTACAGCAGGGCAAAGCTTAAACCTTAAAGATTAAGATTTTAATTGAAAATTTAATTTAGTTATATTAAGCGAATGCGTATATTCCCATTGCTAGGATTACGCCTGGAGTAAGGGTTGTGGCTATCATGTCAATTATTACGTAAATAGCGGTTATTTTTGTGATAAGTGGCGTAGGTTTTAGTGTTGTTGGTATAAATAATGCGAAAAGTATGGCCCATGTTGTCGCAAAGCCTGCAAACCACAGCGAATGTTGAATAAACCATAGGGCGGCATAAAATGCCGTTATGTAAGCCGCAGCAACGGAGTACCAACCAACACCTTTAAGATCGAGACCACGATAAAGATGATAGCCAGTGACGGTTTGCACAATGCCAAACACGAATACTAGGCCTCCAACGAGGGGGGCACTTAGAACGATTGTGATAATAAATGATAGAATTAGAGTGGAAAGCCCCGATACCAGCGTCACCACGCCAGTTGATTTAGCATCCGATTTACCCAGAAGAACAAAACCAACAGGAAATAGAGCTAACCCTGTTGTAATAAGTAACACTCCAACCACCTGTAACACTAGTGGGACCATCATTACTAAATCTCTAAAGACCTTTTAAAT
>OGCG01000603.1_pt1 | contig 21397 bp, 36 predicted proteins | sample 1570061 | NCBI WGS metagenome assembly OGCG01 (sample SAMN06268698, study PRJEB24515) | hot springs metagenome | isolation source: Joseph's Coat, Yellowstone National Park, Washington, USA | place: USA:Joseph's Coat, Yellowstone National Park, Washington, USA
TTTTTCAAGCAGAAGACGGCATACGAGATTACAAGGTGACTGGAGTTCAGACGTGTGCTCTTCCGATCTCTCTCTCTCTCTTTTCTCTCTTATATTAAATCCAAATTGAGCATCTGCGTCATATAGATATAACGTACGTAATGTTCTATGCAGGTAGTTATGACGCGAATGCAGCAAAAGCAGAGGCGATATATTACTTAGCACGATGATGCGAAATTAGCTTAGTTCAACGAAAACACGATAGACCGAAAGTAATCGCGAGCGATATAATAAACGATATGTATTACGAATGAACGAAGATTTGTGTAGAGTAACGTATATAGGTTAGAGGTGAACACAGATGACCAAAAACTTAAAGCTTTAGAGAACGATAACAACATATGCCTAACAAACGTGTAGATATATTTGACAGTACGAAAAATTCTACGCTAAATATCGCTAAAAACGACGCGTTAGATAAGATACTTCAGAACTTGACGCCTAGTACTAACGATAATTCTAAAGCACAAGATGAGCCGGTTAGACAACCTACGATAGTTGATGAGTATCTTGAGATTCTTAAAATGCGTAGAGAGGTAGCAAGGACTTTGTTTAAAATGCATTTAATACCTATGCTGAATGAACGTGATAATGTAGACCCTTCGCATATAGAAAAGGTAGCGTCTTTAATTGGTCTTTATTTAGGCATAGGTGATAGGTGGTCAAACGAGGTTTTAAAGAATGCTATAGCAAATGAGATGGGTATATTTGGCGGGTTTACTACAAAGCTTTACCCTGAGTATCTTGGTGACCCTATTGCAAATTATGAACGTTCAGTAAGTATCGGTACTAAAGATGATACATCTGTGTTATTGGCAAACCTCCTTCAGTTATTGGGTATTAACGTATCTCCTGAATTAGTAGATAAACTAGCTAAGTTATTTAAAGAGAAGTTTAATACAAAATAAATCTCCGCAGGCATTAGAAAAATTGTATTTGGTGTAAGTACTGCAGTTATAAAATTACAAAAAGTTTAGGTAAATATAAAAAAAACCTCTGTGTTACATTATAGCGGTGTGTAGATAAAGTTTATTATTGAAGAGAGGAGTTTTAGGGTATATTTCTTAATTTCATCTATATCTACTTCGTTTTTGTCGTTGGCTATTTTATGAATCTCCTCTAGTAGGTCATTTGGTAGTTCTTTACTTGGTTTGAATACTCTCATTAGGTATTCGCTGTGTAATTTAATATCTCTGTAGATAAAACCAAATATTAGCTTTGTTAGGTTTAGGTATATGTGACTTGTCAGCATTTCAAAGCCGTACTCTGTAGCTGAATCTTCACAGATATGCATAACGGTATATGCCTCGTCGATTGCATAGAATAGTTTTCTCCAGTTTTTACTAGATGATGCGTTTTTAATGCTGTTATTCCATTCATCTAATGCCTTTACACATGCCCCTTTCATAGTCTCTCATTTAAAAGATGAGCAAATCTATATATAAGTTTTCAGGTCTGTGCATTTTACCCCGAAAGAAGAAGTTTATCATGCCATGAGTCAAAACTCCGGTAATGTGAATCATGAGAAGCACTATGATATACTAAAAATACTGGCGTTAGCTCTTGGTCTTTTAGCACTGATAGCTATACCGGTAGGTCTTTATGCATTAGGTCAGTTGATAGCTATCCATATAGCATATTCAGATTTGAATACAGGGTATGGTCAATCGGCTTTTTATGAGGTAGTATATAACGCTACTCATGTCCAAGAATACAGTGAGATGGCTCAACTAAATCAGGGGGAGGCTATTAATATTGCAAATGAAGACCAAAGCGTCATATCATTAGTTATGTTAGGGTTTGGTCTAGTTGGTGATTTACCCCTAGCCTTAAAAATTAGGGAATGGGTATCAGATTTATGACATACTACGATGTGTTTTTAAATTACGTTAAGGAGACTGTGAAATATAAGATGGACGTTTTAGACCCAAACTTAGTTAAACGTTTTCTTTACGCCATATCTAACCCTAACGCCAAGACTAGCGTAGAGGCAAAAGAGTTAGATGACTGACGGCAGTTATGGGATTTCTCGTTAGGTGTAGCCTTTAAGTTAAGGCAAAATCTAATAAGTGCTGTGACTGATTTGATGTGTTGTTTTAAGGTATCCTTTTTTATATATCACATGCGTAATTTAAGATGACCCTACATGGGTAAATATAAAAATCGTGGTAGTCAGACTGTAGCTGAGATTGCTTTAAACAACTTAATCAAGAGTATACCAAGGATGGTAGCTAATTACGGCGAAGCTATGAACAGGTTTGCTAAGGACGAAGAAGCACAACAGAGGTATGTAAACGGTGTAGCTACATGGACATCTATAATGAGAGATGAGCAGACCAGACTAGAAATTGCTAATGCTGTGGCTAGGGCAAAAGCCAGATATAGGAATATGGTATCTGGTCAGTATTCAACTATCCCCGCTACTATAAAAACGAGGTGAAATAAATGAGTCAGGTATTACAGACACTACAAAGGGGTAATTTTTCAGGGCTTACGACTGACCTCTCCGAAATAATTGGGGTTACGGCTGGTATTGTAGGTGGAGCTTATTTAGTGAATAAAATGCCTTCACAGTCATCCGGTGCTTTTGTTGATTTAATCTTAGGAGTAATTATTATGCTGATATTTCCAAACCCTGGAGTTATTAACGGTCTCGGAGTAGGGCTAGCAGGTTATGGTTTATATCAATTAATAAAGTTGGCGTCAAATGGTGCTATTGTTTAGGCGATAAGCTATGAGTAGTTTTTTTAATGTAAACTTTTCTTCTGTTTCCCAAATCGCTAGTTACTTAAGTAATCCACTTGTGGTAATATTCATCTTCGTGTTACTTTTATTCATCATCTTAGTTTAGCATATGGTTTATATTAGGTCAAACATAGTTTAACATATGGTTCAACAGTTACAACAAACCGCTAACCATCTGAGTTACATAAATGAAAAGACTATAGAGATTTTCAAACTGTATTTATTACCTCCACAGTTTATTAATGACCTCCGTAAAGTAGGGTATATGCCTATCCATTCTGATAGGCATGATTTGCATTATATTCAAAGGTGATAGGATGACTCGTGTATATGCTTTTCCGGCGAAATCGACACAGAAAGTGGCTAGGACTGTAGAATATTGTCTAAACAAAGAAGGTATAAAGGCTGTTGGCTACATGGGTGTGTTTAACCGTGAGATATTTATGAACCCGAAATATAGGTGGATTTATTATGTGGTCGAATGGGTTCTAACCAATGATGAAATTGATTTTGTAAACACATTACCAAAGCCATTAATACCGGCATCAAGCTTTGTAAAATTCTTAAGCAGGAATTATCGTTTCCCTGAGATTTTACACGAAGTTCCCCTAGATTTTCTTAATGCATCTATAAGGAGAGTCGAAAAGAAATATGACTTTATGGCTGTTACATACGGTCTTGTAAGAAAGACCCCATATCTAACTATAAAGTTTGCCAATAGGACAAAAAGGAAAGGAGTTATAATAGGGGATATGTCAGTATGCAATAATATTAGAAACCCAAATGTAAAATGTATCCCGTTTGGTGTAAATTCTGAAGAGGATATTAAAGAGCTGTATATGAGTAGCAGGACTTTTGTGTTTCTTAGTGGAAATGAAGGGTTTGGGCTACCTCCTCTGGAGGCAACTTATTTAGGTTTGCCCGTTATAGCCTATCCTATGATACCGTTTTTAGAATGGCATCGCAGGGACTCTTTCACGATTCCGGAGAAATATCTTGAGATAAAAGGAGTATATCAACACGGTACTTTACATCCGGTGGTAGTTCCAAAACGTTCTTATGAGGATGAGGTTATTAAATTTGTTGAGGACGTTATAGAACATTCTCCTGACAACAATACTTTGGAGTCTATAAACTATGTGAAAGAGCATTTAACGTATTGTAAAGAGTACAGTAAGATTGCAAATATCCTTTTAAATTACGGAATTAGGTAATAATTAGGTGAAATTGTGATATACCCTGATGGTTTTAGTACCAGAAGGGTAATAGTCGTAAATGAAAGACATCTTAATTTAATCGCGTTTAGCCCGCTAGTATATGCTGTTATGAGTTCTATTCTCAAGGTGAAATAATGGACTTAATCACTACTGTTAGTCAAATAACTACCGTAATAACTGACATGCTCATTATACTACCGCTTGTCAGTAGGGATTTTCGTCGTAAATTGTTCAGAGTAATCATTACAGATTTGTTGTATGATATAGTGAGTGGAAATGATGGGAATACTAGACAATTCGTGGATACCATGAGAAAAATTGTATATGTTTATGATGATATGACCAGCTCTAAAAGAAACGTGTTAGAGAAAGATGACTAAAATGCTTTAAATATTTGTTCATCTAATTATATCGCATGAGTTTGAATATACAAGCTCTGGTTAGCCAATATGTAAATAAGATAGAGGTAATAGGTCATAAGAAGAGTCTAGTAGTAGAGCTTAGGTTATACGCTACCGGTGAAGAACAGTATAAGAAACTTTTTACCGCATTGAGTAACTTGAATCTAGATAATTTAGCACAAATGGCATTGTTGGCACAACAGAAACTTAATGCTATGGGTATTTCACCTGAGAATATTGAAAAACAAGCAGTCAATAACGGTAACAAATAAGAGTTTTCTTAAGGTCTCCTTTTTTTTAGGTATAAGCTTATTTTAGCATATGGATAGTTCAGACGTAGTAGCCCTCCTGATAGGTATCGGGTTAGCAGGTGCTTTAGTATATGCATATGAAAAAGGTATTATAAAAGTCCCGAATATCACCGGTATAAATAACGTTGTGACGTCATCAAATTCTACTCCGTCTAGTAACACTACTACTAATAATAACGCCTCTACAACCAGTTCTACTACAAGCAGCAGTACTACGACATCATCTGTTACATCGAATTCTACTTCTGGTATTGTAACTGGTACAGCATATGTAGGTAACGGGTCAAATGTGTCTACTAACACGTTTACATCGACACCTCCGTCTACGTCAAATTCAGGTGGTAGTAGTTCAGCAAACACATCAAGTAGTTCTACTAACAGTACTAATACATCCACTGTTCCTACGAATTCTTCAGGGTCAGGCTCTTATCCTAGTAGTAGTAACGGTACTGGTAATGTAGCACCCCCTACTGGAAATTGTGCAGTGAAAGCGTCATGCCCATCCGGAATCTCTGGCGAGTGTTATCAGCCAAATTGTTCCTGTTTTAGTATAGATAACATATCAATAAACAATAACTATAACACTAATGTGCAAATCATAGTATCATCCGAATATGTTCAGTACTGTAATATGACTCAAGGAATCACCTGGATAAAGGGTAGTATTAGTCCTGGTGTATATAATGACCCATTACCGGTAGCACCTAGTACATCTGTAGGTGGTGCTATCTATGTTTACCCTCCTGGAGATTCGAATAACGGGTATCCATACCTTATAAATTATCAATTTGCAAACGGGTCTAATGTCGTTACAGTCCCTGAAGTGGATTTATCACCTACCATGACGGTTACTGTAACGAATTCCACACAATATAATATAGTATTAGCCAATGTTAGCAATCTTTTCAATAACGAGAAAGTAATTATACCTCCTGGTGGTTCAGGTTCAATAAAATGTGGAAATGGTTGGCTAATCTCAATCGGTACGGTAGACCCATATGAGAATTTCCCTCAAAATAATCCAGCACCGGTTTCATGTTTTAACCAATTTGTTATTGTTGGCAGTAAACCCGCTATAAACTTTATCAACGATGCTGATTATAATACATGCAGTCAATACAGCTATACTGTATCGATAAATGGTACTGCCTATAGTGGTGATATGGGTAATGGGTTAAATTATAACGTACAACAGGTAAACTATAATTCCTCCAGTTCACAGTCCTCAAATAATGCCTCATCAAGTAATTCGTCATCAGGCAGTACTGTTATATATGGCGGAGTTAGACCTAGAATAGTTCCATATTAGGTGACTTAACATGAGTAACGTTTTAACATCATGTATTAAAGGTGCTGAGGTAGGGTTTGGTTTCAGTTCACTTGTAGAAGGTGGTGTTATACTAGCTAGTGGAGACTTTCCTCCAGTAGGTATAGCAGTAGGTGGTTTAATAGCTGGCGGATTTTTAGGCTGTATTGTATTTAGTTACTTTAACAAACCAGTACAGCCTATACTTACCACTAGTGTAGCTCAACTCATAAACGAAGATGAGGCTCAATTTAATGATATAACCAGAGAATTCGTAGATATGTATAACGCCGTTGTTAGTACTACGAATAATTTTAACGTAGACATTACACCGGGCTTAAAATATGACCTATTATGGATATTAGCCACAAACTATAATGATTATTATGCATATATTGGGTCAGCAGAAAGTTATCAAAACTATATTATTAAGAGTATTATAAAAGGTTTTGACCCATTTATACAGAATATAATATACTCCGCTCAAGCCTATGCACAAACCTTTGGTCAGCTAATTAGTGTATCAGGTCAATCCTCCGATATACAATTCAGTACTAACATATCAAACGTTCAACCTATAATTATATACCCTATGGGGAATTTCGGAGACCTTAATTATATACCATTTCCTATCGGTTTCGGAGTTCAGTTTCAGGCATTAAATAGGACAACTACACTTGTAGTGTTATTTGGTAACCCTAGTAAATCATACGTAGCATATAATCCTAACACTAATTCCTATAATCCTATAACGTTTAATACGGTAGTTGTAGAACAAGTCCCTCTTGGCTTAGTAGATATTTTGCCATTCATATTAGCAGAACAGAGCTTTACTAACAGTGGTTTGGGTGTTCTTTCCATAAATGGTATAAATGTACAGATAAACGGTAGTTCAGTTGAAATAGCAGAATCGATAGAGCCGGTAAATATCACGAGTATGGGTAATAATATAGCAGTGCTGATAAACCTAGGTAGTGTTTCATCTCCGTCTATGTATTTATCTACGCCTAATGGATATACCGGGACATACATTAACTTTGATGGCATGATTCAGTATCTGGAGTTCTTGAACAATTTGAATCTAACTATGTATGCTGAAGACCTATGGAATTATTATCACAATATGGGATATACTCAAATACAGCTCTATAACTTACTGAAGGGTTCAGCGTTTAACATTTATTTTCCTCAATGTAACCTGAGTAGTGTATATCAGGAGAGTCAACTACTGTTCACGGTACTTAACGACTTATATCAACAGGGTAATATAGCAAACATAAACGTATTCCCAATTTTCGCAGGAGGCTCTTTCAGCCTTAACAATAAAACGGTAATGGGTTACGCTCAATTTAACACTAGTGTAGTCCTTCAGCCTAACCAGTGTACTAGTACAGGAGGGCTAGTAATAGACACCAATAACAACGTATACTACATACCACCAGGTACACCTATATGTAATGCAGGTAGAAACACCGTGGTATTCAGACCAGATATATGGATAGTAAACGGCTCTAAGACTTGTAACTTTGTACCGATACCATATAACTTCTTAGGAATTAATAATCCTCCAGAGAACACTGTAGGATTAGTGTTTGATTTGGATACTACTACAGAATTTACGTCAGGTCAAACATATAATCAACAAGGATGGTATGTAAATGGCGTATTACAAAGTTCAAACGACACGCCTACAGGGATATCGTTTACTCCTCAAAACTCATTTGAGTATATACCCTACAACCAAGCGTATATCACTATAAATAACAATGGTTTACAAACAACGGAGAGTAATGTATGGAATGAGTTAAACCCTAACACGATATTATGGATAATAGCTTTAGCCTTGTTAAGCCTGATATTAGGGGCATTATTATATAAGAAAGCACATCATGGTATGTAAAAAAAAAAGAAGTAATTAAATTCTTTCAACGTATCGAGAATTTCTTATATAATCAAGCACCACATCATATCCTATTTGTTTAATTTCGTCTCCACATTTTATGTACACGTCGTTACCAAATATAGCTATGATATGGCATTCAAATATTTTCAGCCCCAATAGAGCAGAGCCTTGTTTTGATAAAATTAGTTGATTATAGCCCCGGCGAATTTTCTCCTCTTTTTCTTTAATTATTTCTTCGGCATCTTTTAATCTGTCGAGCCGTATATTGCCCTTATTATCTATAACACCGTTATAGAATAATTGCTTTTTTTCGTTAGGGGAAAATTTACCCATATATCAGCACCGGTAAAGAGTAGAAATAGATAAAAAAAGATTAAATCAAACGTCTTATTTCGTGGATTTTTGTAAGCACACTTATTTCCTTATTATCAAGATATTGAATTACCACACCTTTCTTTATATGGTCATATCCAAGTACTTTCACCCGATATCCGTGAAGAACCCTTATCTTTCCTGCTAACACTAAACCTACACATTCCATCAACCGGTTTTTTTCTCCTTCACTTAACATTACACTCATACGAATCCCGTTACGCACATTCAACATAAGTCCTTAAGGTTTCAGGTTCTCTGATTATTCTTAATTCGTTACCTCCTTTAATGCACTCCTGAATTTGGTCAATAAACACGGTACCAATTAATGCGTATTTCATAGAATCGCCGTCTCTGAATACTATCCTTAGTTTTACCTTACCGTTCACAGTAACGGGCTGTACGTCTTCGATTGTGTCTATTTTGATGGTTACATCACCAATTACCGGTAACGCTACGGTTTGTCTTATATCAGACAGTTTTTTTGATATATTTTCTCTTTTATTTTCATTTAGGTTTTGACCCTTTTTAGACATATTGGGTCATTTAAAAATGAGCAATTTGATATATATATATCTTTTGTTCAACTTTAGCTATCATATTATATACCCTCTAACCAAGATTAATACGATGTACAAACTAGTAGCCTACAAAATAGCCTACCCATCCTTTCAGGTAGAACAAATTGCTACACCTGCATCAGGAACTAGTAATAACCCGCTCTATAATACTACGCCATTACAGGAAATACCTCTAATCATATTGCCTTCAGGAGGTAGGTATAGCTTTCAGTTCAACGATACTACGTTTTTACAACTGACCTTAGACACGTTCTTAATACAGCAGACTCAAATAGCTGCAGGTGAGATTAACCAGGACAAGTTCTTTCAACAGAGTTACGATACTACACAGCCAGTATCTAATCCTCAACCAGTACAAGGTTTTAGTGTAACAAGGCAAACCACTGAAACGTTATACTTAGAGGGTAACAGTTTTATTATAGATACCACAACGCTTAGTGGTAGACAATTTATTACGGTAAGTTTGCCTACCTATATACAGCTACAGACGGGATTAGAGGCAAATAACCCTTATTTCAACACAAACGTAGAAATGGTATACCCAACTAACAGCTTTTATACTAACAGCTCAATAATAAATCCCCAAAATTGGGTAATTACTACGCCTTTTGGTATACAATATCTGGTAGCTGTATCTAATGCACCTGGTTCTATGTATACGGTAGGTTTTGATGTAGTCGATATTCATGGTAATCAGCCAGAATTTACCATAAATGACAACACTCTACAGAATTCTGTGTTTGACAGTACACCAACTATAAATCAAGATTATGTACCAGAACTACCAAGTAACCAATTTGCCAATATTAACCCAATGCAAATGGTAATAGACAGTGTTTACAGTTATGGTAACTTCAGCAGTGCCGGAATAGCAGATGGGTTGAACGTGAATTATCCGGTTTTCCTTAAGGAGCAAATATCATACGCATTAACTGAAAATTCCAATAACCAGATAGTGTTTTACCTATTAAGAGCGATTAGTTTAGCGTCTGGTAAAAACGGCATTAAACCTTATGGATTATTAATAGGGTCACAGCCTCTAGTAGGTTACACAACACCTTTAATGGTTAATCCATTTATGTCACCATCACAAACGAATAATGTAACAGTAACGTTACAGTCAGATGCCAAAATATTACCTATGTTACTTTTCAGTAGTTCAAGTTCAATAGGCGGAATTACTGCTTACGGTAGTTCAAGTGCAACAAGTACTACGTCTACATCCTCATCATCATCATCCTCATCATCATCCTCATCTAGTACATCAACCACGTCTACAACTATCAATAAATTAAATGTCAATTTAGTGAATTTGTTAACTAGCCCGGTAGCAATATTAATTATATTATTAGCGTTAATTGGTGTGGTGTTGTTTGTAGTACTATGAGGGGGTAGACATGGAATGGGGTACGATTATAGCGGTGATAATTGGGTTTATTATAATCTTAGTAGCACTTACAGCCCCGTTACCTCCACTATTAACCTAACCGTATCACTTAACCCTGTTAGCACTAATATAATAGAGGATTTAGGTGGCGTGTATATAATCCTCCGTTAAACCTATGAGAGTTTTAAGGTATTCTTTTTTTAAATAGCTATCTGACTTTTACTTATGAGTAATAACATAGGCTGTGTTTATGGTTCTCAATTAAGTCTAGGAATAGCTACTAATCTGCCTAGTGGTAATAACATATTGATTAGTTTCGACAGTAATTACGACATAATGCTTTACAACGTAAACTCAGGTGATATAACGTTCTATACTAACACTAATCAAATCGTTATACCTAACCCTAACTATTACGTTATAGCTATATTAAATCCAAAACAGTCCTTAGCTACAGCCACTGATGTAACATTCTTACCAAATAATCCACCAAGCCAACAGCTTTATGGATTTGTGATTACACAGCCTAGTACTAATGCAGGTGAAAACTTCAACGGAATCTACACCATAGATGTTAATGGATTGGACGTATATTTCAGTCCCAATATTCAAAGCACATTTTATGTAGGTTATGGTGGAGAGACACCAGTTCTATCTAACTCACTGTTTAGCATTCAATCATTAATACAACAATTAGAGGGTTATTATCCATTACAAACGGCAAATAATATGAATCAATTAGTATCAGATACTACAATCTGTGGTAACTTAATCGGGTCACCAGATAATATAGTATTTACCCCATCTAGTTCAGGAACAACCTCACAAAAATCATCTCAGCCATTTATATTTGGTACAACGTTTTACCCCAACGTACCTCCTTTACCTCCAGCACCTCCGTCAAAATCAAATAGGGACTTAGTAACTCTTGGCGTAGTTGGGGCTTTGGCTGTAGCCGGAGCTATTATTTCGAAGAAGGCGAAATAACTTGTCAAAGTCTAAGCAGATAATTGCGGTATCGATTGGATTAGGTGCTGTTGTAATATTAGCCCGTTATACACCAGAGATTCAAAAATATCTCAATCTACTTAATTCCGCGAAGAGCTAAGTAGTCGTTTAAGTTATACCATTTCCCTTTTATCTTGTGAATTATTCCGTTCTGATTCTTTATTTTCTCGTCAAAAACGACGTCAAAAGAGTTATAGAAATCGAAAAATCCTAGCCTGATTATATCCATGGATATACGGTTTTTGTCGTCATCTAAGGCTCTCCTCAAAACCAAACAATAAATAAAGTTATCAGGAGTACATTGTATATCTATGTAGATATGATATCCGTGTTCTGTTTCGCGTATCTTCGCATTCTCGAAGTTTCGTGCTATCTTAAGGAGTATATTAATAGCATAAACACGGTCTATATCAATATACATGAAATCACCCTCACAGACTAGTGACAATATACTGATATATCGGGTTGAATTTACATGCCGTAATTTGTGGTGGAAATTGAACCTCTTGCATTCCTACGCCAATATTCGGATTAGTATCTAAGGCAATTATTGCTATTAAATTAGCTAGTCCATACCATTCAACTACCCCCCTAAATACATCTACAGTGTATAGTTTGCCTTTATGTGATTCTACTTTATACAATACGACTAACCAATTACTTGTATGGAATTTGTAAATGTAGTCGTGACATTGTTGATTATTATCACACGCACATAATGAATCAACAGTCCAAGTTCCAGGAACTTCGAAAGGACTTTGAAAAACTTTACCGTCAGGAGCGTTATAAATCAGGATTCCCTGGTACTGCGGTAAGTTACCCATAAGTTGGTCTAATAGGTCTATAAAATAGCTTAAGTGGTCACGTATAGCTTTAACGTCTGCCGTTCTCTTTTTGACCTTTCTAGCTACTGATTCATAACCATATCCTTGTAACAATAAGCTGATAGCGGTACTAAGTTGTTCACATGTCCAGACTGTACTGATGAAACTAGCAGGAATCTCTGTATTACCACAAACCACTTTAGACCTAGGTGTATTAAGGAAATCTACTAGTCTCTTAAAGTAGTCGTAATGATAGACTATCTGATATGTATCCAGAGTCCTCTTATGGACAATTCGAGCAATCCTATAAGGTGAGTAAACAGCAGAAAGCGTTAGAACTTGTTGAACCTGGTCTATAGTCCAGGTGGTCGTAATATAATCCGCATTAACACAAGTATCACCTTTACATATCTTTCCTGGCATTTCTTGCCCTCTTGTATATTTTTGTTAATCCCAGTATAACAGAGTTGGCAATTAAGTACTCAATTGGGATGGCATACAAGTCAATAAACCATATAGGCATGGTCTTAACGGCTTGATGGCTAACTAAGGCGTCGATATTCCCTAGTATAATAGCTACGCCTAATTTAACTAACCAGTTCAACCTCAACGTCATCACCATCATCATCTGTATCTACAGTCTGGTCTACCTTCACAACATACAGCCTGTAAAGTTCATCTGGTATATAATGAACTACCTTAAGGTGTTTAACAGAAGACCTATCGTACTTAAACCATGCACCACAAACTATACATTGTCTGGTCATTTTTGACCCCTCTTTATTATTATTAAGTGTTGCGTATGTATATCCGCAAATTTAGCCCTCTCATTTATTTTATTTAAAAGGTACTCATAAAGCAGTTGTTTAACAGCATCTGTATTGACTTTCTTTACTGAACTCTTTTTTGGCTCGGCAAATGCATAATAGATTTGCTTATCAATAGGATTAAATGCCCAGTATTCGGCATATTGACCGTCTTTAAATTCATGTAATAAGAACATCCTTTTACCTTGTATTACTACATAAGTCAGCGGTAAACTATCAACAAATTGCCATAATGCTTTTTCAAACTCCTCAGGTTTATAGTGGTAATCTGGATAAATCTCTACCCAATCACCGTTTTGGTAGCCATATATCTTATTCCTATAATAGGGCTTAAACATGGTTTTTTCCCATATAAAAAAGAAATCATCTGTATCTTTCCAGCTTTCAGACCAGATATAAAACCCATACCTAAACTTGTTTCCTGCCCAGTATTTGATAGGGTATAATGTCTGCATATGTAAATTTGAGCAAGTTATGGTTAAAAAATCTTTGGTTTCTTCCACTGGCGTTTGAGCAAATGACTTTATTATTAACTAATACCTATATTATTTTACCATGGAATTCATAGACCAAAACGTGAAACAGTACTTAAAACGGTTTGTTACTATAGATGTCGATATTGCGGTTACACGTGGCATGGAACATTTTATACACGCTACCGGTTCTATCAATTTAAACAGTGAAGATAAAGGTAAAGGCTTATTAGATTCGGTTTTCATCAACGTAGAAAACCAAGGACTAGTCAGTGGAATTAAAACCTATATCCGCAAACATTACTATTTTGACTTTATGTGGAACATACCTAAGGACTCTGTGGTTATTATTGATGAGAAACTTGGAGAGAAACCTGGAGTTATTGATACCTTTGAAAGTGTTTTTAATAGTCTCCACGGATATCTCTTATGCTCAGAAATAACAATCGATAAAATACCATATAAGGTGATATTTGATTACGCTAGTATGGTATTTGCCATAGACCTTTCCAAAAAAGCACCGCAAATTTTTCATAAGTTTACAATACTGCATAAGAGGAAACATCAGCTAGATACAAACGAATGTTGGAAAGATATAAACGAGGTTAGATTTAATGTGACCGGTATACCGCTTACAGTTAAGCAGTTTCTATTAGCTCATTATCTTCTTGAGTACATTAAGCTAATCAAAATATACCATTTAGACCTAAAAAGGGTATGAGAAGTATGGATTTATATCATATTGCCATATATATGTCAGGAATATATAGCATACTTATATCATTATACATTAAACTACTAGAACGTGAGTTAGATGATATGAAAAGAAGGATAGAGCAATTAGAAAGAAACTTGAAAAGCTACAAAAGCTAATTATTGGTATGCATGTCCTAGCCATCGTTAAGGGTAGAAAGATAGATATTCCAAGCCATTACTGTGACAACATAGGCGTATCAGGGTCTATCGATTTAATCATGTTTGTAGACCAAAAATTCAGAAGAAAAATTGTATATATCGAAGCTAAAAGAAGAATAGAGTTTTATGGTGATAACTTAGAACTTATTGCCAAAGTCAGAGATTTAGTTGTTATAAGCGGTAATATAGAAAAATATCATGTCTACGATAAACACCACTTATCGGTTATCGGAATCCTTGCCGAGAATTTTTTTAATTAACGGTTTCTTTCGAATATTATGTCTATTATTTTCTGTACATCTGCTTTCCTAAGGTATTCTAAAAACTCCTCTGCCTCATAACGGTCTTTGGGTTTTAGCAATATTAAAGCCTTCGTAACAAACTCAATTTCATCTTTTTTAACGTGTTGATATATAAACTCGGCTAACCATTCCTCTACAATATAGGCATTATACTCATCTACCCATACCCATTCATATCGTATCATATGAATTACCCGAATATAGTAGTACACTGAATAGGTGTTGATGAGGGACAGAACTTTACAGTAGTATTATCATTAACCCAAAATGGTATTGTCTGGTCATAAGCTATGGGTACACAGAAGTTACTGTTAAAGTCAGGGTAATTAAAACATAAACCTCCACTGGTACTAGTTGTATACGTCTGTATACTGTAACCTAAACTATCCGGAGTATCCTCTAACGTAATTGTATACACTATATTGTTGTTCTTAATATATCCCAATATCGCATAGGTTAAAGGACTATACCACATAACACCTTTGTATACTAAGAATCCTATGCCTTCTGATGGGAATTCGTATACCGGTAGCCAGGTATAATACCCCGGCAATATCAGACCAATCCAATTAAAGAAATTGCCAGTCTGAAGAGCCGGAAACACTTGTTTGTTACCTTGACAGTAACATGGACTTACTCCTCCATAGACCCCTGGTTCTACCCAATATAGACCGAAAAACCCGTTTGATTTGTTATGAAACACTAGACCGCTTTTAATATCCGGTTTCGTTATACTGGAGTTCATACCTGAAGAATATGCCTCACAAAAGCCGTTATCTGTAGTTAGTGGTTCATACAATCCGCACTTTGTTACTGAACCACCGAAACACGCAGCTAATAACTGCGGTGAGAAGTTGTCAGGAGTAATTAGGTTACATTGTGTATTAGAACTAGGTGTTTGAGTAGGTGAGTTGTTGATAGGGGTTTTAGTTTGGGTAGATGTGTTATTAGTAGAGGCTGTGCTTTTTGTAGGGACGCTGATAGTTTGTTTGGGTTTAGATTTGGATTTCAGGTAAAGATATCCTAAGACACCTAACCCTAATCCTAGACCTGCATATTCTAACTCTTTCTTTCTATTAGCCATATTCATAGATTTGCTAGCCACTAAAAAAACTGCTAACTTAAAACAGTCATTTTTCTGACTTCTTCAAAAGCACCATTACTAATTTCTTATCAGGGTCTATCGTATTAAATACAAAATACCTGGCTGTCCCCCTGCTGTAAACGGTGATATGGGTACTTAAAGCGGTAATTCCACTAGGTGTTTTGAAAACCAATATCGCCTCATAGTCTCCTTCAGGAGCATGAATTAAATACTCTGTATAGTTGTATATCCGCTTATTCCTTCTCTGACTCATCAGACGCATTTTTGTTATAGTCTCTACATGGTCAAATTCTAAGTTAAATGCTAAATATTTGAGTATATCTGATTCTACAAATGTACTGTTATGCACACAGTAAATATAAAAAACGGGATATATTAAGTATTCGGTATTTTACATAATACGACCTCCTTAGAGTCAGGAGTAATATATGTTATGGTATATCCTCTAAAGTGCGGTAAGAGTTTAGTGACATCTAGCCACAAATGAATAGCTATACATGATTGCTCATATTTATCGAGTTGTGTAAAGTCATCTTTCTGCTCACATCCTTCACAGTCCTGAATAAAAACGTGTGCATTAGGATATTCGTTATCCCATTCTCCTTTTACCTCTACCCTGGTACTATCGACCCGAATATCAAATAATGTACCTAATAGTTTAGCACGTAAATTAGGGTCTTTTTCATAAGCTATTATATGGTTAGCCCCTTTCATTAAAGCGTAAACCACGGTAGTTCCACAATCTGCCCCTACTATTACAACATTCTTACCACGGAAATTAAGTTTACCGTAAGCCTGGTCTTGTTCATGCCAATAATTACATCCTTTCTCTTTAAAATACCAATCAATTATCGGGTCTGCCATAGGTGTAGGTCACCTTAGAATCATAATAAATCCTATAGATGTTTTTCATATGGCTGAGTAATTCAATTATAGCACCGCTTAGACAGCCGTATACCCGTTTAAGCGTGTTGAACGTAATATTACCAATTTCATAATCCGCATCTATAAAATACGTCTCTAAATCATCGACAACAAGGTAAACTTTCTTTATCTTAATGACTTTTGGGAACTCATTAACTTGCCTGGCTATCTGCCTAGTATCTTTTGTTAAGTCCTTAACAAGTTTGAAACTATTCATATCTAACACCTTGATTAGCATAATAATATAACAGCCTAGCTAGCCTGTATCTTATCTCGTCAACCATAAGTTTATCAAAATAGAACTTCAGGTCACTCTTTATTACTATCTTTTCGCGAGCATCGATTAGTTCTTTTATCTCGTTTATCTCATCCATAGGGTTTAAGTTATCAATTTTGACCATAGTGAATTTTACCAGAAATTCGTTGGTATTAGTTTTTAATATTGAAACCTTGGGTTCATCCATATCACATATCCTCCACAGTAAGGTATGCTAATAATAACGCTAATGTTTGTTTTGCCAATATTTTAAATGCATCACCCAGATTTGACCCCTTAAAGTCTTTTGAACCTAGGATGAATGTGCGTAACTCTCTTAATGCCTCATCTAATATCACCGGGTCATTAAATCTAAGAACTTCGCCTATCTTTTCATTACCATAATAGGCATATACATGCCCGTCTTTCGTTTGCTCTATTCTTATTATAATTTCAGGCATTACCTTCACCTGAACTTAAATAGGCATACTTTGCAATCATTCTAGCTAACCTTATTTGTATCCCCCTTATTATTACGTCGTAAATTTTAGTGTTTTCAAATATCGGTAAAGCATTAATCAAGGTTTCTAAAGTCTTTAACTCATTTAACGGCTCAACCAAGTTTGGTTCTCCAACTACTTCACCGTTAAAGAATATGTATGTCTTGTCGTTTACCTTTTTTACCTCGATTTGTATACTCATGTTTGGTCAAGTATAAGATGACCAATTAGATATATTTAACTTACGGTGGTGTTTTATCATTTTTTTTTATGGACATCAGAAAGAAGAATACGAAGGTAAGGGGTACATCTACCCGCTACGGTAGAGACCCCTTACCTTAATGCCCGCCGAGCGGGCTACTAGCCGTGAAGGCTAGTTCAGTATATTTTGCGTCAAAATAGTATTTAAGGCTTTATTTACTTATTTGCCTTATCTTCGTAAACGATATCTATCGCTACTATTCTACCGTTCTCATCTCTCCAGATTTGAACATTAGCATCATGGTATTCAGTGTAATACTCCTTACCACTGAAAATTACCATAACACCATCTCCGTATTCTATATAACGTACACCATCCAAGATAAGATAATGACGCATAACATATATGCTCTGTTGTTTATTAAAAACTTTAACACGTGTATGTAATAAATACAGACCCGCGGGCTTTCTCGACATATTGAGAACCCCGTATTATATCTTATCAACATCGCCCGCGGTTTCTCAACATACCGTCTATTATAATTACGTATATAATAGTATTTATAGCTTTCTAAGGAGCCTCTACGGAGCTTAAAAAAAAAAATAACTGACTTAACACGTTCAAAAATCTATGTAGTAATACGCTAATAGCTGTGCTAATATAATCCTTATACTTTGTTCTATCGATTCGTTCAACTTTTGTTTGATATCGCCTAAATCCTCACTTTGCTCAAAATACTTTTTAGCAGAAATTAGACTATGTAACGTGTTCAACTTCTCCTCCACGTTTATATCGCTTACTTCACCGATGTTTATTTGATTTATCTTAGCGATATAACTACCATCTTTAAGCTCATCTATTTCCAGTTGGACTTTTACTTTCATATTTGGTCATATTAGTATGAGCATCTTTAAGTATAAAAACATTCTGTTAAGTTATTGGTTATCGGTATTACGTTATTTATTATCTCCTTTAAGCATAATACAAGAACATTTTTGAATGTACACCATAACACTGAATACTTATAAATACCCAATTCGCCATATTATTTGATATGCAGACAGAACTACCGTGGTATGTAAAGAAAGTAATGGCGTTATTACCCATAGACGAAAAACAACTACAAGCACCTTTTAGGTATTTTATAGGTAGTATAAGGAGTGGCAAACCACATAAGAGTAAAATTAGAGCTGATACCGATACGATAATACTGATAAAAGGTTATGAGAAATATATAACCGGTATAAGGACATTTAAGAGAAATCCTATTTTTGAATACGTCTTTGTCGAGAAGAAACCGCACAGATATCTTGTTATAGGTAGAGAAGTAGATAACATAATCCAAGCATTTGAACTAGTCTACAAAGATTTGAACAGAGAGCTAAATTGTCAAGAAGCTAATATCAACAACCAAAAACACGTGTTACTTTTAAATGTTCATCCAATAGCCATAGCTTATAATATAGATAAGAACTTAGGAGTTATGTACGAATCGAAAGACATCAAACGGATATCCAGAACAGTTATAGATGATGAGCAATGTATGAAATATAGAGAAACGGTAGAATTTGATTATTTTGGATACCCTCTCACAGTTAAAGAATATCTACTAGGCAATTATCTATTACAATACCTAACATTATTAGGTATTTATGAACAATATAATGGAGGTAAAGATTAGAAATATCAAGCCGAATCATAACGTTTTTTGTACTCGTTTTAGTTCTGAGCCGTATTGTTATCTTTCTAACCTAATACGTTGCCATTATTTATCTAAAACCTGATGTCAAAGAACACGAAGGCAAGGGGTATATCTACCCGCTACGGTAGATACCCCTTACCTGAACCCCGAAGTATTGGGTTACTCGCCGTGTAGGCGAGTTCAATATTTATTAAATTTTTGGGTTATATAAAGCTTTACCTAAAACCCATACTAGTTATAGAATATTTTTACCCGGGTCCAAAAATAAATCGTAAATCTAACAAACCTGCTGACACATTTTGTATTTATATCCTAAGCAGTGCTTTCGAAAATTGTAAATCTGTTAAATCTGCTAAAATTATCAAGTATAGAAAGTGTTAATCCTAAACGTGATTTGTTTAAGATTATATTTTATAATAATTGTAGTGTTCATATATTTAATGTATGCGTTAATTACTGACAAAAACGTGTACCCTAACTTTCAAGTACAAGAGTTAAACAGCCAGGCATCTATATACAACACTACATTTTTACAAGAATTTCCGTTTTTAGTATTGCCTTCAGGAGGGATATATAGATTTCAATTTGAGAATAATACCTTGGTAAAGTTATCTTTAGAGAGGTTTGAAATACAACAAACTAATATTGACCTATTACAATTGACCCAAAACACTTTTGCACAACAGTCATATGATACCACACAACCGTTACCTAATAATGTATCACCTATGGGATATTATGCACAAAGACCACGTCCAGCCCCTGAGTATTTATATATAGAGGGCGATAGTTTCACAGTTAATACTACAACATTAAGTCAAGAGGAGGTTATCGTAGTAAGCCTACCTACTTATGTAGAATTTCAAATGGGTTTAGAGACGTATAACTCTTATTATAACGCTGATTCTGTAATGGTATATCCTACCAATAGTTTCTTTACAAACACTAATGTGATTAACCCATCAGGATGGTATATAACAACCCCATATGGCATACAGTACAGTGTATCAGTAGTACCTATACCAGGAACATTATACACTGTAGCGTTTGACTTAAACGATATAAATAATAATGAATTCGCGTTTACCATTAACGATACTAATTTACCTAACTCCGCGTTCAATAGTACACCTACGATAGATATGGATTTTGTACCACAATATCCATTATCACAGTTTAACACCTTAAATCCTCAATCCGCGATGATAGACGGTCAATATAATTACGGCAATTTCAATAGCTTAGGCATATCTGATGGTATAATGGCAGGAAATTACCCCGTATTCTTTAAGGAGCAATTTACATATGTGGCTAATTTCAGCACAAATAATAACGCGTATTATTACAACACATTAGGTCTGATAAGTCTAAGAGGCACAAAGAAAGGCATTAAATTATACGGTTTATTCTTAGGTGCTAGTGAAATTGTGGAAGTTAATAACCAGGTAATAATGGAATCACCACTTATAATCCCTGCAAATTATACGGGTCAATTATTACAGACTCTATATTCAAGTGGTGGTATATTACCTACCTTAATAAGCAGTAACACCTCATCAATAACTATGTCTACCACTCCTACAAGTAGTTCATCATCATCTCAAAACGCGTCTCAGATTACGTCTAACCAGACTACAACTAATCAGAACAATAACAAAAGCCTAAGCTTATCTGATTTATTATCAACTCCAATAATAATACTATTGTTAGCCCTAATCATATTCGACATAATTATGTTACTAGTGATTGCTAGCAGTAGATAAAAAAGTTAGACTAGTTTTATCTCAAACCTGCTGAAACGTTTCGTATTTATATCCTAAGCAGTACTTTCGAAAATTCTAACCTATAATGAAATCCAGAAATGTAAGTACATAAAAAAAGTTGTATTAGAAAAATATGTCTTTACAAAGACGTTAGGAAATTAATTACAGAATTTACACCAGAGCTTACAGCGTTTGTTATACCATTTACTACGTTATCAACATCTTGTTCTACTACTTCAGGAGCAGGGTCAAAATATTGATGTACTATATCGGTTAGGTATCCATATCCCCTATTTATGAGACTTGTAATAACTTTCGACTCGAATACTGTTAA
>OGCG01000608.1_pt1 | contig 21317 bp, 17 predicted proteins | sample 1570061 | NCBI WGS metagenome assembly OGCG01 (sample SAMN06268698, study PRJEB24515) | hot springs metagenome | isolation source: Joseph's Coat, Yellowstone National Park, Washington, USA | place: USA:Joseph's Coat, Yellowstone National Park, Washington, USA
GTGTGACACTTACGCTCGGCTGAGACAAAATCATCCATTCCGCTCAACAGTTGGCAGCCCCCAGCTGGTCGCTCCGGTCCACGGGGTGCTCGGTCGCCGGGCCATTTGCAGGACTTTAGGTCGCTCAACGCATGGACAGATGTCAATACGTTGTATACTCTGTGCATCGACCATTATCAATGTGAGTCATCGTCAACTTGACAGGAGGCCGTCATGTCCCGTGTGCAGCTCGCTCTCAACGTCTCGGACCTCGAAGCAGCGATCGCGTTTTACTCGAAGCTCTTCGGCGTCGCGCCCGCCAAGCGCCGTCCTGGCTATGCGAACTTCGCCATCGTCGAGCCTCCACTCAAGCTGGTGCTCATCGAAGCCGCGACCGAACGTGAGCCCGGCGTCTCCGGCGCTCTCAACCATCTCGGCGTCGAGGTCGAGAGCACCGACGAGGTGATGGAAGAGAGCGAGAGGCTTGCCGCCGAGGGTCTCGCAACCGAGCTCGAGGAGCAGACGACCTGCTGCTACGCGCTGCAGGACAAGGTCTGGGTCCACGACCCCGACGGAGTGCCGTGGGAGGTCTACACCGTGCTGGCCGACGCTCCGGCGGCTAGCGGGCTTGGCACTGGGGCAATGTGCTGCTCGGCGAGCGACATCGACAGCGGCGCTCCGGCCAGGAGTGACCCGGTGCCGGTCGGCGCACGGGCCAAGTGCTGCTGAGTCGATCGCTCCGATGTCGACCGAGACCACCATCGCGGAGGAGCGCGTCCTCGGGGAGGCGCCGGCCGCGAAGGCGACGCCGATCCGCCGGCTCTCCTTCCTGGATCGCTTTCTGCCGCTTTTGATCCTGGCGGCCATGGGCGTCGGTCTAGCCCTCGGGCGCGTGGTCCACGGCTTCAGCCATGCGCTCGACTCCGCGCAGGTGACGACCGGCGTCTCGGCCCCGATCTTCGTCGGGCTGCTGGCGATGATGTACCCGGTCCTTGCAAAGGTCCGCTACGGACGCCTCGACAGCGTGTGGAGTGACAAGCGCCTGCTTGCCACCTCGCTGGTGTTGAACTGGATCCTCGGTCCGGCCGTCATGTTCGGTCTCGCCTGGGCGTTTTTGGCCGACGAGCCAACTTATCGAACCGGGATCATCATCGTCGGGCTTGCGCGCTGCATAGCGATGGTGCTCATCTGGAACGACCTCTCCTACGGCGACCGGGAAGCCGCTGCCGTGCTCGTCGCGCTCAACTCAGTGTTCCAGATCCTCGCGTACGCCGGGCTCGGCTGGTTCTACCTAGTCGAGCTGCCTCGCCTTCTCGGGCTGCACGGCTCTGGAGGACTTCACGTCTCGGTTGCGCTGATTGCCGAATCGGTGGCGATCTTTCTCGGCATCCCGCTCGTCGCAGGGTTTTTAACCCGGACAATCGGGGAGGCCACGAAGGGCCGTGCCTGGTACGAGGATCGCTTCCTGCCGAGGATCGGTCCGGTTGCTCTCTATGGCCTGCTGTTCACGGTCGTCGTGCTCTTCGGTCTGCAAGGTCGCGAGATCACCGGACACCCGCTCGACGTCGTCCGCATTGCCGCGCCCCTGCTCTGTTACTTCGCGATCATGTGGACGGGATCGTTCGCGCTCGGCAAGGCAATCGGCTTGCCGTACGAGCGCACCGCGACTCTCGCGTTCACCGCTGCGGGCAACAATTTCGAGCTCGCGATCGCGGTCGCGATCGGCACCTTCGGCGCTACCTCCGGCGAAGCGCTGGCAGGTGTGGTCGGGCCGCTCATCGAGGTCCCCGTCCTCGTGGGGCTCGTCTACGTCTCGCTGTGGGCACGTAGACGCTTTGTTGTAGCCGCCGGCGAGCCAGCTAGCTAAAAGAGCCCGATCCCTGCATCTAGCAATCTGCGTCAGCTCCCCCCGGAATGGTGCTTCGCTCGGGAAGTCGCCTTAGAGGTGGAGGTCACCGTCTACGCCTCGGATGTCTCTCGGCCTGCAGGTCTTCGGCCAGGGTCAGGCGAGGTCGAGAGCGCGTCGGCATCGCCGCGACTGCGATCTTCCACCAGATCATGGGCTACGCCGTGTGCGACCTCCAGTCTCCGGCAAGCCGCCCCTCCAAGCCCATAGGACGCGGTCCAGATGGGCGCCGAGAGGCGGGCGAGGCCAGGAGTCGCAACCACCTGAATTGGGAGCGCTGCGTTCCCGGATCGCGCGAGCGCTCTAGTCCCGAGGACCGGCTCAGAGGAGCGGACCCTTTTTCTTTTTGGTTCCGAGGGACCGTCGACTGATCCCTCGACCGCCTTCGCGGCGCATCTTGCGTCGGCCTGAGGCGTTGCTAGCCGGCGCCGGGCCCGGCACTGTTCTCCTGGTGGATGGCGTGCTCCAGCGCAAATCTGGTCGGCGCCAGCTCCTGCGAGCGGACACGGCAACGCCAAATCCGCTCTATTTCGGCGCGCGACGACGGCCGCCGGGCTCCTAGTCGCGCTCCGGGCGGTCGGGCCGGACCTCGGGCCCTGCGGCGCTGGCTGGCGCCGTGACGAGCAGTCATGCGAGGAGTGGTCGCACCTCGGTCTCGTGGATCGCCTCTGCACCGACGCCTCACCCCAGATTGGCGCCCTGTCGACGGCAGGCCGGACGTAGCCGCAGGCTGTGTCGCGCTCGCCTTAAAGACGATGGATGGGCGACTCGCCGCAAAGCTCGCCCGCTATTGCCACCAAACAGCTATCTGCGCCCGGTGGGCATTCAGCCGCCCTGACCGGTGGTGGCACCCTTCGGATCTCAGTGGTGCTGCGAGCGCTTCCTCGGCGCGACAGAGCTGACGGCACCGAGGAAGCCACTTCGTTGCGCTGGATTCGATACGCCCCGGCGGCCTCGCAGCGGCATGCGACGGTGAGCTCCCAGGGAAAGCCCTGTCTGGCCCGGTGTGGCGAGCGTCGGTCGCCGACGCCGGGACGGTGCTCGCGTCGCTTCTAGTTGGCGAGGCAACCGCGCAACGGTCGAGCTATTGACGAGTCGATCGGTGGCTATGGCGCAGTTGTCCTCAAGTGCCTCTTCGACCACGAGATCCTCCATCGAGGGAGCCCAGGAGCACCGGGCGCTCGAGCACCTCGGCCTCGTCGCCACAATGCTCGGCTGGTGGCAGCGTCCCAGTCTTTGCGGAGCGGTCCCGCTCGAGATTCCGGGGGGCTGGCCACCTGTCACCACTCGCACTGGGGCGCGCAGACCAAGGCGATTTCGAGAACGCCGAGGCCATCGCGAGTCGCGGCCCGAATGCGGAGCTCGAGAAGCGATCGCTAAGCGTTGCTGCCGGCGGCGGCGCTCGGCCGGAGGCCCAATCGCTCTGCCCGACTTAGCGGAGGTCGCATTGCTCTAGACGACCACCTGGCGATCCTCGCTGTCCGGCTCGAAGGAGCCCCCGAGGCCGAGACATGTGCAGTTTTCGACACGCACTAGCTGAGTGTCTCGTACCTGTCAGGCGACCAGGAGCCCTTCTTCGCACTGGCGCTCCAGTATTACGGCGACGGCTCGACTTCCTCTGTCGCACAGGATCGTGAAGAGAACTGGTCGGTGCCCCCGGCAGGACTCGAACCTGCGCGCCCGGCTCCGGAGGCCGGTGCTCTGTCCCCTGAGCTACGGGGGCTACCAGGCAAGTGATCTTATGCGCTTAGGGGAGCCCAAGCTTGTGATCGATTCGAGCAGGCGGTCGTAGGCACTCTGCCTCCTAGTGTTGCGCTTGAAATGCAACTCGAAGCGCTAATCGGATCACGATCAACTTGAGCGCTCTTCAGCCAAACCTGCTTCCTGACACGGCTCAAGTAGACCGGCAGGGTCGGCTCCTGGTGGGAGGCGTCGACGTGATGGAGCTGGCGGAGCGTTTCGGAACCCCTCTCTTCGTATACGACGAAACCGAGATGCGTTCACGCTGTCGAGAAGCAGTGGCCGCGTGGGGCCCTGGTGTTGCCTACGCGACCAAGGCCTTCCTCTGCAAGGCCATGGCCAGGGTTGCCTTGGAGGAGGGAATGAATCTGGATGTGGCCACCGGGGGCGAGCTCCACGTCGCAGTCGAGGCCGGGGCGCCACCCGACCGCTTGGTGCTTCACGGCAACAACAAGCTCCCCTCGGAGCTTGTCCGCGCCTTGCGGCTTGGCGTGGGCCGCATAGTGGTGGACTCTTTCGACGAGATCGCCCGGCTTGAAGGCCTCTGCAGCCTAGAGGGCCAGGGGTCGCGCCCAAAGGTCCTCTTGCGCGTCACTCCTGGTGTGGAGGCGCATACCCATGAATACGTGGCCACGGGACAGGTGGATTCGAAGTTTGGCTTTGGGCTCGAGTCCGGGGATGCTGAGCGAGCTATGCGGCTGCTCAAGGAGTCGACCTTCTTGGAGCTTGTCGGCATCCATGTGCACATCGGCAGTCAGATCTTTCGGCTGGATGCTTATTCCCGCACTATCAAGCTGCTCGGGGAGCTCTTCGACCGGCTCGATGCCTTTGGCTCGCTCGGTCTGTCCGAGCTCTGTGTCGGAGGGGGTCTCGGCGTCGCTTACGTGGAAGGAGAGGAGGCCCCCACCATTGCTGAGTGGGCAAGGACAGTCAAAGAAGCGCTTCGGGAGGCGGGCGTGCCCTCGTGGGTCCGAGTGAGCGCTGAGCCGGGGCGCGCGATAGTAGCCCATGCCGCCCTCACCCTTTACACGGTGGGGACAATCAAGCACATCCCGGGCGTTCGAACCTATGTGGCGGTGGATGGGGGCATGAGCGACAACCCTCGGCCTGTCCTCTACGGGAGCGGATATGAGGCCTTCCTGCCAAGAGAGACCTTTGCCGAGCGAACCCTTTCCGCCAGGGTGGTCGGTCGTCATTGCGAGTCAGGAGACGTCTTGGTCTATGACGCCCGTCTTCCCGCAGACATCAGAGTGGGAGACATCCTCGCCACACCCGTGACTGGGGCATACGGCTACTCCATGGCCTCCACCTACAACCGGGTGCCCAGACCAGCAGTCGTCTTTGTGAGAGACGGCGATGCTCGGGTGGTTCTGCGACGGGAAACGGAGGAGGACCTTATGTACCTAGAAGTCTGAGCCTGGGCGGTCGGCGGCGGCTACCCTGCTCCCCGTGCCTCAAGATGTGGTCGGGGTTGGCTTACTTGGCGCCGGCACGGTAGGTAGTGCCCTGGTCGAGCTCCTGACGAGGGAGGCTCTAAGGGAGCGAGTAGGGGTTGGCGTAAAGCTCGTGCGCATAGCTGTGGCCCATCCCGACAAGCCTCGACCTGCCTGGGTGCCCCGGGAGTTGCTCTCTTTTGACCCAAATGAAGTGGTGGAGGACCCCGCCGTAGAGGTGGTGGTCGAGCTGATGGGGGGCTTAGAGCCGGCTCGCAGCGTCCTCCTCAAGGCGCTCGAGGCCAAAAAACCCGTGGTGACTGCCAACAAGGAGCTACTCGCCCGCCACGGGGGAGAGTTGTTTGCCGCAGCAGCCAAGGCGGGAGTGGACCTCCTATTCGAGGCTGCGGTGGGTGGGGCCATCCCCTTGGTGCGTCCCCTAAGAGAGTCACTCGCCGGCGAAAGAATCCATCGTGTGATGGGGATCGTCAATGGCACCACCAATTACATCCTCACCAAGATGTCAGAAGATGGGATGAGCTACGCGGATGCCCTTGCGGAAGCCCAGCAGCGCGGCTACGCGGAGCGGGATCCGAGCGCCGATGTGGAGGGACGGGATGCAGCAGCCAAGGCGGCGATCCTCGCATCCATAGCCTTCGGCGTCGAGGTAGACCTAGCCGACGTTTCAGTTGAGGGCATCACAGCTCTGACGCTCGAGGACATACAGTTCGCGAAGAGAAGCGGCTTCGAGGTAAAGCTGGTTGCGGTGGCCGAGCGGGTCTCTGACGGCGAGCCCCCCGAGCTCTCGGTGCGAGTGCATCCTGCCATGATTTCCCGATCTCATCCGCTCGCCTCGGTGCGAGGGGTCCACAACGCAGTATTCATAGAGGGGGACGCGGTGGGGGAGCTGATGCTGCTGGGTAGGGGGGCTGGGGGCGCCCCAACCGCAGCCGCGGTCCTCGGAGACTTGATAGATGCGGCTCACAATTTGAGGATGGGTGCGGCCAGCCGCAGCCCGATTCGTCGACCAGCCCGCATTCAGCCCCTAGCTGAGCAGAGCTCCTGCTTCTGCGTTAGCCTAGCAGTGGCTGACCGTCCAGGTGTGCTGGCTGCCGTGGCTGGGGTATTTGGCGCCAACAGGGTGTCGATTCGATCGATGGAACAGGTGGATTTGGGTCGCGAGGCTCGACTGGTGTTCGTCACCCACGAGGCGAAGGAAGCCGACATGTCAGCGACGCTGGCTGGGCTTAGACATCTGGAGCCAGTCGACAAGGTCGGGGCGCTTCTGCGGGTGGTGGGCTAGGGGGCTTGATGGCACGAGAGCGGCTTGCTTGGCGGGGAGTAGTCGAGGAGTATCGGGAGTTCTTCGACTTGGAGGAGAAAGCGCCTGTCGTAACCCTAAGAGAGGGTGCCACGCCCTTATATGAGGCTCCTCGACTCTCCGAGGCCGTAGGGGCCCGGGTGCTGCTCAAAATGGAAGGTGCCAATCCCACTGGGTCGTTCAAGGATCGAGGAATGACCTTTGCCATCACCAAAGCGGTGGCGCAGGGTGCGCGAGCTGTGGTGTGCGCCTCCACTGGCAATACCGCGGCCTCCGCAGCCGCTTATGCAGCCAAGGCTGGCTTGGCCTGCGCGGTCTTGATCCCCGAGGGCTACATAGCACTAGGCAAGCTTGCCCAAGCGCTCGTATACGGAGCCTCGGTAGTTCAAGTGCAGGACAACTTCGACGTGGCCCTGGACATAGTGCGTCGTCTTCCCGAGGTAGCCCCAGTCACTGTCGTGAACTCGATCAATCCGCATCGCCTCCAAGGACAGAGGACTGCCGCATTCGAGATTTGCGATGCCTTGGGGGACGCTCCGGACATACTCTGCATTCCGGTCGGCAACGCTGGCAACATCACGGCTTACCACATGGGTTTCAAGGATTACATTGCCGCTGGGCTAGCGAGCCATTTGCCAAGGCTGTGGGGATTTCAGGCGGCCGGCGCTGCTCCATTGGTCCTCGGGCATCCGGTTGAAAAACCAGAGACTGTGGCTACCGCTATCAGAATCGGCCACCCCGCATCGGGCGAGGCTGCCTTGGCGGCAGCTCGTGACAGCGGAGGATTCATAGATTCCGTTACCGACGAGGAGATACTTGCGGCGTATCGTTTCTGCGCGGAGCGCGAGTCAATCTTTTGCGAGCCGGCGTCTGCGGCCTCGGTAGCAGGTTTGCTGAAAAAGGGGGCTCCCTCTGGGGCCACGGTGGTTTGCGTGCTGACTGGCAGCGGTCTCAAGGACCCCGATACTGCGATATCACAAGTTAAAGTGCCGGTGGCCATCGAGCCGAAGCTAGAAGAGGTATTGGCGCACCTGGGTATTTGAGGCTCGGGCGGCTGGCCTCGTTTAGGAAGCGGTGGTTGTGAGTGGGCATTGCCCACGCTATGCTGATGCTGCAGCTATTAGACGTTCCGGAGTACGCTCCGGAGGGAACCTCCAGCGTACCTTTGTTCGCGGGCCAGCTGAGTCTGAGCGGGGCAGCCAGTCATCTGCCTGTTTGCTAGCCAGCTTGTATCGAGTCCCTCCAAGGGACCGGGCAGGCCCGGATCCGGTCTCGTCGTCTGCAATAGAAACGCCTACTCGCTCTGGCGAGTGGGAGTTGCGCTACCGTCCCTCTAGGAACGAACGAGGTGCTTGATGAGCGGTGAGCAGCAGCTCGAGCGCTCGGTACTCGAACGCAAGGACCGCAAGGAGCTTTTTGCAATTGCCCAGGCTTTATCCCTGAAGCCTTCGCAGCGGGCCCGCAAGGCCGAGCTGATCGAACAGATTCTCGAAGCGGCTGGAATCTCCCAGGCGCCAGGTGGGCTTGAGGCTGAGCCGGAGGAAGGTCGGTCCCGGGCGAGGCGCTCGCAGAAGTCAGCAGTCGAGGCACAATTGCCCCTGGGCGGCTCCGCTTCAGAGGTCGCCGAGGCTGCTGCGGAGCGCAGTGCCATAGCGCTGCTAGAGCCTGCCTTGGAGGCTGGCCAACCAGAGACGCTAGAAGTCTCGGCCCAGGCTGGCGAGGCTGTCTTGGGACGCGAGGCCCCTTCCAGGGAAGCCCCCTTGGTGGAGGGTCCGGAGCGGCGAGCAAATGGTTCACAGAACGGCCGTTGGCAGGGCAACGGTGCCGCGGTTGCCCACGAGACAGAGGCGACCGGGAGGCGTCGACGCCGGCGCAATCGGGACCGCTCTCGGGAGGTTAGCGAGCGTGATGGTACTGCCCAACCCGAAACGGCCTCCTATCAGGGAGAATTGGTCGAAGTGGCCGGCCTGCTCGATCTGAGGGAAGAGGGCTTTGGGTTCCTGCGCACCAGCGGTTACTTGCCAAGCGCGAAGGACATATGCGTGCCCGCTGGACTCGTTCGTCGGCTCGGGCTGCGCAAAGGGGACTGGATCGAAGGTGTGAGTAGGCCTGCGGCGGCCTCGGAGAAGTACCCGGCCCTAGTAAGGGTGGACACTGTCTGCGGCATATCCGCCGAAGAGGCGCGGGGGCGTCCTCGTTTCGAGGACCTGACGCCACTCTTTCCCGACGAGCGGCTCCGCATGGAGATCCCGACGGAGCCAACCAACATCACAGCGAGGATCATCGACTTGATCTCGCCTATTGGCAAAGGCCAGCGTGGCCTTATCGTGTCGCCTCCCAAGGCCGGCAAGACCACGATCATGAAGCAGATCGCGCATTCGATCGAGGTGAACAATCCCGAGGTGCATCTGATCGTGCTCCTCGTGGAGGAGCGGCCCGAGGAGGTTACCGACATGCGCCGATCGGTCAAGGGAGAGGTGGTCGCCTCGACCTTCGATCGGCCGTCTGAGGAGCACACGCAGATCGCAGAACTCGTCTTGGAAAGGGCCCGTCGTCTTGTAGAGCTAGGTCGGGACGTGGTGATCATTTTGGATGGCATCACGAGGCTCGCCAGGGCCTATAACATGGCGCAGCCGGCCACGGGGAGGATCATGTCCGGTGGTGTTGACTCGGGAGCTCTCTACCCACCGCGGAAGTTCTTTGGCGCAGCTCGCAACATCGAAGAGGGGGGCTCGCTCACGATTCTTGCTACCGCCTTGGTGGAGACGGGTTCCCGGATGGACGAGGTCATCTTCGAGGAATTCAAGGGAACGGGCAACATGGAGCTGCGGCTGGATCGCAAGCTCGCTGAGAGGAGGATCTTCCCCGCCATCGACGTGAACGCCAGCTCCACCCGACACGAGGAGCTCCTCTTCGATCGCCAGCAGCTGCAACAGGTCTGGAAGCTTCGGAGGGTACTGAACGCGCTCGCTAGTGAGGGAAGCGGAGCCCCTGGCCTCGAGCTCCTGATCGACAAGATCAGGACGACCCGGAACAACGACGAGTTCCTGGCGGAGGTGGCAAAGAGCCCAGGGGTCTGATGTCAGCGGATGCAAAAGACGAGCTCGGCCCTATTCTTTGTATCTGGAAGTGAGCGAGGTAGGAGATGAAGCAAGACATACACCCCCCCTACGTACTTTCGAGGGTGACCTGCAGCTGCGGCAACACCTTCCTCACGCGCTCCACTAAGGGGGACATGCATGTAGAGCTCTGCAGCCAGTGTCACCCCTACTACACCGGACGTCAGAAGCTGGTAGACACTGGAGGCCGCGTTGAACGGTTCCAGCGCCGCTACGGCAACCGCACTCGAAGGCGAGGCTGACGTCTGAACGAGGAAGTCATCACTAACGCGCGCCAAGAGCGCGACAGGCTCCTCGAGGAGCTCTCACGCCCCGAAGTCATATCGGACAAGCGCCGCTTCAAAGAAGCCTCGCGACGCCTCAAGCACATGGAGTCTATTTTGAAGGCCGCGGAGACCGTAGGCCGGCTCGAGGCGGACCTCGCGGCAGCGGAGGAGCTAGCCGAGGAGTCGGCTGGTGCCGAGCGTCAGTCGATGCGAGAGGAGGCCCAACGCATCGAGGCGGAGTTGGCAGCCGCGCAAAGCGAGCTTGAAGAGCTCCTCTTGCCCCCAGACCCCAACGACGGCCGTGACGTGGTGGTAGAGATCAGGGGGGCGGAAGGGGGGGAAGAGGCCAACCTGTTCGCGAAAGACCTCTACGAGATGTATTTGCACTTCGCCGAGCGCCAGGGATGGAAGGTGGAACCACTTGGAAGCCACCCCTCCGACCTCGGAGGCTTCGACGAGGTGAGCTTCGTGTTGAGGGGCGAGGGAGTCTGGAGGCGCATGCGTCATGAGGCGGGGACTCATCGGGTCCAAAGGGTGCCCGTCACTGAGTCGCAGGGCAGAATCCATACCTCCTCAGCCACGGTGGTGGTGATGCCGGAGGCGGAGGAGGTTGAAGTCGAAATCGACCCCCAGGATCTCCGGGTGGAGGTTTTTCGCTCCACGGGCCCAGGTGGTCAGTCGGTGAACACCACGGATTCTGCCGTGCGAATCACGCACCTACCCACTGGGATCGTCGTAACCATGCAGGACGAGAGGAGCCAAATTCAAAATCGCGCCAAGGCCATGATGGTGCTTAGGGCGAGGCTGCTCGCAGCCGAGCGCCAGCGCAAGGAGGAGGAGGCCAGCCGGGCTCGGCGCGGCCAGATAGGTGGTGGAGGCAGGGCTGAGAAGATTCGTACATACAACTTCAAGGAGAACAGAGTCACAGATCACCGCATCGGGCTTACTCTCCACAAGCTGGATCGGGTACTGATGGGGGAGCTGGAGGAGATTTCCGATGCTCTGCTGGCCCACGAGAGGGCCAGAGCTTTGGCCGAGCGCAACTAGGCGGTGACAGAGCTCGCTCAGTTTGGCTCCGGGGGCGAAGAGAACCATCAAAGCTGGCGCCAGCTCTATTTTCAGGCGAGGAGGGCTTTAGGGCGCGACTTCGAAGCGCGCCTTATGGTGCAACAGCTGGCGGGGAAGTGGGGGGCAGAGTTCTGGGTCTCGGCAGACCAAGCGGCTCCTCCCGATGCCCTTGGGTTACTTGGCCAGATGATTGAGAGGCGTCTCAGCCACGAGCCCCTCGCATATGTCCTCGGCTCCTGGAGCTTTCTTGGAATCGAGGTGGCCGTCGGGCCGGGCGTGATCGTACCGAGGCCCGAGACCGAGGTCACAGCGTGGTGTGCCATAGAGAGGCTCAGGGGGATGGCTGGCTCAAGGCGCCTGGAGATAGCAGATCTAGGAACCGGATCTGGCGCTATTGCCCTGGGGCTCGCGCGCTTCGGTGGCCCGGTGCGAGTCTGGGCCGTTGAGCTCTACGACGAGGCAGCTAGCTGGGCAAATCGAAACCTGAAATCGCATCCGGAGCTAGCCTCGTTGATTGAGCTTCGCCGAGGTAGCTGGTATGAGGCACTTCCGGAGGAGCTACGGGGCGGTCTGGACCTGGTCGTATCCAACCCCCCATACGTGGCGGCATCCGAGGTTGAGACCCTCGAGCCAGAGGTTGCGGTATGGGAGCCACGCGAGGCGTCGGTGGCGGGCGAAAGCGGGCTCGAGGCCAGCCTTGAGGTGCTCGGAGGCGCTCGGGAGTGGCTTCGAGAAGGGGGCGAGGTGGTCTTGGAGGTCTCGGCAGATCGGGCAGAAGAGACAGCAGAGGCGGCAAGGAGGGCAGGTCTTGCTGTGGTAGAGACAAGGGTTGATTTGGCAGGCCGACCGAGGGTCCTTGTGGCGCGGCGGGACTAGGCGAGGTGGCTCAGATCATATCGATGGACGGCTGGGACAGGCCGGATTCAACTCTCCTGCGCAGCCTCCGCGACCAGCTCGCCCAGGGGCAGCTAATCGTTGTGCCGACGGACACCGTCTACGGCTTGGCGGCAGATCCCTTCGTAGAGGGGGCAACCCTTCGCATCTTTGAGGCGAAGCGGAGGCCGCCAGGTCTTTCGCTTCCCATACTCTGCGCCAGCGCTGACCAAGCCCGCTCCCTGGCCAAACAGTGGGGGCAGCTGGCCGAGGCGCTGGCGGCTCGGTTCTGGCCGGGGCCTCTCACTTTGGTGGTCGAGCGCTCTTCGGCCTTGGCGGAAGTGGAGCTGGGCGGGGACCGATCGACGGTCGGGCTCAGAGTGCCTGACCACGAGTTCCTGAGGGCGTTGCTCGAGGAGGGTCCGCTAGCTGTCACCAGCGCGAATATTCACCGTGACGCTCCCGCCTCCCTAGCGGGCGAGGCCGCAGCTTCCCTCGGCGGGGATGTCTCGGTGATAGTGGACGGCGGGATTTGCGGCGGCATCGTGTCCTCAGTAGTCGATGTTCGGGAGGGACTGATCGTGCTCCGTGAGGGGGCCATAGACAAGCCTGCCTTGGAGGCTGCCCTCGGAGCTATTTAGGGGCACTGGTCGCGTTGCGCATCCTTTGTGTCTGCACAGCCAATCTTGTGAGATCTCCGATTGCCAAAGTCGCCTTCGAGCGGGCTCTGAGTTTGGGAGGAATAGAGGCAGAAGTCGCCTCGGCTGGGACGGCGGCTCTGGTGGGAAGGCCGCCCCTCGCCGATGCAGCCCAGGCAGCCCAGAGGTTGGGACTGGATATCACCGGAGAGCGGGCTCGCCAACTGGAGGCCAAGCACCTCCAGGACGTGGACCTGGTGGTGGCGATGACTCGAGAGCACCTGAGATGGGCTGTGGCTCTCGAGCCCCGGATCTGGCCCGTCGCCTACACGCTGAAGCAGCTGGCCCGGCGAGTTCAAGCCGAGCCGCCGACAGGCGACGTCGCCTCATGGCTGGCTGAGATAGCGAGAGAGCGTTCCAAGACGGAAATGCTGGGTCGTCTAGCAGCCGACGACCTCATGGATCCGGTCCGCCAGGGGCGCCGAGCGATCTTTGCTTGTGCCGAAGAGATCGTGCGGCTCGTTGACGAAGTCGTAGCGGGGCTTTGGGGACCTCTCCGGCGAGCCGTAGGTCCGCTCGGTTGAGGCGTAGGCTAAGCACCATGGATACGCCCGAGCGGCTAGCTCTTCCGAAGAGGCGCAGCCAGCAGTGGTATGCGGGACGGGACCGGAACTCCTATATCCATCGCGCCTGGATGCGGCGGGGTCTCCCAGCTGACGCCTTCAGTCCGAACCGTCCCCACATAGCCATACTGAACACAGCGTCAGATCTGTCTCCCTGCAACCGACACCTCAACCGCATCGCCGAATCGGTGAAGGCCGGGGTGTGGGAGGCAGGCGGAGTGCCTCTCAACATGCCCACCATGTCCCTCGGGGAGACGCAAGTGCGCCCGACGGCCATGCTCTGGCGCAACCTGCTTGCAATGGAAGCAGAGGAGTTGCTCCGGGCCAATCCAATCGATGGTGCAGTTCTTCTGGCCGGATGCGACAAGACCGTGCCTGGACTGTTGATGGCAGCCTTGTCGGTGGACCTCCCTTGTCTCATGGTGCCAGGAGGCCCTATGCTCACCGGGCATTTCAAGGGCCAGCCACTTGGCTGCGGCACCGATGTGTGGCGGCTGTCTGAGATGGTGAGGGCTGGAGAGCTCGACGAGTCCGACTTTCTCGCCTCCGAGTCTGCAATGATAAGGAGCGAAGGGCACTGTAACACCATGGGAACGGCTTCGACCATGGCGGCCATGGCGGAGGCGCTCGGATTGACTTTGCCCGGAACGGCATGGATTCCAGCTCCGGACACCCGACTTGCTGAGAGGGCACATGCCGCCGGGAGGCTGATCGTGGAGATGGTGGACGCTGAGCGGCGTCCCAGCAGGCTTCTCAGCTTCGGGTCCTTTGCGAACGCGATAGTGACCTTGGCCGCGATTGGAGGTTCCACTAACGCCGTGATTCACCTCTTGGCCATGGCAGGCCGGGCGGGGGTCGAGCTTCGCCTGGAGGACTTCGATCGGATCGGCTCTCGGGTGCCTCTTCTTGTGAACGCTCAGCCGGCAGGGTCGTATCTCATGGATGACGTGTTTCGGGCTGGGGGGCTTATGGCGGTGCTGGGGGAGATAAAGGACCTTTTGGACCAAGAGGCCTTGTGTGTAACCGGCAAGCCACTCGTCGAGGAGGTGAAGGGGGAGATATTCGACGAGAAGGTAATCAGGCCACGCGAGAACCCGATCCAAGATTCGGCAGGCATTGCGGTTCTCTATGGCAACCTGGCGCCGAGGGGAGCTGTGATCAAGCCCGCCGCCGCGTCAAGCCATCTACTTCGCCATCGGGGGAGAGCGGTGGTCTTCGACAGCATCGAGGATCTCCACCGCCGCCTCGACGACCCGGACCTAGATGTCGATGAGGACTCGGTACTGGTGCTCAGGGGCTGCGGCCCAAAGGGCTACCCCGGAATGCCGGAGGTTGGCAATATGCCGTTGCCTCGCAAGCTCTTGGTAAAGGGCATCAGGGACATGGTGAGGCTGAGCGACGCTCGTATGAGCGGAACTGCCTATGGGACGGTGGTTTTGCATGTGTCGCCGGAGGCGGCAGCGGGAGGTCCCTTGGCGCTCGTTCAAGACGGGGACTATGTCGTTCTCGACGTAGGTCAGAGGCGTCTGGACCTGGATGTTTCCAAGGAGGAGTTGGCTCGCCGGTCACCCTCGCCACGCTTTCTCGATGCCTGTGCCCGAGCTCCACGCGGCTGGGAGCGGCTGTATCTCGACCACGTGCTGCAGGCAGACGAAGGGGCCGATATGGACTTCCTCGTCGGGAGCAGTGGGAGCAGGATAGGAAGGGATTCCCACTAGCCAGGGAACCTGAGGACTGCATTTATGGCAGAGGCCGAGAACGGATACGAGGCTTGGCTCCGATATGGTGGCAGCCATCCAAACTTGGCTTTCCTCGGCAGCTTTCAGTGGGCTCTCCAGCTGGAGGGTCGCAGCCCGGTTTCACTTCGTGCAAGAGAGGAGCTGGAGCGGGGCTTTCGGGGTCTGCTTTCGATAGCGATCTCGCGTTCGCCGGCGCCAGTAGGCCACGCGCGGCTGAATCTTCGGTTGGCAAAGGGGCCAGAGGCAGAGGCGCTTGGTCGGGAGGGCTTTTCCATTGAATTTCACACCCCGGGTCGCGGAAGGGACGCCCCTGCAATTGAGATTGCAGCTGGGAGCGAGGCGGCTCTTGTGTGGGGAGCTTTCTCGCTTCTAAGAAGGATCGAGACAGGCGAGCTCAAAGAGGGCCGGGTGGGCGAAAGGCCACGGGCGGCTCTTAGGCTGCTTGAACACTGGGACAACCCGGATGGCTCGGTGGAGCGGGGCTACGCAGGCGGATCCATCTTCTTTCGCGGTGGTCGTATCATGCCAGTTTCGGAGAGGACCCGCGACTACGCGCGCCTGGTTGCCTCTGTGGGCTTGAACGGCGTCGTCCTGAACAACCCCAATGTTGGACCGCCCGGAGCGGAGCTGCTGAGCGCTCCGCGATTAGAGGAATTGGCTAGCCTGGCCCGTCTGCTTTCTGAATGGGGGATCCGCGTGTATCTCTCCGTTTCGTTCGCGAGTCCGATCCTCTGCGGGTCATGCGGTTCCGCAGACCCCGAAGATCCTGCCGTCAGGGCTTTCTGGGCGGACAAGGCCGAAGAGATCTACTCTTGGGTTCCAAACTTTGGTGGCTTCTTGGTAAAGGCCGACTCGGAAGGCCAGCCTGGTCCCGCGACATATCACAAGAACGCGGCCCAGGGGGCAAATGTCATTGCAGAGGCTTTGGAGCCCTTTGGGGGAGTGGTCCTTTGGCGCTCCTTTGCCTATGGCTATCCATACGACTGGAGGGATAGGAAGCGGGACCGGGCAAGGGATGCCTATGACATCTTTGCCCCCTTGGACGGGCAGTTTGCCGCGAACGTGATCCTCCAGGTGAAATATGGTCCACTTGACTTCCAGGTGCGTGAGCCAGTCTCCCCGCTGCTTGGAGCTATGCCCAGGACACAGCAGATGCTGGAGGTGCAGCTGACCCAGGAGTACACAGGACAGCAGCGCCACGTCTGCTACCTGGTTCCGCTGTGGAGGTATGTGCTCGACTGGGACACCTATTGGAACGGGGAGGGCTCAACGGTCGCCAAGGTGGTCGATGGCTCTCTTTGGGGATGGGAGAAGTCCGGTATGGCTGGGGTGGCCAACGTAGGCGACTCATTTTGCTGGACGGGACACCCTTTGGCTGCTGCGAATCTTTATGGCTTTGGTCGCCTTGCTTGGGACGCAAGCCTTTCTGCCGAAAAGATTGCAGATGAGTGGATTGCGCTCAGCTTCGGTCGGGACCCCATGGTCCAAGAGACCGTCCGAGGCATCTTGCTTCGCTCCTGGCCTGCTTTCGAGGCTTACTCGGCTCCTTTAGGTGTGGGCTTCATGGTAAAGCCTGGAACCCATTATGGAGCCGATCCTGATGGATATGAGTACTCGCCGTGGGGGACATATCACTATGCGGATCACCAAGGCGTTGGGGTGGATCGCACTTCTAAGGGCACCGGCATGGTCGAGCAGTATGCCGAACCGCTCAGGTCGATCCTTTCGGACCCCGCAACCTGCCCGGAGGAACTGCTGCTCTTCTTTCACCACCTTTCGTACGACTACCGACTCAGATCCGGCAAGTCCCTTATACAGCACATCTATGACTCCCGTTTCTGGGGGGCAGAGGAAGTGCGGCAGTTCCTTGCTGCGTGGGAGGCCCTGGAGGGACGCGTGGACCCGGTTCGCTTCCGCGTCGTCCGCCGCCTCCTCAAGCGCCAGGCTGAAGAGGCGGCGGAGTGGCGTGATGTCGTGTCTGCCTACTTTTTCAGGAAGTCAGGCCATAGAGACGAGCATGGGAGGCAGCTCTTTTAGTGCACTTGGGGGAGCTCGCAGCCTCTGCTATGGCTCCCAGGGAAACTGTTCGCCCAACGCTGTCTTCGTGGGCGGGAGGTTGGCTTGGGAGTAGGTGGCTATGGGCCCGTCTAGGACGAGGGTTGTTTGGGCGAGGAGGGTGCCGGCGGATGAGCCTGTAGCGAAGACGAATTCGCCCGGTTCCACGACAAAGTTCATCTCCTGATCGTAGAAGGCGAGCCGACCAGCCGGAATTCTGAAAGACACCCATCTCGCCATTCCGGGATCGACCGGGACTCTTGCGAAGGCGACCAGCTGCCTTTCTGGTCTGGAGACCGAAGCCACCAAGTCGGTGGCGTAGATCTGGACGACTTCTTCGCCCGGGCGGTTCCCAGTGTTTGCGATCAGTACCTTGACTTGTATGGGGGACTGGGTATCTTGCCCTTCTACCTCAAGGGATGCGTGGACGAAGCTGGTGTAGCTGAGGCCATGGCCAAAGGGGAACAGAGGTGTGTGGGGGCAATCGGTGTAGTCTCCGTAGAACATTGACTTGTCCCCTCGGCCCCTGTGGCTGTGGTAGAGAGGGATTTGGCCGGCTCTTCGCGGAAGTGTGACTGGTAACCTTCCCCCTGGCTCGACGTCGCCAAACAAGACGTCTGCTAGCGCAGTGCCACCTTGCTCTCCGGGCGGCCAGACTTGTAGCACGGCTGACGATAAGCGGACTACTTCTTCAAGCTCGTGAACCCGTCCGCTCATGATCACGCAGACTGTGGGGGTGCCAGTAGCTGCCACCTGGCGGACCAGCTCCTCCTGCAAGCCGGTCAGGCGGAGATCGGTCGCATCTCTTGCTTCGCCAACTGTCGAGGTGGTGTGCAGGCCACTGCGCCCTCCTACTATCACCACTGCTACTTGGGCATTTTTGGCTGCTTCTACGGCCTCGGCCAGCTCCGCATTGTCAGTGGTGGAGACATCGCATCCCTTGACGTAGGTCACCTCGGCTTTTGGACCCAGCTTGGCGATAATCCCGGCTAGAGGGGTGACATGAGGGGTGAAGATGAAGCCAGGTCGCATGGTTCCGACAGAGCCTGGGAGCGCCAGCAGGTCTGCTGCGCTATCGTCCCCGTCGGCTTTCTGCGCCCTTTCGATCAGAGTCTCCTGGTGAGCTGGGTAGTGATAGTCCCCCTGCATCAGGCGTGGATTGTTCGCCCCGGGTCCGATGACCGCAATCCGAGATATGTCCCGGCGCAAGGGAAGCACCCCGTCGTTTGAGAGGAGAATGATTGCCTTCGTGGCGACACGTCTTGCGAGCTCGACGTTTCTCGGGTTGGAGAAGACTTCGTTGACAGCGCTCTCGTCCACGTAGGGGTTTTCGAAAAGGCCGAGTCGGGCTTTGGCTACGAGCACGCGGAACACCGCCGCGTCAACAAGCTCGATTGGGACCTCGCCCTTGTCGAGCGCTTCCCGGAGCGGCTCGCCAAAGCAGTCAAGCACGGGGAGCTCGATGTCGATCCCAGCCGAAAGCGCCCGACGGGCCGCCTCACGGCGTCCTGAGGCCACTCGATGATAGCTAGCCAAAAGCCCAACTGAGAAGTAGTCAGCTACTACGACACCGTCAAAACCAAGCTCTTCCCGAAGTAGTCCGGTTAGCAGCTCTCTCGATGCGGCACAAGGCACGCCGTCTACCGAGCTGTAGGAGTTCATCACTGAGGCGAGCCCTGCTTCCCGTATCGCCGCGGCGAACGGCTCCGCAAAGACTTCTCGCAGTTCTCTCGGGCCCACGTGGACAGGGGCGTGGTTGCGTCCACCTTCGGGGAGCGAGTGGGCCACGAAGTGCTTGCCGGTGGCAAGGACCCCATTGTGAAGATCGTCGGTTTGCATGCCACGTACGTACGCGGCGCCTATGGCACCTGCGAGGACGGGATCTTCTCCGTATGTTTCTTCTACCCGTCCCCAGCGAGGATCCCTCGCTACGTCGAGGACTGGGGCCAGGCTTTGGCGTGCTCCTACGGCCATGAGCTGCCGGCGGATTGTGTCGGCTACCTCTTGTACGAGTGCCGGATCCCACGTGGAGGCTAGGCCGATTGCCTGCGGAAAGACTGTCGCGCCCCTGGCGCAGTATCCGGCTAGGGACTCCTCATGTACCAAAGCCGGAATGCCGAGGCGGGTCCGCTCCACCAACACCTTCTGCAGCTGGTTCGCGAGCCGAGCGCTTTCTTGTGGCAGCAGTGCCGTCGTGGCCCCGATTCGGGTGATCTGGCCGATTCCGTGAGGTATGCGATCTAGTACCCTTTCGGGATCGACCGTGCCCTCTGGGACGAGGTCAGCCAGCCAGACTCCACCAAGCTGGGCGAGCTTCTCGTCTAGCGTCATCTGCCCGAGGATTTGTTGGGCACGCTCCTCGGCTGAAGCCGAATACGCGCGGCTTGCCATCGCGGTCACGGACTCTCCTTCTTTTGGTCACCAAAGCGTCTATTGCAAAGCCAGGCCACCGAGCCCCTTTACAAATTGCCGGCGGAGTCCTATGTAGAGGGCCAGGAGCGGCAGCACCGAAAGGAGTACTGCCGCCATTACTACCGGCACGTTTACCCCGTACTCCGATGCCGTGGAGAACTTAAAGAGCCCGAGCGGAAGCACGGTGTCGTTGTTGCTCTGGGTCAGGATCAGCGGCAAAAGGAAGTTGTTCCAGGCGCCTAGTCCCGCGTAAATGCTGACCGTGGCAATGATCGGCCTCGACATGGGAACCACCAGGCGGAGAAAGATGGTCCATTCGCTGGCTCCGTCAACGCGCATTGCGTCGAAGAGCTCCCTTGGGATCCCCCTCACGTAGCTCACCATCAAAAGGACCGAGACGGAGCAGAGCGAAGCGGCAGTTACCAGGACCAACGTGTAGAGCTTGTCGTAGATGTGAAGTTTCACCACAATCACGAAAATCGGTATGACTATCGCTTGTATAGGAATGGCGAGGCCAGCGAGGAGCAGTCGGAAGGACAGGCGCCCAAAACGAGATGGATGCGTCACTATGCGCCATGCAGCAGCCAGCGATAGCCCCACTACCAGCGCTATTGTGCCTGCCGCGAACTCAGCGCTGTTTCGGAAATCTGTAGCGATGCCGCTTCCTTGGAAGACGGCTGAATAAGACGAGGTGCTTAGCCCACCCGTGGGGAGCCATGGATTCGCGCTCAAATACTGGCTCTCAGAGCGAAAACTGGTCAGGATCATGTAGTAGATCGGGACAAGGACGAAGACGAGCCATATGGTGGCGAGTACCACCCCTACGGCTCGAAGCGGCTTGGACCCGGCTCCGACTGAGGCGAGTGCTGGCCTGGTCTTTCGGATGTGCCGAGTCTTGGCTGGCTGTTTGCTGGCAGTGCCAGCGAGGGCTCCCTGGGCATGGATCAGATCTGGGGAAGTGGTAGTGCTCAATGCACACCTCCGCTGTCTGACCTCAGCATTCCGAGGCCGGTAATCCGAAGGATCGTTAGTGCTACGGCTATGCCTAGTACGCCGAGGACCACCGCAAGGACGCTGGCATATCCAAAGGTGGTCTCCATGAAGCCGACGTTGTACATGTCGAGGGCGAGCACACGAGTGGTGTCCCCTGGGCCTCCCAGCGTGAGGATGTAGATGATGTCGAAATAGGTAAGAGACCCCACCAAGATGAGGGTTGTTGAGGTTGCTATCGAGTAGCGGAGCTGGGGGAGGGTCACGTACCAGAAAGCCTGCCAGGGGCCTGCCCCATCCACTCTGGCGGCGTCGTATAGCTCAGATGGAATAGCCCTTCGACCAGTCTGATAGATGAGCATGTGGAACGGAACAAACTGCCAGGTGATAATGGCCACGATCACATAGAGGGTGAGGTGGGGGTCCCCTAACCAGTTCTGGTTCAAGAAGTTGAGGTGTAGATGCATCGCAAGCCATGCCAGTCCGCCGAAGTCCGGGGTGAGCACGCCTTGCCACATAAGGGCAATTCCGGCCGTGGACAGCAGTAGGGGAAGTAGGTATAAGGCGGAATAGACGGCGCGATACCGCTGCGTTCCTGCAGTAAATAGTCCGAGTGCCATCGCGAGGGGGGTCTGTATGACCCAGCTCAGGAGAGCTAGCTCTACGGTCACCCAGAGAGAGTGGTGAGCAGTCGGGTCGCTAAAGAAGTGGCTCCAGTTGGAAAGTCCTACCCAGTGAAGCTTGCCGACGACGTTCCAGCTGGTGAAGCTAAGGATGAGCGCAAAGATGACCGGCACCACTATGAAGACTCCATAGAGGAGCATGATGGGCGAGATGCCGCTCAGGTCGGCCAAGACCTGAGCGGTGTCGCGACGGCTGGATCGGCCAGTCTGGCCGAGAGCCGGTCTAGCGAGGACTCCTGCGCTCTGCATGATTTCTGTATAGGACAGTTGCCTGTCCTACCCCCTTTCTATGAGTGGCGCGGGCGGACTTTTGGGGTGAGCCTGTCATTAGTTGGTGGGGGAGTTGGTGGTGGGCAGTTATTCGTGGGGGCCAGCTGGGCTCAGGGACCCGCGGCCCAAGTCCGTTTCGATCCATGTGTTCTTCATGCCTAGCTCGGAACAGCAAAGACCTGGCGAGTCAGGGGGGGCCGGC
>OGCG01000610.1_pt1 | contig 21275 bp, 19 predicted proteins | sample 1570061 | NCBI WGS metagenome assembly OGCG01 (sample SAMN06268698, study PRJEB24515) | hot springs metagenome | isolation source: Joseph's Coat, Yellowstone National Park, Washington, USA | place: USA:Joseph's Coat, Yellowstone National Park, Washington, USA
GCATGCCATATTCGTCTAATGCAGCGCCATCTCGGCTTATATCTCTCGTCTCTAAGTAGCAACCACTCCATTTAGCTGTTTATTTATTATTTTCTATTCAATATAATTACATAGCCGGTGTGAATGTGACCAATGTCCTAGCTTATACGGCAAGGGCCTATGCTTCTAACCTGCGCATAATCCTATTTTTTTCGCTTTCACTGATCATAGCCTTCCTTATACCTTTGCTCGCATTTTTCCCGACCTATAACGACATGGGCGCTATATTTGTAAGAACTGCGAGCGAATTGCTCAACCTTAATGCGTTTACATTCTCTGTAATAGTGCTGTCGGTTTTCTTCTCGCTTGTATTCCTAAGCTTCGCCATAGTTGCGATAAACATAATTGTAAAGCACGGCAGGACGCATGTAAGGATTAGGAAGGAGGTACTTGAGGGTCTGGAAAAGTATACAAGCAGGGTGTTTGTGGTGTTGCTCCTATTCACCCTGCTGCTCTCTATATTCAATTTAGCTGTATACCTTCTTGGGCTCCCTGCCTACGTCTATTACATAATCACCCTTCTTATAATACCTTTCTTCTTCTACACCCCTTCTTCGATAGTAATAGATGATCTCAGGATAATCAGGGCAATGCAGATGGGCACAAAGTTCTTCTTCAAGCGCTTTGACTACTTCCTGCTATGGCTTTTCATCGCCATAGTCGCGCTTACCTTCTTCGACGCTATCTTCCTCGCCTTAAGCCACACCCTCATATCAAGCTATGCGATGCTCATCTTCAATGCTGTGTTCATAGTGCCGTTTCTGGTTCTGCTTCAGAGCGAGATGTATATGAAGCGCTTTGCAATGCTGAAGAGGTAACGCCACAGCTTTCCCTGCCTGTTCTGCTTAGGTGCTTAGGCATTTGCTGTGCTTGCGCCTGTCAAAATTCAACTCACGCGTGCACTAAGAAATGCTTATAAATCTCTTTTCATAAGCTTTTAACATGCGACACAGCCACACGCTCACTCTTCTGATGCTTCTGTCACTGCTTCTGCTAGCGCCCCAAGCGGGCGCACAAAGCAGCAGTTGTTCACCCATCACATTACCTTCTAGTCTAACAAACTCGCTTAGCGATGCAGTGAGCGTGTCGTTCATTGCAATACTATTCTCATTTTCTATTGTTGCGCTTTCTTATGTACTGGGAGAGGTGCTTAAAGTTGAAGGCCTAAAGAAGTGGTATCAGGGCGAGCTCTGGGAGACGGTAAAATCAATCCTGATTGTGATATCGATTTTTTCCATACTGGTTATAAGTAGTGGCATAGCAACCGCGATAAGTGGCAATCCTGCAAGTTTTTCACTTTCAGGCAATCAGCAATCATTAAGCACCAGCATATGGGCCAACCTAGAGGGTTTTTACTACTCTACATATTGCGATTACATCTATCCTATGAACACATCAATGAACAACGATTTTGATTACGTATACGGTTTGGCGTTAGGAACAGACTTTATGAAAAGTTTGACGCTAGACCTCTACATACCAATACCTATTCCGATCCCAATTCCAGGAATATTCGCGGGTTTCACGTTTGGCTCTGAAAGCAACATATATGTAAGTAGCATAATAGACACCGCAGGCAAATCAACCTCCTTCCTTGCAGATTTTACCACCGTGGTCGTGGTACCCCTCTATCTGCTGTTCGCCATGCAGGCGCAGTATTTCTACGCTATCGTGATCCTGGGTCTGACGTTCTTTATACCTTTCGGTGTAATACTTCGTGCCATACCTGTAGTCAGGCCTATAGGTGGTACGCTTCTGGCCATAGGTATAGGTATCTCACTTGTATACCCTGCGCTGTTTGTAATTATGAATATGCCCCTTACCTCGGTAGCCAATAGTATATTCGTTGTACCGCAGAGCAGCAGCACACCATTCTCTGGTTTACTATCTATCCTCAGTGGGGTAGCAAGCACCATAATTAACTTCTACAGCAATACCTCCATTATAACTGGCTTCGGCGCAGGCCTTTCAGGAGTATTAGGCGTGTATGACCAGTTGAACTTCATAACCTATACAATGGTGAATGCGCTGGTGCAATTTCTATTGCTTATATTCGACTTAGTTATAGGCCTGGTGGTTACGGGACATATCGCCACACTGCTGGGCGGGCGCCTGCCAACGGGCTTAGGAAAGAAATTCAAGATTGCTTAGTGAAATTGTGAGAATATGATAGACAGCTGTGCATTGTACGGCTCTTTCACCAACGCCAACAACTGGATAGGCATAAACTACCTTGTCATAATAGTAGGATTCTCCATAGTCGCGGCAATCTATTCTCTGAGCAGGCTACTGCCACCAAACACCCGCGAGAAGATGACGGGCATCACAAAAATAGAGATAACACAGCTTATGATCAGCGCTGTAATAATCGCAGTATTGATCGCATCCTCCTCTGCCATGTGCAGCATTTCAACGTATATAAGCCAGTCTGTTACTGGGCAAGCATACTCTCCATTCATCTTTGCAGACAGCTACATAGGCAACCTTGTATTTAACAAGGGTCTTGGCATATACGGGCAGATCTACGCGTTATCAATATCGTATGATATATACTCAAAGGTAATCGCATTTTTGGGATCAGCCATAGTAAGTAATATACCAGGACTCACCAGTATATTCTCTCGTGCTGCAGGTCCGCTGAATGTAACTATAACCCTGGGCTATGATGCATCTATAGGCCTCGGAATATTCAGCACGCTACTCGTTGCATTGTTCTCACCTCTTGTAATCCTTGCAGTAGGTATGCTCTTTATCCAGTACCTTGCCATACCTATAATAGAGTACACAATGTTTACCATTGTATTGCCTATATCTATAGCTATGCGTTCAATCGCGTTTGCTGGAGGTGGCCTGCGCACCGCCTCAAACTCTCTTCTTGCAATAGCGATTGCAGCCTATCTGATATATCCTGCCACCATCGGCTTCGATGCGTATACTATGCACTGGCTCTTTAGCCCATCAAATCCTACCTATACATTCCTGGAATCTACATACTCGCATCCAACAGCGATACCAACCACATTCCTAAGCACAACAGGCATACCCGCATTTGGCAGCACTACAACACCTTCTATAAGTTCCATATGGAGCACACTGAGCCTTACCGGCTTTCTCTCTGCCATTTCATTTTCAGAGCCGTTGACTATAGTAAACGAGATCTCGGAGCTTATGTTCCAGGCCGTGCTGCTGTTCGCGCTCAACATAGCCATAACTGTAGGGTTCGCCATTTCGCTTACCAAGGCGTTGAATTCCGGAATAGAAGGCGCGGCTTCATTCTGGAGCAATATATAGAGTATAATGTGGTGAAAAACAATGATGTTTACAAGTGTCATGCTGTATCCGACTTTCTCATCTGTGCACTCGCTCCTTCTTCCGCTCATAGGTGCAGCACTGCTTGTAGACTCGGGAATGCTTGCCGTGTGGTATCTGCTGGGTGTCCTGCTCAACAACCGCACGGTGAAGGCTTCAGCGCTGTCTGAATTCTATCAGCTTATTGGCACTGCGCTCATCATGGTAATAGTACTGGGCGTACTTGTTATAGCTGGTGACCTGCTGTATACCTCGCTTTCAGCTACCGCACTTATGAACCCCACAACCATATCAAACATGCTCAACAACATAATGAGCACAACTCAGCTATCAATTATCGACCCTCAGCAATCACTGCTTGTCCCGGCGAGCCAGACCTACTTCCCGGGTGTATACTCTATAGTCTACGATTCCCAGTATACTACTTCCTTCACTACAAAGATAGATTATCCTCTTGCCGCTTCGATAGCTGTTCTCGCCAACATGACCAATCAGACAGCAACGAATATAAACAATATGTTCAACCTTGACGCCTTCCTCGGCTTCCTTGACAAATTCACACCCCAGAGCGGATTCTGCATCGGTACAGGCTTTCCCTGCTATCTTCCCTACTTCGGCTCTGTAACTGTCTTCAGGATAATTGTAGGTTTTACCCCGTATGCGGGTTATGACATGATCTACAGCTCTATGAAGGCGCTTACATTAATACTTACAACTTCGCTTGAATCGTTTGTGGCGCAGATGCTCGCGTTTACAATACTTTTGTATGCATGGCCCTTCCTGCTATTCATCGGTATAATCCTAAGGGCTTTCTTCTTCACAAGGAAGATAGGCGGTCTTTTCATAGCTGCCGCAATCGCGTCAGTGCTGATATTCCCGACAGTTTTTGCGCTGGAGTACCTTTCGCTTGGCAACGGCATACCTATGTATGCCCCGTCCGCATACGGATTCAATTCTATAACAACATTGCCTTCTTCCAGCGGCGGCAATTACAAGATAAATTTCTTCGTAGAGCCGAGCATCGCAGCGATAGCCACAAAAGACGGCTGCTATCCCTCCATTTTTGGAACGACGACCCTGCTCGGCTCTGAAACCGCAGACATAGCCCAGTCATTTATACCATTCTCGAGTCTGCTGCTGTTGGTTTATGGCAGGTTCGCATCACCTTCCTCAGTTTACTTCCCTCTTGCCGTGGGTTGCACTGTGCCGAGCGCATTGCATACTCTTTATGACGTACTTAACCTTTACGGCATAATAGGGGTAATGGGCTATTTTATGCCTATACTAAATCTGCTCATATTCATAGCTTCGATACGCGGTCTGTCTGGATTGATGGGAGGCGACACACAACTCGGTGGCCTCGCAAGGTTGGTATAAATGTCTACAGTGCTTAAATCAAAGCGCAAGCGACTTAAAGGCGCACACCACGCTCTCTACCTAGCTATGCTGCTATCTATACTGCTCCCTGTGTTGCTCGCCAACCTCTCGTTTTCGCAAGTTTCTGGTTATGCATACTGCTCCGGGCTGTTTACAGGCAATGCATACTCCATATTCTCCTATCCAACCTCGCTCAATAACATGCTCTCACTGTCGCTGCTTGCAATAGCTGTGATGCTGCTCATAGTTGGCATGCTGTACGCAATAGGCTTTGCGTTCAAAATAGACAAGCTGGTACGTTTCTCAAAGGGTGAAATAGGCGAAGTAATCATAACAGTTCTGATAGTGCTCGTACTCATTGGTACCTTCTCTATCTCTAGCAGAATCACACCCAGCTCTCCTCCAGTTAGCCCAATTACCGGTACAAGCCTGTTCTCGGACTCGCAATTCATGAGCGCATGCACAGAGGCAGCAAATGTATCAATAGGCCTGCTGCCCGCTGCTATCAGCTTTACGGTGCAGGGCTCTATACTATCTTTCCTTCAGTCCCTTAGAATAAGCATAGAGCCAAACTTTTTCGGCATAGCTTTCTCACCGCTTGCAGGCGTATCGTTGATAACCAAAGTTGTCGGCATGCTTACTGACATAGCATGGGGTTTTGTGCTACTCATGGCCGGCGTTGCACTATTCCTATTCATAATCTTTGCGTTCTTCCCGATATTCCTGTTTGTTGGCGTAGTGCTGCGTACAATACCATGGACCAGGGCCGCAGGTGGCGCGTTCCTTGGTATCTTTATAGGTTTCTTCCTGGTGCTGCCAGCTCTCTTGAGCTTTACCCTGAATATAGGTGCGATAAGCATTTTCAGCGGCATAGGTGAAGCCCCACAGCTCAGCCCTACCTACGCACAGTATGATAATGGGGCGAGCGTGTTCAATTTTTATGATAACTTTGCCGGGACAAGCTTAAGTCCAAAATGGGTAGCTAATGGGGCTTCTTACACTGTTAATAATGGTTTAACTTATACCCCAAATCAAAATTATGATATGCTTGTTTCAGCTACAAGTTTTACTTCTCCATATATAATAGATTATTATGGAGAAGGGACAGCTTCTACAGGAGATGGCGGTGTTTATTTCAATGTTCAAGGAACAGGGGCTAATGCAAATAGCATTCTTTGGGCACAGAGAGGCTCTAGTGGTTCAGATGCGTTTTATGTTTACACTTCAGGAACCTACACACGAGAAGCACGTTGGCAATATTCGATAGACGGAAATATGCATATATATACTCTAGTAGATGGTCCGAACAACAATCCTTTAATAGCTCAAACAGACTATTCTACAAAAGAAAGTTTTACTTCTATGCCTTCTACTTATAACTCTGGTTCATTTGGACCAAGAGATTTCAGTGGAACAACATATTGGCAGTGGGTTCGTGTCCGTGCCTACCCGCCTAACGGCGTGATGCCAAGCGTAAGCTTCGGCTCTGTTCAAACCACCACTGCTACATCCACTTTTCCTTCAGGCATTAAATACTATGTCCCTGTAAGCATAACCAACAGCCAAAGAACAGCCGCACCATCGCCATTCCAACAGATGATAAAAATAAATGAAGGCAATTATGCAAGCTATATTACATATAATGGCGTTGCTGCAAATTTTGAATTCTTTACACAAAGTGGCCAGGTACTGCCTGCATGGATTGAAAGCAACAGCAGTGGCACACTCACGGTATGGGTAAAACTGCCAAGCGGCATACCTGCCTCTTCATCTTCTCGCGGCGTACCTACCCCTTCCACTTTAACTATTTATCTCGGCTTTGCAGGCAAAACCACAAACCTTCTAAGCTCAGGCGGTATATGCAGCTCTGGTGGTAGCCTAGCATCGTGTGCAAGCAGTCAAATTTCCTTAGGTTCAAGCCTCATAACGGCTTTTGGAAGTGCTATCGGCTCGATCAGCTATATAAAACAGCCTTCAAATATGATAGGCGCCTTTGTGTCTGATGTAATCTCCCCTGCATTATACGCGATTGTAGGAGCAATAATCTCAATACTCATAGCAATAGATTTCGCTGAAGGCATGGGCGACTTTTTGGGTTCTCCATCGCTCAAGTCCTCAGATATCTTGAAGAGGCTGGTTTAGGTGCTGAAATGCAGATGTATGGTAAAAAATACATAAGGTTTGCCATGCCGGCATTGCTGATACTCGCAATCATAGCAGTGCCTGTCTCTTTTTCAGCACAACCCCTGCTTCAATCTAGCATTCTACTTCTCATCGAAAACATTCCTGCGAGCTGGGAGGGTATTGCGATAACCGCCTCTTTGATAATAATAGGCGTAGCCGCAATTGTTTTCGCCCTTGCATCTATAATAAACAGCCCCACAGCACGCACGTGGTCGCGGATGCAGATCTACGAGGCGCTTCTCTCTATTGCAATGCTTATAATCTTCTCTTTTTTTGCATACCTTTTCCTGCTAAATCCTGTCAACGCATTCAATTCTATAGGCCTCCTCCCTTCCTCCTGCACATCCGCATACGGGGTAAACAGCATTTTTACCCTATCAGCGTGCGATCTCAGCACTTTCAATAATTATGCGTTCAGTAGTGCTTCAATCTTATTCGGCGCTTCCTATGTGCTTGGCTTTGCACCAGGATTAAAGGTGACCATTAAAATGCCCACACAGCCTACTGTCAGCGCTACACTCTCCCTCGACAGTGTTCTTTCAACCTCTATCGAAAACATCCTCACCGTCTCATTCAATGCAATACTATTCATGCTTGTGCTTAACCAGCTTCAGCTTCTTCTGATATCGTCATCTCTGCTGTTCCTGTTTGTATTCTTTGTGCTTGGCATAATAGCGCGCACATTCGGATTTTCAAGGAGTTTCGGAGGCGTGATGATCGCATTCGCCATAGGCCTGGGCCTTGTGTATCCTCTTCTTGTAAGTATAACCTATGGGTTTATAGACACGCAGATATCTATTTCTGAAATAAACTCTATAGAAAACTTACTTGTCTCATTGTTGCTTTCGCCGCTATTGCCACTTGTATCCAAAGTTATTGAGCCGGTGTTCGCCTTTATGGGATACCTCGTTGCGGGCATGACTTTTATACCTTTTCTTAACTTCCTTATACTTGATGCATTTATTGTTGACTTTTCAAGTGCGATAGGCGAAAGGGTGAGTTTCCTCTCCCTGATGTCGGGATTTGTGTGATCTTATGAACCGTGCAATAACACATCTTATATTGCCTGTCATATTTGCAGCAGTGCTACTGTTCATTATACTCTCATTTAACTCAGCCTATGCTTCTATTCCGACATCCCCTCCCGGGGGCGGTGGAGGAGCAGGTACACTGTCAGGCCCTTGCGCCAATCTGCCTCTCTCAATTCAGCAGAACATAACCTCTTTGGCACCCTGGTACTGCCCAATAAACTCCGAGATCTCATCCGTTTGGGAAAATGATCTGCCTGTAGCTGAGATAGCCTTGCTTATAGCATTCTCTATCGCCTCTATAATCTTTGCAGTTGGTGCAGGAATTAAAAACGACAAGATTCGCAACTTTGGGCTGGGCGAACTTTACGAGGCAACTGCCAGCGCAATAATAGTACTGATATTCCTATTTGTCTCAGCTGTCACCTTTGGTTTGATCCCCTCATTCTTTGTAGGTACTATCAACCCGTATGCTACAGCCTTCCATCTGATTAACGAGACCATCAACGGCGCCGAATCGATTTACACCTCCCTATTCAATATATATGCAACAGATGCGTTTTATACGAGTGTGTCTATTACTATCTCCTCGGCTCTTCCGCCTTTGAATACGTTGAATGGGTATCTAACCCCAATACTACAATTCGCTTACGCTCCGATAACCCTTCTTGTAATGGAGCCTGCTTCCGCAATAGGCGGGCTGCTTATCGATGGCATAGCAGCACTTTATGCTGAATACTACCTCCTTATATTTTTCGCCACGGTCTCTATTCCTGCATTCCTAGTTCCAGGCGTAATACTGCGCGCCCTATTTCCCACAAGGGCGTTCGGCGGCATGCTTATTGCTATGGCTATGGGGTTTTACATAGTTATGCCTGCGCTGTTCGCAGTCGCATACTACTTCACTGCGCCTAACCTGCTCAGCAGCATGCAGACAACCGCAACTCAGCTAACGCGTTTCGGCTCAGGAACTGGTGCAGAGACCAACGGCCTTACCTCTTCAAGCCCCCTGCCGACATTGCTGCAAAGCGTCGGCAGCACCCTGAGTTCCTTCTGGCTGCTGATCCTCTTTTATCCTGCGCTTATCATATCTGTGACATACATATTCATAACACAAATAGCAAATTTCATAGGCGGAGCATCTTATACTGGCAGCAGAGTGAGAAGTTTTATATAATTTGCAATAGAAAAATATGACGGTATTATTGAGTCTGCCCGCTTTGGAATGATCTAATGGATAAGAAGATACTGCTGTTTCTGGGTTTCCTTGGCATGTCCATAGTGTTCCTAATCACAGCAATGTCCATCTCGCCCTCTCCTCTTTTGGATGTGGTGAAGATCATATTACTGCTGCTTGCCTTTTTGTTTGATATCCTGGCTCTTGCGTCAAGGTACTATACCCCTTTCATGATACCATTGTTCATGCAGAGGTCAAAGAGGGTGGTGCTCAGCCAGGAGAATGCATACTGGCTTTCAACATCACAGGATTCCATACTAAGGAAGAACGGCGACGATTTTGTTGCCACTGTGTACATAAGCATACCTATATACCGTTCAGCAACAGAGATGAGCAATGATGAAAAAATAGATTTTTCGAAGCAGATAAGCCGGCTCGTTGGGCTTAGTAAAGACCCTGTGCGTTTCACTACGCAGCTCTTCACCATGAACAAGGACGTCTATATTATGCAGCTTCGCGGCAGGATAAATGAGCTCGAAAATATGGAGGTCAACGCTACAAAATCTGACTCTGACTCCGACTCCAAGGCGGTAGAGAAGATACGCGGCGAGCTCTCGATGTGGCGCAACATACTCGACAGCATAAATTCCTCGCAGTCGCTTGAGCTCCTGACATATGCGTCTGTTTCTGCGACAGGCACAAAGGAGTACGAAGCGGTCTCGATAGCCGAGCAGAAAGCTACAGAGCTTATGGCGGGCATAAGCACAATATTCGGTGTTATCCCAAGCCTTATCACCGGCGCAGATCTGCTGAAGTTTGTAGAGCCCGAATTCCTTATACCTTACTCTACAATAAGCGAAAGGCTTATCAAGAATGTGGAGGAGCAGGTAGTATAGGTGAAACCATGGACGAAGAAACAATAGTGTACCTTGCCTTTACCTCTCTAGTCGCACTCATAGCAATGGCGGGTGCATCAACGTTCGGCAAGGGCCTCATTGCAGATGTGGTCCTGTTGCTTGCGCTTCTGACTATCGGCTTCCTTCTGCTGTTCAATTTTGCAGATTTTGTTATCTTCCCTATATTTACCTCGATGCTCGGCATATCCTTCCAGCCGGTTAATAACTACTATATTGTCAAAGGGCAGAATGCTGTAATAAAGAATGTCAACGGCCTGTTTTATGCTACCGGCTACATAACCGCAAACCTTTTCCCATATGTATTCAAAGAGGAAAGGGTCGAAGAAAATCCTGACGAGCAGCTTGCGGGCTCACCCGATAAGTGGGAGCGCGCAATAATGAGCATAGGGTTTCCATTCAAGTTTCACGTACTTTCCGCTGGTTTGGACGTGCAAAAAACCCGCGACGAGCTAGAAGGCAAAAGAAGCTACCAGGAGTTCCAGCTTTCCAGACTGCTCCAGAACCCTTCAGCAAACGACGTTGTGGTAACAGACATACAAAGGAGGATAAACATGATACAGGCAAAAATAGACAGGATCTCGCAGGGCGAAAAGCCCATCGCTGCGCTTATGTACCTGGAAACTACAGCTGTAGGTATAAGCGAAAAGGCAGCACTCGACTCCCTTAGCGAGCAGATCAAGCAGCTGCAGGTTTCTTTCAGCGCCTTCGATGTCGACCTGTCCAGGATAGTAGGAAGGGAGCTATATACATTGTTTATGTATAACTTTATGATTCCGACTTCGGTAGAAGCCGTAGCTACGCAGTTCAACCAGCAGGGTTGAGGTTGTAAAATGACACTGTTAAAATTGCAGCACATAATGAGCAACGAAATCGCGAAGAGGGCATTTATCTCACGCCCTCCAGAGCCTCCAGCATCAGTGCTGCTAAGCGATCCATTCAAGTCGATATTCATAGGCAACACAAAGATATTCAAAGTCCCGTTCACCTGGTCGTATTTGAATATAACAAACCCGCACATAGCTGTAGTAGGTATAACCGGTGCAGGAAAAAGCTACTTTGTCAAGACCTTCATACTTCGCGCCAATTACGTCTGGGGAACAAACGCTGTAATAATAGACTGGGCTGGGGAGTACAAGGCGTGGGTAAATCAGAGCGCTGGGATTATCGTATCGCTGGGCAAGGGCTCCTATATTAATATCATGGACCTGTCGGGCATGAAGCCGCTTGACAGGGTAAAGCAGATAATGAACTCCTTCGACATACTTACAGATATTAGTGCATATCCGGAGCAGAAGAGGCTCACGGAAGAAGCCCTGGAGCAGGCATATGTCAATTCAGGCTTCTCGCTGTCTGAGAAGGCTCCGGTGGGAAAGGACGCCCCGACGCTCAAGGATGCTATCACATTGCTTGAAGAGAAGCTTCAGGAAGGTACGTACGAGTATCCGGCCGAGCTCGAGGGCGCTATATACCGGCTCAGGCAGTTCGCAAGAGAGGGCGAGGATTATTTCGCAAGGAAAAGCACCCTTGACCTCTCAAAGCTTGTCGAATCAGGGCTTGTGGACATAGATCTTTCAGCGCTTTCAGACGACCGTTTCCGCGCTCTTGCAGCGCTGTTCATATTGCAGACCCTCAAGGAGATGATGCGCTCCGAAAGCTGGTCGGAGTCAAAGGGCCTGAAGACGCTTGTGGTGCTCGACGAAGCATGGAAGGTCGCCAGCGACGAGAAAAGCGATGCAGTTACCATAGTCAGGGAGGGAAGAAAATACAAGTTCGGGCTGATAGTAGCATCGCAGAACCCGACGGACATTAACGAGGCAATATTCTCGAACGTAGGCACAAACTTTATACTAAGAATAAAATTCGAGAGGTTTATGAACTATATACAGGGATCGCTAAACTTCTCTGATTTCATAAGGTCTGAAATAAGCAAGTTCGGAGTAGGCCAGGTGGCTGTAGTCATGGCCTTCCAAACAGCACTAAAGTTTCCGGAAACCTTCCTTTTGGAGAAGATAAAAGGAGAAGAACCACTTTATGTGTACACGATAGACATAACCGATTCGCTGACGCAGAGCGAAATATCTTCAGGCGTTGTGCAGCGTGAATACCAGTTTGAAAAGGACGAACTCAAAAATATATTCATAGAGTATAACCTTTCAGGAGACGACATAGACGCCATATTCTCGGTGCTTGACCAGAACAGCCGCGGCTCTAAGATAGGCGATTTTATAAATTTGCTGCGCGCTCACAATACAAGGACTGAAGACATAATTGCTTTCCTAAGGAACCTCAGCATACCTGACCAGCTTATAACAAGGATCATGACGAATGCGGGTGTATCAAATGGCTAGCAATACCCTTTCCATATCTAGAGTGGAGCTGCGCAGGATACTGCTGGCACTTAAAGTAAGTGATAAGAACATAGAAAGCATAATAAGCAACATGGAGCGCTCGCACAGGCACATAAATATCGTTACGTTTATCTCTCTGCTGGAAAAAGCCGGCCTAGAAAGAGATGCAATAATAAACATGCTGCGGCGCCTGGGCATGGACGACGTAACAATAAATATTGTTATCGGTATGGTTGACGAACAGAGGATTGTTGCGGAGATAGGCAGAGTATATGATGCTGATGTAACCCTGGATTGATTTTTTGCCAAAACCTTCAAGAGAATCGAGATGCATAATCTGTGGTCTGCCCAAAGACGGGCTGGAGGTTAAGGAAGACTATGTTATCAATTTTATAAGATTATTCAAAAGGAACGTGACCAAAAACGAGAAGGGATATAGGCTTGTAGTATGCAAAGACTGCTATCCTAAGTATGCAAAGCAGAGGAAAAGGTTTGATACACGCCGCGCGACTTATATCGCACTCGGCGTGATCTTCACAGCCTTATTTCTTGTTGTTTCCCCAAACAAGCTCGCTGCATTAGCATACGGTGTGCTTATAACCCTATTTCTTTATCTACTTTCACTTGTCAACTATGTGCCTGCGCTCAATATACCGCAGATACAGGGGCAGCATGGAAGTAATGAAGCTTCAGCTTCTCCATCCAAGCCGCCCACACGTGAAAGCCCCTCAGCTCACGGCAAGCAAAATGCATAAACATATCTTTTTATATTCTTTATTTCTCTCATATTAGTGTCATAGGCTGAATTTGCTTCAGACGCGTATTATTGAGTGATGTGTTGCCCGACGAAACAGGTTTTATTGAGCCAAAGATAAGCGAGATAAAGCTCGGCGGTACGCTACTTGGCAGCTTCGACGTCATAAGCAACAGGCTTTCTTCCACGCAATTATTTTCTATAAAAACCTCCCCAAACAGCATCTCATTAATAAGGGTGGAAAGCAGGGATATGCAAAAAAGGCCCTTCCTATTCTTTGTGATCAATTTAAACAAAGACAGCATAGTGGTGCAGTACAGCATACCTATGGACTCAAGTGAAAAGCTGAGGAAGCTTTATGTTTTAAAGAACCTGTTCGGCGTGCTGTCCCTGATCGCAGACCTTTACACACCAAACCTAACAGAGCTATTTCAGTATGCTGATTCGGCGATAGATGATGTGCTTAACTCGCTATCTCAAAGCTATAGCACGCTGTTCAACAACTATGACTCCCTCTTTAATGAGTTCAGGGAGATAAAACGGCTTAATATAGAGCTTACTGCTGCAAACAAGAATCTGGTAGTGCAGACCACGCAGTTGCAGAACCAGAACAAGGAGCTCACCGAAAGGCTCAAGGCGCTCGAAACTTACTCTGACGAGTCACTGATGGTAATGATCCAGGAATGGATAGAGGCGCACAACAGCACGATAGACATTAATGAGTTTGCTGAAACCTACAAGATAACACCTCCGCGCGTCGAACAAATATTAAACAAGATGGTCTCGCTCGGATATGTTGAAATAAAGGGGTAAGTAGAACAAACAAAATCAAAATGTAAAATGTAAAAACTGAGATATAAACAGCGGTTATATGAAATATTATGTGCGCATAAACAAGAAGGTTCAGTACGTAAAGGTGTGCCATATATTGAAACCACTAGGTCAAAAAGAAAATTTCATGACACGCCTGTTTATGAAGTTGTTCAGGGTTAAAACGTCTCAAACTCCTGCATGACCTGTAAAAATAGCTGGCAGGTCCATGCGGGTTATTACGGTGTAAGGCTTGCAAAAGCGAATAAAAGCGATATTAATACTTGTCATAATCGTAATCATAGCCTTCGCTGCGCTGGCCGCTTATGTAAGGGCTATGCTTGCAAAGGCTTCAGCATATACTCCTCCTCCCTCTCATGCTATAGGCCCGGCGCATCTGTCAGCATATCTTTCAGAACAAAACCTGCTTTTTTATAATTCTGGTAGTAAAATAATGCCATACGCCCTGATAAATTATACCACTTCCAACCTCTCAAAGCTGTATATATTCGGCTCTATATACGCTTATCCTCCTCCATCAAGAATATATGTTCTAAACACTACAGATGAATGCTTAAACTGCGGTAATATCTATGAGTTCTTCAACTCGTTAGGGACCTCACTCGCAGGTTACGGCCTGATTCCAAACGCCGGCGCCCTGCATAACATCTCTATACAAAATCTTTCGGGCATGGCAAACGACTCTGTGCTTATAGTGCCAAACGGCTTGTTCCCCAGCCAGTTTTTTGAGGATTATGGTAGCACGGGCGCGACTCTGATTCAGTATCTGATGTCTAAGGGAATAAGTATAATCTATATAGGCGGATCCTTCTCAAACATGCTTCTTCCGGGCGGTGTAGTGACGCCATCCCCGCCGCTTCCTCCATATATGTCTACTGTTTCCTATTCAAGCCAAAAATCTCCACCCCTATCTCCATCGAATTTCTCACTATATTTCTCTAGCCCAACATTCTCCTTTGCACAGGGAGCATCATATTATAACATCACCTTTGTTAATGTGGGCAATACAGAAGGCTCTATTATAGCGTTTTCCAACTACCTCGATACCTGGGCAAATCCATCCCAAGCCGCATCAGATATAGCCAAGACTATCGCTTCACTGCTTTGGCTGCCTTCGTACTCCAACGGGAACAAAGCCCTTTCTTTTAATCCAATCGTGAGCACCAAAGGCAGCATAGGCATACTTATGTCAAATCCACCAATTAACTACTCCTATCCGCAGATCGCGACCTTGAACAACGGTTACGGCCGTATACTACTTTATACAAACAAAACCTTCTCAACATCATCAAACTCTATTTATTACAGCCTTTACTATAAACCTAGTTTCTACATAAACGGAACGCTCTCTTTGCCTAATGCACTTGTGCCTAACGGCGCTACAAATGTCCAAGCGGTAATATTTACGAATTCAGTTGCTCCAATTCCAGTGGAGGCGCACATAAATGTGTACAACCTCAACATGAGCGAGGTATACTCAACTTCGCTCCCCCCCGTCTCTGCATTCGGCAATTTTACGTTCATAAAGCACATGGGTTTCCCGCTGGGTCCCGGCGAATACATCGCTTCGCTTCAAAGCTTTTATGACCGCCAATATGCAGCTTCACTCCTATTCATCCCTAATATAACCATAAAACCTATATCACAGAACTTTTCAGCAGGTGTATTTACCTTCTACATTTCTGACCTCGGCGAACCGATATCCGGTGTGAACTATTCTATAAGCGCAAACAAGCTCTATTCTGAAAGCGGCGTGCTGCAAAACGGCACGCTTGTATATACGCTTCCAAAGGGCAGCCCGCAAATGTTCGGCCACGTTAACTTTACAATACAAATGTTCTCCGAATCATTCCCATACATCGCATACAACCCTCCAAAAGTTATAAATATAAACAAGCAGTACCTGGAATTGTCAATAGTCCTGGTAATAGTATTCCTCATGATCATACTTATACGCGAGCCTAACAGGGATGAATTCTATATAGATGTGCCGATTTTGCCACAGCAGCAAAAGACCGCAATAAAGATACCCTCCAAAGACCTCATTTCGGCTTTTGACAAGCTTAATGCCTATTATCACTGGAAATATATGCCCCTTTCACTCAAAGAAGTGAAGGGTGCGATATCAAATTACATACGCTATAACAACATGCCTGTAAGCCTCACGTATGGAAACATAGAGCGCATGCTCGACAAGTTGGTCAGCAGCGGCATGCTGATAGAGATTGACGGACTTTACATGCCTTCATACTGGGTAACGCAAAGCGGCCATAGCGCCGAGTATCTTGCCACATTCAAGAAATTAAGGAATTATTTCGTGACTAATACATTCGTCTTCTCAGACCTTGACGCTAGCAACCTCTCAGATATAATTACCACAATACACGGTGACAGGGTGTATGTTGTAATCTATGCAGATACAAGCAAGTTCAAGAAAATCCGTGTATACCCAGACATAAAGATGTACATTGCCTTCCTAAATGCAAACAAGCTTGCCGAATTCAAGTCAAAATTGTACGCTTCAACCACAGTAGATGCAGAGGAGCTGAAGATGTATATCTCAGCAGGGTTTGTAAAGCTTATAGACGCCGATAATCCAGGCGAATCAGTAACATAGGTTACTTTCTAACATTTTAAAGCCGAAGCAGAAAACTGGTATGGGCAGTTCTTATACAATTTTTGTACAGCTTGCCCTTGTATGCTATACATTATCTCCCTGCTCATCCACGCCTTCCTCCGGCTTATCCTGCTTATCTGTCTTATGTCCCTGCTCTTCATCCCCGTCTTCATTCGCCTTGGGGTAATGCTTGGCCACAAGTTTTTCGAGATTTCCTCTTATTTTCGCCTCGTCTATATTTGTCAGGCTGCTGAGGTCCTTGGCAAGTTGGTCTGCGTACCTCATTATAGTCTTATACTTGTTCCTGTCTATGTTCGCTGAAACCCTCTCGCTTATATACCTCTGCACCCCACGTGCTGCCTCCATAACCCCAAGCTTTATCTCGTTTATTATTTCATCTTCTTGTGCTATTGCTTCTTTGCCTACTCCTGAATATGGTATGTAAATAGATGATACGTTTATAAGAATGCTGACCGGCTGCGTCTCTATGTCTATCTTGTACCTTTTCCAGTCCAGTTCCTTAACCGCCTCAGTTATCGCACAGCTTCCACTGTCGAAGAGCAGCGGCACCCTATTGGCAAACCTCATTACATTTCCCTCATAGCCCTCTGAAGTTTTCTTACCGGCCCCGCCTCCAAAGGCCACAGCTGCCTCCACTATGAATGGTATTCCGCCCCTGAATACCTGAGGCTTTCTCTTTACAACAGACATGAAATCTGGCGCGAGTATATTCTTCAGCGCCTTCTCTATCTGCTCCTTGCCTATCGCTATAATATAAGAAGCGTCAGGCGCAATCCACGATGTAGACCTTATAGCCTTTACAAGCTCCTCTGCCTCATTCCATGTCAATGTACGCGGGTCTTTATCGAAATCCACGTTTTTTGCAAGCTCCTTCAGTTCATTGACCTTATTCTGCGTGGTCCTTACAAACGTCTCCACAAGGAAGCTTGATATCTTTCTGCTCTGGCTTACATGTGCAAAGTCCAGCAGATCGTTTGTCGATAACCCAAGCGGGTGCGGCTTGGTCGGCTTCGGCCTTTCAGGTATAGTATCTACAGAACGCAAAAATACAGTCTCCTTACCTTCCGGATCCGTCAGTTTTATCTGCGCATGCGGGTTAGAAAGCGCAGTTCTCTTCAGGTATTCATATACTCCATGGTCGCTGTTTTCATACTTAACATCTCCGAATTTTCCCTCTATATACAGACCATGCCTTGCCCCGTCTTTTACCTCTATCTCGGTAAAGTTGCCTACTACTGGTTTGTTGTGCATCGTATCTATTGAAATTTCACATGAATAAGCCTTGCCCTTGCCTGTATAAGACTTTACATATACAGGCTTGCCTGTAGTTATCTGTGAGAAAAGCGTACAGCCCGCAGCACCTATGCCTTGCTGCCCCCTCTGCTGCATGTACCTGTGGAACTTTGTACCTGCAAGTATCGTGGCGAGAGCCTTTCCAATAAATGTTTTTGGTATACCCGGACCATTGTCCTCAACACTTACAGAATAAACGCCCTCTGAAATCTTGCTTATTTTGATGGCTATTTCTGGCAGTATACCTGCTTCCTCGCACGCATCAAGAGAGTTTGTCACGTATTCGTGTACTACTGTAACGAGTGACCTCACCGGGCTTGAATATCCTAGCATCTGCCTGTTTTTTTTGAAGAACTCTGATATGGAGTGCTCTTTGAACTCCTTAAAAATCTCATCAGCTTGCAATGTTTCCATTTTACAGCACCGATCGCCTGTCAACCCTGACGATAAAAGCCAAAACAATTTTTATAATGACAATTATACGGCTTACAGGTTCTTATTTTTTTTGTGGAGCGCTTCTAACCGCTGGTACGCCTTTCTATGGGAACCTCCATTTATTAATGTTTTTATCGCAACCTCCGCTTCGTCTATTGCTTCCATCTCTCCTATTATACAGACTGTATCGCCGTAAATACTTATCAGAGCAGAACTTACCTCTTCTATGTATTTTTTTGTCTTACCTTCATGTCCTATGATTCTTGCTTCTATGTCATGCAGCCTATCTTTGCTTTCGAATATCCTTCCAAGGTCGATAGTACTTATGTAATACCTGTCGTTAAGCAGTTTAAGTGCCTCTTTGTCGCTGAAGCCTCTGCCGAATGCAAAGAGCACTTCCCTTGCAATATATTCATCATAAGCGTCTCCAGTAACCTCAAGAGCGTCGCCCTTCTCCTTTATGCTGCATTTGCAATGTTCTTCGAGCCGCTCTAGCATATGCCTGTCCTTCTTCAGCTTTGCGAGCCTTTCCATTGGGATGTATACTTGTTGCATTTTACCATATCTGCGTCAAAATCTGAGCATTACCTGTATGCTTTTTATTCCACTCTGATAATTATACCAGAAATTTATAAATTATCTTCTTTGCTATATACAGAGCATAATCGCACTGTATTATGTGCGCTTCCACTAATTTTGTACATCGCTTCTGCTTTTAGAAAGATTTAAATACCTATCATATCATTACCATATCATGATTCAATCATGACACGTTAAAGTTCGTGTCATGAGCATTTCATGCTATGATGATGTTCATGGCTTCAAAACACGAGATAGAAAAAGAGCTTGGCACCATAAAAAAATACCTCAAGGCCGTTTCTGCTAATTCAAACAAATCAAAAGAGTTGATCCTTCAAAATGAAAAGTCAAATGAAACCAATTCTAATCTCTTCGCCTTGCTGAAATATATGATTGAGGAGAACAAGAAGACTACTATGCTTCTGAAGGGCATTGCGGAAAGCATAAGCAGGATAGATGCTGAGATAAACTCCCCTGCAATAGAAGATGAAGCTACCGCCGCCCCCCAGGCTGTTGACGCTGGAAAAGGTGCAAAAGAGCTTCCTCTCTCCGAATCAGACACCAAAATCATCCAAGCCATTCAACTTTCACCCCACAGCATGGCCTGCGCCGAAGACATTAGAGTAAAGCTGGGCTATAAGGGCAAAAACGCCGCTTCGGCGCGGCTAAATAAGCTCTATAAAGCGGGGCTTCTTGACCGATATCAACTCGGCAAGAAGGTTTATTACAAATATGATGCTGGCAAGGCGACTAACATACTAATTGTATCACCTCCACAATAGGGCGGACCTGCTTCGGCAGGTCTCCCATAATTTTTTATTCAGCGTTAGCTATGCTCAAATGCAAAACATGCTGCGCGGCATGCAATGAAGGAAAAGCTAAAATACCTTATTCCCTTCTTAAATATGCGATCTAATGGCGAACGACAATGATTCCGCTGCGGCGCTTAAGGAGCTTTTTTCAAAACTCCCCTATTCATACAAAGTGACGAGCTCTGCTGCAGCTATAAAGAGCGATTATTCAAAGTTTGAAGGCAGCGAAGTCTCCGTCGCAGGAAGGGTTCTCGCAATAAGGCGCTCCGGCAAGCTTATATTTGTAGACCTGCTCGATCACACTGGCAAGATACAGTGCTACTTTGATTATGGTGTGGTTGGTGAAGGAGTATTCTCACTTGTAAAGTCATTCAATACCGGGGATATAATCGGGGCGAAAGGCAAGGTATTCAAGACAAAACCCGGCGAGATTAGCATAAACGTGTCGGAGCTTGTGCTTCTAAGCAAGGCGCTGCATCCGCTGCCCAGCGAATGGTACGGTCTGAAAGACACAGAGCTTAGATATAGAAAAAGGTATCTTGACCTGATACTCAATGAAGAATCCAGAAAGGTATTCATAGCAAGAAGCCAGACACTGAAGGCTATACGTGAATTTTTAGACAGCCGTGGCTTTATAGAGTTCGAAACTCCAGTAATACAGCCTCTGTACGGAGGCGGAGACGCCGAGCCGTTCAAAACCTTTGTCAACACTTTGAATGAAGAAGATTATCTTAGAATCTCCGACGAACTTTACCTTAAAAGACTAATAATAGGTGGATTTGATAAAGTGTATGAAATCTGCAAAGACTTCAGAAATGAGGATCTTGACAGCGAGCACAGCCCTGAGTTCACAATGATCGAATGGTACCAAGCATATGCCGACTACAATGATATGATGGCACTTATAGAGGATATGCTGTCCAGCATCTCTAAAAGCATTACAGGCGGAGACGAGATTATCTATCAGGGCAAGCATATCTCTTTTTCTCCGCCCTTCAAGAGGATAAAATATGTTGACAGCATAAATGAAAAGGTTGGAAAGGATGTGCTCGCCCTCAGCGACGAAGAGCTATTCTCTTTGGTGGAAAGCCATAATATAAAGCTTGAGAAGGGCAAGAGGCATCGGGCGCATGCCTATGATAGGCTGTTCAGCGTTCTGGTGCAGCCTGAGCTGTTGCAGCCCACTTTTGTAATAGACTACCCGCGCGAGACCTCCCCGCTGACAAGGCCTAAGCGCGGAGATCCTAGGCTTGTGGAGCGTTTTGAGCTGTATATAGGCGGAATTGAGATCGCAAATTCCTATTCAGAGCTTAATAACCCTATTATACAGAAGGAGAATTTCGAGATGGAGGCTGAAAAGAGCAAGGAGGGCGATAAAGAGGCTGAGCCAATGGACCTCGATTTCCTTGAAGCTATGGAGTACGGCATGCCGCCTACTGGAGGCCTTGGGATGGGAATAGACAGGCTTGTCATGCTGTTAACAAACAAGAATAGCATAAAAGAGGTAATATTATTCCCCATGGAAAAAAGAGCCAAAAGCAGCTAATTGGCAAA
>OGCG01000611.1_pt1 | contig 21270 bp, 23 predicted proteins | sample 1570061 | NCBI WGS metagenome assembly OGCG01 (sample SAMN06268698, study PRJEB24515) | hot springs metagenome | isolation source: Joseph's Coat, Yellowstone National Park, Washington, USA | place: USA:Joseph's Coat, Yellowstone National Park, Washington, USA
CACTGTCATAACCTCTGTAAATTATTCTTCTCAATCCTATGTTAATGAGTGAAATCTCCTTAGGTTCTTTACATATGAAGCCGAAGATTCCTCCCATAAGTTTTATACTTTATCTAAACACTTAAACATTAATGAAGATAACTAACATTAGAATAATTAATCCTTACAAGGACTTCTTAGGCACGATAGAAATAGAAAGAGGAATAATAAGAAGGGTTATTGAGGGTAAAGAAGAAGGGGAAGACATGAAAGGTCTTATAGCAGTACCGGGGTTCATTGACATTCACACACACGGCATAGGAGGGTATGATTTCACATCATGGAATTCTGAGGAAGAATTTCTTAACAATTTAACTAAAATGAAAGAGGAGTATCTTAAACATGGAGTTACCACATTTCTACCTACTACTGTCACACTTCCGAAAGAGGTGCTTTTAGAGGCTTGTAAGGCAGTAGGAGAAGTTCAAGATGATTCCATTCCCGGCATGTATTTAGAGGGACCTTTTATAAGCGAGAAATATGCCGGAGCTCAAGACACAAAGTATATACGTACTCCAGACCTTAGTGAGGTTAAACAATGTATAGAACTCAGTATGAATAAGGTGAAAACCATCACCTTAGCTCCTGAGAAGGGTCTGGAGTTCATAGATTCTTTGACAGCACTAGGTATACACGTATCTATAGGACATACAGATGCGGATTACGAAGTGGCTTCAAGGGCATTCCCCTAGGTGCTGATCGTACTACTCACATTTTTTATGCTATGAGACCTCTTCACCACAGAGACCCTGGGGGATCTTAGCCAGTCTTAATTTCTCACCATTTGTGGAAGTAATCCCAGATTTCGTTCACGTTGATAAAGAATTGGTCAAGTTTCTGATAAAGGCTGTAGGTGAAGATAGATTGGTCGGTGTTACGGATTCTACAATGGCAGCGGGATTAGGGGACGGAGAGTACAGTTTAGGAAAAAATGAGTATTACCGTAAAAGGAGGTAGAGCTCTAACGAAGTACGGAAAGTTAGCCGGCAGTACTCTGACCATGGACACAGCCTTCGTAAACCTGGCTAGTTTAGCCGGACTTCGAGTTGCCATAATGATGACTTCCTATAACCCGGCCAGAGCAATAGGCCTATCAGATAGGGGTGTAATAATGCCGGGTAAAAGAGCAGATCTAGTGCTATTCGACGAGAAGTTAAGAATTGTAAAGGTTTTCGTTAAAGGCGAAGAAATTGGGGTATCTACACACTGAGCCTTTTGACGTTAAACATTTTTCAAAAAAGCGTTGCAATGGTTACATAGCTAGTTATACGGGATTATAACTCGTTAAACGAATATAAATAACATAATGACGATACTATGGATATACTCTAGACACCTTACGTATTAGGCTGAAACAAGGAAGGAGCTGAAATCTTAATTTAAGTATAACAAGGACGCGTAAAACTTTTATGATAATTTTTATTAATGTCTACGGGAAGTAGACATATATGTCAACGGTTATTAGTATAAGGATAAGGAAGGAGATAAAGGAGGAATTAGAAAAGCAAGGTATAGATATTGACCAAGAAGTAAGAAAATTTTTGGAGGAACTTTATATAAAGGTTAAGGCTAAAGAGTACGTAAATAAATGGGTTGAAGACCTAAAGGACGTTAAACCTAGTGAAGAAGGCTTCTCTGTAGAATCTGTGAGGGAAGACCGTGAGAGTCATTGACTCATCTTCCTTGGTAAAATTTTTCTCAAAGGAGAAGGGTTGGGAAAAGGTTGCGGAGATAATAACTTAAGGAGTAATGACGCTTGACTTATCGATTAAAGAAGTTGCCAACGCCTTGTGGAAAAAGACCCTTACAAGTGAAACAAAGGAGGACGTTGCGATTAAAGTACTTTCCGACTTAGTAAAACATGAGGCTATGTTGGTTGTAAACCAAGATAAGTACTTGATTGAAGCATTTAAGATATCTATTAGGAATAAAATAACTATTTATGACTCCTTATTCATCGCATTAGCTAAGTTAAACAACCTTGAGTTAGTAACGTCTGATAGAAAGCAATATGAAATAGCTATGAAAGAAGGAGTTAATGCACAATTAATATAACTTGAAAAGAAATAACGTTTCTTTCCTCACTTATTTCATTCATCTCAGAACCAATTTCCTCTCGTCATAAATGGCAACAGTTGCACCTCATCGATTTATGTTTGCACATCTCCCATTAGAGTGCTGTTAAGGATTCAGAGAACCTCTTTCATCGAGATTTACAGAAAAGGGAGGTTAGGGGGCATAAAGGCTCGCCCCTTCTATGGCGGGGGTCGTCAGTATTGTACTAAACTAGATAGTTAACGTGGATATAAAAACGTACTTATGCGGAGGCTCATAATGGTTCTTAAAGGTAATTGTCAGCTTGGTATCAAACACCCAGATCTAAGGATCTTACACTAGCAATAACAGTATGGCAACTGCGTTAAGAATGAATACAGCCAGCTCAACACCTATTTTAAAATTAAATAGCGCTATCGCAATTGTAGGTCCCACTGAAATCCCCACAACACCTTCAAGAGACTTAATCGCAGACCCTACCACCCTATCTTTTAGACCTAAGTTTTGCATAGTGTAGACAGTGTTAGACACTGTAGCTATTCCAGTCCCTATACCTAATATTACCGTTCCAATCACTTTGTTAAAGAGCAATAACCAACTTAGTAACATTATCGAGAAACCCAATATTGCAATAGTCCTACTTCTTTCTCCAATTACTTTTCCCAGCGGTGCCGATATAAGCGCCATTGGTAATGGGAAGAGTAATACTAGTATTATAGCGAGAAGAGGTTCTACGTGGAAAAGTTGAGTGTAGCTCAAGACTAGAAATTCCACAACTGCATATCTAGAGAGGGAGTGCAAGAAACCTGCAACTAATGGTTTGAGAAACCTCTTCTCTAAGCTCCATTTACTTAGGGAATACAAGCCGGCTAAAGCTGTTACTATTCCTATGTAAAAAGAATAGATTGATATTAAGACTCCATTGAATAGTAGCATAGGCCCTACTGCTGACCTTGGGTTTCCGAAATTCCCTTTGAGGTCTGACAGATGTGACGTTAAAAAGAGTGATGTAAATACCATTAAAGACGGTAGGAGGAACAAATACTTCCAGTCGATCTTGCCGAGAGCATAGCCTAATGGGACTCCGATAATGTAAGCTAAGGCTAACATGGAGTAATTGAAACCTATGTTCCTACCTTCACTTCCTTTGTGAGAGGAAGCATATGCAAGTTGTGCTGGGTACATCATGGACGCACCGAGACCTTGTAAAGACCTTAGAACAAGGGCCATGGTGAAGGAGTTCGTTATGAGGATTGCTATACCGGATAGGGAAAAGATGAGTGCACCCAAAAAAAGTAATTTCTTAATTCCCCTCTTTTCCCCAACAAGGTAGAACGGGACGAAAAGGAGGGAAGAAATGACGGCGAAAAGCGTAAGGAATAGCGAAGAGTCAAGATAACTTACGCTCAGTTGAGAGGAAATGTACGGGATAGCTGCTGTTATCATAGCACCTTCTAAGGACGCAGCTGAACCTATAACTGATGTTATCATTACTTCTTTCTTCGTGTTATCCACCTCTTTTAATAAGCTGTTGTTTTATTGAACAGATATCGTAGTAAGTTCTCGTCATTCTTATTAAATTATCTTCTCCAAGTTCTAACACATCGACTCCTTCGGAATCGACTTTAGTATTATCGTTCGTTATATTGTATCTATGGCCGGAAAAGACTGAAGTAACTTTCCACTCTATCATTATAGTCTTATTGTTGCGTGCAAATGATACCAGAAACAGCTTATGATAAGGATATGTAGCAAATAATTTCTGTAAATATTTTCTGAAATTATCTTTTCCCTTAATTATCTTCGGTTCTTCTCTGGGATAAATATAAATAGCATCATCTGAATAAAGTGCTAATATATTATTCAGTATAATAATCATTCCATACTTTCATATATTTCACAATAAATTTTTCACCACAAAATTTCTCAGTTCTTTCAGAGTTCATAAGATACACTTCTTTTTTCTAAGAAAAGACTATTTTATATAAATACTATAGCTTAACTTAAACTTATAATAATCATATTATATACCTTATTAAGACCTATTAAATAGATAAGATTTCATAAAAGTGAAAATTAATTTTTTAATAAAAATTTATATTGTAAAATGAAGAGAAATCTTTATAACTAGTAAGCAAACTAAGTTATTTTATCGAGAAATCATATATCAATATCATTATCTAGGCATGAACATTCGCGTTATTATGAAAATGGAGATATAAAGCCTTACCAGCGGTAATAGCTAGCACCTTATATTTAAATACTTTTTTCCTAAAAATTAACGGTGAAATTAGCGACGCTCTCCTCCAACTAAACTAGGGCTTAATGGGACTATAGGACGGGCTAAACAATATGTCTTTCCTCTTAAGGGGCTAGAACTAGTGCGTGAAAGTTCTCTCAATACAAGAGGGTTCTCTGAACCTCTCGACAGCTATCAAATGTAGTCTCAAATTGCTGGTGGGAACGATATCTGGAAGGAAACTCTCGTCCTTTCAAGGTGGGTAAACGTCGATAAAAAGGTAGAAGAACTGTAAATGGAAATTAAATACTGTTTAGAATTCACGTCACTTTAACGCTTATTATTTGATAGTTACGGTAATCAAATTTCAGCTTCTCCCCTTCAACTCTGATGTCTTTCGGGATATTATTTTCGAGTATATTGACAAGCTGAGCTTCTCTGGGTTTAAACCACAACTCCACCTCTCCTTTTCCTCTTTTATTTAGTACGTTATAAAGCCTCAACACTAAACCTTTACCGTCCTCAGATTTCTTCATTGCCTCTAATATCAGGTTATCTGGACGTAAGTGTTTAAAAACACATACTCTTCTCTATCCCACGATAGGGAATTGAAGACAGTTAACTTTTCTCCCTCATCGATGAGTCTCTTCATAGAGCTAAAGGATATTTCCTCCGCTTCCCTGATCAACAACTCTTCAAGTTCGGTAATCTTAAAAACATAGAATTGAATTATAATTGCATGCCGTTTGCAAGATGCTACATGTGTAAGAACGCTTGCGGAATTATAACATCAATTGAAGGAAAGACAGTGAGAGTTGCTCCAAACAAAAACCATCCACAGCCTGGAATTTGTGGTAGGGGTGCCGCTGGACCTTTCCTTCTAACGCATCCTGATAGGCTTAAATCACCTTTGATAAGACAAGATGACACCTTAGTCCCAACAACATGGGATAAGGCACTGGATATCGTGGTTAAGTATTTGAAGGAATTATTAGATGAAGGTCATCCTGAATATCTTGCTATAACTTTTCATGATTATGGGAAAGAACTCTTAGAAAGATTTGCAGCTCTTTATGGGACTCCTAATTTAATTGGACATGAGTCCGTATGTCATGGCCCAAGAACTGTAGCTTCAGAATTAGTACTCGGCACCGAAGGACCTAGGAGTGTAGACCCCGATTACCCTAACGCCAAGTTCATAGTCTTTATCGGAAGAAATCCGTTGGAAGGTATAGTACCGGACATTGTTAGAAGAATAGACGAAGGTAGGAAGAAAGGGTTAAGAATAGCTGTATTAGATCCCAGAAAGTCCGCTATAGTAGAAAGGTATGCTGAGAGGTGGATACCCATCAGACCCGGAACTGATACAGCTTTTTTACTAAGTGTAATATATTACATGATCAAAAACGATATGTATGATAAGGACTTTTTGTTAAAGTACACTAACGCGTCCTTGTTAGTATACGAAGACGATCTGACTTCTACCGGCGTTTACTCCGAGAGACTTCTCGACGAAAAAGTGATAAATGGGAAAAAGGCAGTTACAGTATTCTCCTTACTTGAAAGGGAAGGAGAGAAAGTGTATCCGAGGCTTCAGCAGATTACTGGAGTGAGTTATGACGACGTTAAGTATGTGGCAGAAAATCTATGGTTAAATAGACCTGCTGCAGCTATAGACGACGGTTGGCACACCTCATTCTCTAATGACTCGACTTATACGTGGATGGCGGCTTTTACAATTAATGCTATGATTGGTAATATCGATAAGAAGGGGGGATTAATTATAGCTAAGAAAGCCAAGGTCAAGGTTTACGAGAAGAGTAACGTTAAAGCTCCTAGAATAGATAGGATCAGGTACCCACTAACTTATGCGGCGTTTCAGGAAGTGTATAGGGCAATTCTTACTGGTAGTCCTTATCCTATTAAAGCACTAATGGTAGTCGGGACCAACTTAGACGGTAGAGATCCCAACTCGGAGTTCGTAAGGAGAGCGTTAAAAGCTGTGGACTTTTTAGTCGTTGTCGATGTAATGCCATCTGAAGTTACTGAATACGCGGATGTAGTATTGGCGGAGTCGACGTATTTTGAGCGGGATGAATTGCCTTTACCGGTAGGTTGGACTTTAGATAATTGGATCGATATCCATCAAAAGACAGTAGATCCTTTATATGACACTAAACCACTATGGTGGATTTTACTCGAATTAGAACACAGATTAGGCTTGTCAAATGCAACTTTTGAGGATCTAGAGGAGATGATTCTAAAACAGTTAAACGTGGATCGGAAGGAGTTGAGTGAAAAAGGATGTGTGAGGATTCCAGAAGAGACATACGAGGTTTATCCTTACAAAAAACCGTTGAGAACGCCTTCAGGTAAAATCGAGATCTTCTCTGAGACTCTGAGGAAATATGGTTATTATCCTATACCCACCTATATTGAAAAGAATATTATGCCTAGAGCTACTGATGAGTTCTTCTTAACTACCGGTCATACATTATACCACACGCAGGATAGTATAACTTTTGACATTCCAACGCTTATTAAACTTGCTCCCGATAATCCAGTAATGATAAGTAAGAACAAAGCCCTACAGCTAGGAATTAGAGATGGAGATGAAGTAGAGGTGATATCCTTAACTACAGGGCAAAGGGTTAGGTGTAAGGTGAAAGTAAGTGATGGCATAAGGGACGATACTGTGTTTACTTATTTTGGTTTCGGCAGGCACTCAAAAGGGGAAAGAATTGCTTACGGTCACGGCTTCGATGTTAACAGTTTGATAAGTGAGCAGATCACAGACCCTGTTTCAGGGAGTGTTGCTCAGTCGTTGAATATCGTAAAAATAAGGCCATTAAGGTAATTCGTTATTACGAGAAATTTTTACCTCCTTTAGCTTGCTTATTACTTCTTCGAATAGTTTTAACATCTGTTTCTCGTTTTTACCCGTGTACGTGAAATAGACAATTACTGTGTTCTTTTTGATAAAGTAATAAAAAAGGTTCCCCGTCCGTCTTTTCCTTATGTTCTCTGTTAACTACCTTATTTTCGGTGGAGATTTATTCTCAAAGGATTTTCTCCTTGTCATGAAAACGGGCAATAGTTACTATGTGGGACAGCAAGAGGTTTCACTGACTGAACTACACGATGAATATAAGGTCTCGGGGTGCACCTTTATTCTTTGAAAAGGCTGAAGATATTGCGGAGTTCAAGTCTAATCCGCATTTTAAAAGGGCAAAGTCCTAGAATTTATTGACGGTCAGATAGCTGAATGGAGTAAAATATTTAATGAGAAGAAATAGCTAAACGTAAAGGTGATATGGAATACCGGGAACAATGATCCTTTAAAAGGTGACGAGATAATGAAAAGCTAAATTCGAGGTAAGCGAGAATAAAATATGAAGAGATCGATGACTTATTTCTTGTAGGTTGCGGTTACGTTAACCCTACCCCTTGGAATACGTATAGAAAACTTCCCGAGTCAACGCTTTATAACAAACTTTGCTAGGATTGCGTGGTCATGTACATGAATCTGTTGGTGTTGATAAAGTAGGGAACACGAAAGTCGTAAACCCCGGTAGTGAATATAAGGACGGAATCCTTGACTACGCTCTGATCGTAATAAAAAGAGACATAAAAGGATTCGGAAAGTTTTACGCTAAGAAATACGACGTGAAGACTGTTCATCTCGGAAGGGGATAGAACAAGAACTTGTATATTATATATTTTATTAATAATTTTTCATTACAAGAATTAATTGAACATAATTGGATAGTACCTTATGATTACAGTTAATAATCGATGTGAATCGATATGAACTATCTTTATCACTTTTTAATTCAATAACGTAAAATATAAATCGATCTTTTTAAGACACAAGGTAAAATTAAACTCTTAATTAAATTTTTCATTAAAATTTTGTGTATTTTCTATGCGTATAACTTTTGGATAAAAAGTTTAAGCGTGGTTAAACATTATGTAAACAGTTTACGATACTCGTCATTATTGAAATGTCTTTACGTGTTCAATTCAAAGTTTTTAGTTATTATTCTTGCCTCCAGCGGTTTGGTCGAAAATTAGAAGGTCAGTTGAGAATTAGCCTATTTTTAAATGTTAGTTGGCTTAACCCCGTGAGCTTATTCTATCTAGTATTGAGATATCTAAATCGGTATATTTAAATAAGAATTTAAAACTGATAGCTCTTAACAGCTATTTGATCAAAACCGAACGTTTACTTAACCGAATTCTCAAATATATCAATTTAAACTTAAAAATACGAAATAATTTAGGGAAAAGTTTTTATCTGTAACGAGTATTTAAGGTTATGGATCTGAAAGTAACATTAAATAAAGTTACTGCACGTGCTTTACTATTCCTAATTTTCGCATCTCTAAGATTGCTTAGCCTTGAGAAACTAGCAATACTATTCTTACCATTTATTCTTATTAACGATTCGACATCATTTCTCCTTAACATAGGTCTCATACCCATAGCATTCTTATTACTTGTGATGGTTTCCCTAATAAAGTTCTGGATATTAGTGAGGGACAAGATCTATTATCTCTTCGAAAGGTCGAGAAGTAGAGATTATAATGCATAGAGATGAGGTGTTGGAAAAAAGCAGACCCATTGTTAAGGATAATCAGTTTTTAATGAAAGTTGAGGGTGATTTATGAGTTTGGTGAAAAACTCTTATCCAAGGCAGATTTTATTCATAGTGCTTAACTTTAACAACTGAATTCCTCTTGCCATAAAGGTCGAGGCTTTCAATCGGTTAATGAATAGGCAACAACTTAGGAAAAAATTTTGGAGTGCTGTAAGGAATAATCATATCAAAAAAGAGTAGGTATAATGCTGCTATAACTTCAGGTTCCCTTTATACATCAGCTTGAGCTTTTCCCACATCTCGTTTACATATTCTTCGAGCTCTCTTATCTTCTGTTGGTCTGCATGTTTAAATCTACCTTGTATTTTCAAGAACTCCTCTATAGGTTTTCTAGTCCTCTTATCTAGGCAATGTAAGCATTCGTCGGAGATCTTCAATATACCGTTCTCGTATTCGAATAGCGGCCAATAGCAGGTTTGTACGGCGAGCTTTGCTACTTCAGCGGTCTTTGAAGGTTCAAACATCCATCCGTAAGGATCAGGGCATAAAACTTGCACGTAGGAGAAACCGCGGATCTCCTTAGCCTTCCTTATCTTCTCCATTAAGTCGTGGGGATATCCTACACTCGCAGTCGCTACGTAAGGTACTCGATGTGCCATCATAATAAACGGTATGTTCTTTTTATTGTGCCGTTTACCCACAGGTGTGGTAGTTGTGGAAGCTCCTATTGGCGTCGAACCGCTCCTCTGCCCACCAGTATTCATGTAAGCCTCATTGTCTACACATACATATAGAATGTCCTCATTCCTCTCTGCAGCCCCGCTTAGAGACGCCATCCCTATATCTGCAGTACCGCCATCCCCAGCCCATACAACTGCCTTGACATTCTTTCCCCTAGTCCTCATTGCTGCTGCAATACCTGAAGCTGCTGCGGGACCTGCAGCAAAGGCAACGTTTAGAACGGGATAATTATAGGCTGAGTTGGGTCCCATGCCCTGAATCACAGAGGAACAACCTGCAACCACTACAATCACGGCGTTTTCTCCTAATGCTGTGCTTATGATCCTCATCGCTATGTTCTCAGGACAGCCTGGACACGCCGATGTCCCAGGCAAAAGTTTGTGCTTATTTAATATATCTCGGACTCCTAAGCTCAATTTTTCTCGCCTCCTTAGGATAGAACCACTCTATACCTTGCGGTCTCTCTACGAACTTACGGATTATCACCTTCATCTCGTTCTTTCCTATTGAAACCCCTCCTAACCCGGTTATTACACTCTTTATATCAGTATCTGGTAACGAAGCTTTTACTTCAGTGTACAACTGCCCTCCCCTACCAAAGCTAACGGATCTGTCAAGGACCAACACGCTCTTATCACTAAGTGCCTTAACCACCTCTTCTTCAGCCCAAGGTCTTACAAACCTTATTCTGTAAACCCCTACCTTAAGCCCTTCCTTTCTCAACTCGTCTACAGCTTGCATCGCGTCTAAAGACCAAGCTCCCATAATTACTACAGCGTAGTCAGCGTCTTCTAATTTGTAACTCTCGTTTAGCGTCGAGTAAGACCCTATAGGTACTACCCTCTTCATGTATTCCTTCCCAGCTTCTACAATGACTTCCTTAGAGGCAATCTGAGCTCTATGTATCGACTCTCGAAGCTTCATGTAATCCTCTGGCGAGAACATGTTACCCATAGCTATTGGGTCTTCTGGGTCTAACACGTAAGGCTGTCTTCTTGGAGGAAGATATGAGTCAACTTCTTCTTGCGAAGGTACGTAAACTCTGGTCTTAGTGTGAGATAGAATGAAACCGTCCATTCCGATCATCATTGGTAAGAACACTCTCTCGTCCTCAGTTATTCTGAAAGCCATTATAGTCAAGTCCATGGCCTCTTGAGGCGTAGAGGCGAAAGCCATTATCCATCCGCTGTCCCTCTCACTCATAAAGTCAGTATGTTCATTCCATATGTTCCATGGCGGACCTACAGCTCTGGTCCCAACAGTCATTACAACTGGGATCCTGCTCCCGGCGACCCACCATACCATCTCATGCATGTATAGTAGTCCCTGCGATGCAGTAGCAGTGTAAGCCCTCACACCGGCAGCTGCTGCACCGAAAGTCGCAGCCATTGCTGAATGTTCGCTTTCTACCCTGATTATTTCAGTCTCGAGTTCTCCTCTATCCTTCATTTCACTGAGCGACTCTATAATATAAGTCTGCGGAGTAATAGGGTAAATTCCCGTGACTTTAACTCTCGACAGTTTTACAGCCAAAGCTACAGCATCGTTTCCTGAAATGACCTTTTCCATCATGACTCACTCACCATCTCAATTGCTTTGGCCGGACATACGTTGGAGCAAATACCACATCCTTTACAGTATTCGTAATCAACAGCAACTTTACCATCCTTGATGATTATGGTTCCTTCGGGACACCATATGTAACATGCCTTACATCCTACACATTTATCCTCATGTACTAAGGGTCTCACTATTCTCCAGTTACCTGTCTTTCCTCCTGCCCCTTTAGCAGGTTTGCTTATTGGGAATAATTGGTAATTAAGTGACAACTTGTGACACCTCCATTAACTCCTCGTAAGCTATCTCTACGGCTTTCTTGTTAACCTCAGCGATCTTTCCCTCAAACACCTCCTCTATTGCCTTCTTCAAAGAGTCTAGAGTAACTACCTTCAGTCTTGCTAGACTTCCAAGCATAACAATGTTGACTAGGGGCCATCCAGACTTGACTAAGTTAAGATTTAAAGCGATTTTCGTAGCGTTAACTACGAAAGTGCGGTAGGGGAGGGTTAAGGGGGAGGGGGAATTAATGACGACATATCCTTCGTCTTTCAACCCTCGGAGTGGGTTAGAGATCTTTAACAGAGAAGGATCTAGGATAACAACAATGTCCGGGTTTTCTATGGGGGAAGTAACCCTAATCGGATAGGAGTCAATTCTACAATAAGACTCTATCTCAGCCCCCCTTCTTTCGGCACCGTAGAAGGGGAATGCGGAGGACCAGTTCCCGTCTAGGTCTGCCGCAATTGCAAGTAAGTTAGCAGCTGTAACTACTCCCTGCCCTCCTCTCCCGTGAAATCTGATCTCGAGCAATAAGGCATCACTTCCGAATATATAATTTCTCTTGAACATTAAAAAAGTTTCGTATTAAAAAAGATAATTATTTTGGGAGTCCATAATATGTAATATTTTCATAAAACCTCCTTCTTTCAATAAACTCCGATAATATTGCTCCTGGAATTGCTATAAGACTAGTTAATGGAAATAGAATAGATAATAGCACCATAATAAGATAGAATGAATTTAAGGTTAACCTAAGCTTGTTATCCTTACGAGCTACAGATATCTCAGCGATACTAAAAGCTACTGCTACAAGCAAATACAAGTAGTCATGAGTGAGGAAATAGCCTAATGGAAATACTGAGGTAAAGGCTGTTCCTAAGAACGATATAGCAGTATTGGGGGAATACCAAGACGGTATAGTCTTTAGTATATAAAGCATTATTGAAGATATGATCGCTAACGAAAGAAGGACAAGTGACGATGCAAAAGTGAACACAGATGGGTAGAGCGAATAAAATATTAGTGAAAGAACGGAAAGTGACGAAAAGAATACTTCTCTGCTTAGCCAAGAAGTCCTTAAGTTCTTGATTACCTTGTAAAACCTTTCCTTTCTGTTTATATGCAAAATTGAAGGAATAAGTCCTATAAGCATCAAGAGCAAAGGTACTATGCCTTTAACTGGAATAAGAAGGGAACCTAAAGCAAATTCGGAGAATAAAGTGAAGATCAATAATTGCCAATAATTTTCTTCTTTCCTTGTCTTCAGTGGTGAAGCCTCGACTTTAACCTTGCTCTGTCTCACCACGAGGTTAGGTCTAGTAAGTTCGTACGGTGCTAAGAACGGAGCGCTGTACTCTTTCTTATCAACCCATCCGAAGGATAGGGCACCTGTAGGACACGCTTCTACGCACAACGGTAACCCCTGCTTGTTCATAAGCCTTTGCCTACAGAAGTCACACTTGCTCATTACGCCGTCTTTATTAAATTTCGGCTCTTCATAAGGACAAGCCCAAGTGCAATAACCGCACCCTATACACTCTTTAGGGTCTATATAAACAACGCTCATGTTATCTTTCTTTATCGCGTTTGAAGGACAGACCTTCATACATAAGGGGTTCTCACAGTGGTTACAAGCTATGGAAACACCGATCTTCGTGTCTCCCTCATCAAAGACGAGTAAAGTTCTCCAATTTAGACCTCCGTAAGCTGAGTTACAAGCGTTGACGCAAGCATTACAGATAATACACTTATTAGGATCGAAAATGAACGCCAATTGGAGTTTATCATCTTCAGTAGTTTTCAAAATCTCTTCCATACATTAAATAACGAATTTAAACTAAATAAAGCTGAATATAAACAGTATCTAATGTAGTAGTTCTGAGGACTCAATGAAAAAGGTAAAAGATATAACTGTGCTCAATATACTCTCCATATGGCAAGGCTAATAGCTACGTTGGGTACTTCGCCGGGAGGAATATTTGAGAGTTATAAGAACTTAATTGAAGGCAATTATCAAGGAGATAACGTAGAGAAGGTTAATATAGATGAGGTTTATATCATAAGGACATCCGATAAGGCTGTGGAATTCGCGTGGAAGTTAGTTAAGGCTATATTTGCCTGTTGTGGTGCTAAGGGTGTCCATGTTTATGATATTCCCTTAAGCATATCGGACATTAACAGTAGGCAAGACTTTTTGATGTTTAAGAGGGAAGTCGAGAGTAAAATAAACGAAGGGGACTTTGTGGACATAACTGGCGGTAGAAAATCTATGTCTGTAGCTGCTGCAATCTCAGCAATCAAGAGAAAGGCTAGAACTGTTACTACCATAGTCCCTCAAGCTGAGTATAACAAGGTTCAAAAGCTCATAAAAGAACTTGAACCGAGAGAGAAAGAAATACAGATGGCAGGGGAGGGAAAGTGCCAAACGATAGATATTTGTCAACTAGTGAGTAAATCAGCCCTAACTATTCTGCTATCATAATGCATAAAATTCTATAATAGACTATCATTGCGTAATACCTTTTAAGCTTTCTCTGTCAGTATTACCTATGAAAAAAGTTATCACCTTTAAGGTCGAGGACGAACTGGTAAAAAATCTCGATACTTACGCTAGAAAACACGGGTTAAATAGGAGTGAAGTCATAAGGAAAGCGATATTAAAGTTGATAGAAGAAGAAAGAAACTGAGAAATAAAAGAAGAAAAAGTTTTTGACTTTTTTATGGCTGAATATACCACGTTAGTTGTTCTACGTTCATAGTGAACCGGATGAACGGCATTGAATAGTATAGATAAGTTAAGTTGTGTGAACTTAGGCCATATTCCATCATTATGTAACCCACTAGGGAAGGTCCGTCGTTATAGGCTGCAGCACTTTCGAGTATCTGAGTCTCGTTAGCCATGTATTGATAAATAGAGTTGATCACTAAAGATAGATCTGTTGCGTTAAGTTGTTTTAGGAAGTAGTCTCTGAATGTCATAGCCATCTGTGCATAATAGTTAGCGTAGAAACCGTAATCATATATAACATTTGGATTTCTGTATACTTGAAGTATCAGGGTTATGTTCCCGTAATTCCCGTTAGTAACTGAATCTAAATATTCAGCTGCATAAAGATCCGTTAAGAATTCATTATACAATCCTTGATAAAATCCTTGAGGAGTTATTGTAGGCCCTGTGTTTATCGATAAGCTCAAGGCAGCCCATGAATTAGCTAGAATCTCATCAGATATGTTCCCTTGATTATATAAATAATCAGCCTCAGCTGCCGTCTCTATGGTCCATAAGTTAGTTAAGGTCTCAGCGTTATTAACTGCTTTCATAACTTCAGAACCTAAGTTCACCGAGTGATTAGTCTGGTAGAGGACTTCTATTGCCTCAACAGCAGGGTTAGGTAGGACATAAAAGGCTGTATAGTTACCCTCGCTTGCAAGCTTCTGTGCCATAGACCAATACATAGCTGCCGTCTGTTTCGCCGAAGAATTGGTAGTTGAGTTGTATAATTTATTGTAAAGTGTAGACAAGTAGTAATATGCTACAGAGAGGTTAACTGGAAAGTCCATATATCCTTTAGGTTGAGGTAATGAAGATGAAGTAACGATTTGATACATTTGAGGAATTGATGATACAGTGTACAAAACCTCGCCGTGTTCTTTGGCAAATTGCTCAGCCATCTGGTAGTTTTGCCCCTCAGCTAGGGCCATCATTTGGGGGACTACTAAGTAATAAATACCGCCTTGATATAGCTGAACTATCCTTTGATAGACAACACCAGTTGAGTACATATATCCTTCCAGTCCTACATCACCTAAGAAATACAGTGACTTATTTAACATAGCTTGTTGCCCTAACATAGATGCCAAATACATTACTGTAGCTGAGTCTGTCTTCACTGCACCAGGAACGTTTATGTAGTTAGGGGCGTTTATGTATAAATAGTAATTATAGGCAGTCAAAGGTTGATAACCAAGCATCGACGCTACAACGGCGGCACCTTTTGCCCCGGCTAAGTACCCGTTACCACTGGAGAAGGGGTTTCCTATAAATACCAATCCGTCTCCAGGGGTTACATAAGCGTATTGAGAGGCTATTGTTTTATCGGGGAACACGGGGTTTATTAAGTAGTCTTCACCGTTTCCTATGCTAGCAGGGTCTCCAGATGGAGAATATACTGTCTTTATCACTGTAGTTTCGTTTACTATCTCTTGTTTCATCGTTTGTGTTGACATAGGCTCAGTATAACCTGATTTTTGCCCCAGTAGATAACCTACTATACCAGCCAGTATAATTAAAATCACTAGTAGTATCCCAACTAAAAATTCTTTTTTCATTTTTTCTCAACAAAACTATAAATATTTTGTTTATATAAGAATTATCCCAAATCTTTATACGAATTAAAAAAACGTTATCAGTTCTATCTAACTACACTGAAAGATAGTTTACGTCTAGAAGTCTCAGGTTTCTAAAGAGGTAAATAGCCTTATCACAGCAGTTATTAGATTTTGCCTTGACTTCAAGGCTACACCTAACGAGAAATCCCATAACTGATGCTTATCAATTTATGCTAAGGTTCGCAGAGCGGAAGAGTTAAAATAGTTTGTTTAGATAAAAAGTTAATAATTGGAGGAGGAAAAGCTTAAAAATGAGGGGGGTTAAGGGGGCGGAAAGCCTCGCTAAGAAGATGGATAGTCCCGTGTTTAAATTCTTCTCTTTCTAATTTCTCTTGATGACGCTAATGACACTCCTCTCTGGCTTAATGGGACTGTGAGAGGAGCAATTAGTATCCCTCAGCAGGGGTGTCATGGCGAAATAAAAAGTAATTAAAAGTAAGGATAAGTTACGCCACGTGTAAATACAAACTTTTTGATGAGCAGTATGTTTTTGTCGATGAGTAGAAATATACACCACAAAAATTCTCACTAATGTTAAAATATTTGTAAGGGATAAAGGAAGCAAGGATGGACTAAGTAGTTGTAAATCTTGTTTGAGGTTAATAAGTATGTTATGAAGAGTTAAGTATGTTATAACACCTATTCTTAAAATACCACTTTTATCTAGGTCTCGCTTTCTTGATCACGTGATTTCACTAGCTGGTTTGCTATTTCTATTAACTCCTCAGGTCCTATACTTAAATCACCGTAATCCGGTGGTTTTTCCCTCAAACTCACTAATCCTACCTTCTCAGCTATTTTATCCATCCTTTTAACAACTTCTCTGGCTTCAGAACTCGAAAATTCACCCATTTTGATCTCAAAAGCCCAAATAGGTTTCTTCTTTTTTACAATAATTACGTCTATGTCTTCCTTCGGAGAATAATACTGTACCCCTCCGAAATATTTCGAAAGCATTTCTCCTAGACTGAACTGAACCTCCCTACCAATAGGTAAGTCCTTGACTTCCAAATCCGTTTCACTTATAGCATATTTGGATTCAGCGTAAAGCGTAAGTGAAAGGGCAGGAGACCTGATTCTGTAATAATTTTCCCTAGACAGCGTGGGAATTTTTTGTACTAATCCCATCTTAGCTAACTTGTTGACCATTGAGGATATCGTTCCTTCCCCTCCTTTAGGTTGTATTATTCCGGCAATTTCAGACGTCTTCCATATTCCTTCCCCTAGAAGTAAAAGGATTTTATAATAGGTGTCTGTAAGTTGCCTTTCCTCTTCTTTGAACACCTCCCCTAACAGCCCCTTAGAAATTAACGAGAATTCCCTTATTCTACTAACGAATTCCTCATAACTATTTATGAAAGGAATTATCCAAGGGTCTCTGTATAAGGTTGAAAGTACGGGGTCTCTAATTTGAGTTAGCACATCTTCATAAGATATTATGTCTATTTCAAGGGGGGTGAATAAACCGAGTAATTGACTATTCCTATCAAATACTTTATTAACTATACCATAGCTAGAGCCTATTATTACTAGAATACCTTCCTTATCCCAATTACTTATCATAGCCCAATAGATCTCAGGTAATCTTTGGAACTCGTCTATTACCGCCACGCCCCCTCTGCGTAGAATCCCTTTGACCTCTTTCATAGCCTCATCAATCTTTACCACCGTGTCATCTAAGGTGATTGCATTATTTGAATCAGCTATTAAAACGTAATAATCCATCTTAAGGTTTCTCTTTACTAAGGTACTTTTTCCTGTCTTCCTCCTGCCGTAAATTAAAGTCCAGTTTTTTATTCTTCTTATCTCCTCCTCTTCTCGCCTTTTAATATATAGTCCCACAGGACTAGTCTTATAGGACTAGTATTTAAAGATTAGCACTTAAGACAGTGAATAAGAAAACGGAGGTAGGACGAACTGTATTAAAGTACAAGCAAACTCATGGTGCGTGAGCTGGATCTCTCTAAGCGAGGTGTTAAGGGAATTAGGGCCTCGTCCTTTCACAATTGAGAGGAATCAGTTTAAAAATTAAACGAGGAGAATGGTGTAAGAAACATATATCGCCATCTAGAGCCATTACAAGGCTTCATTATATCCGGTACATCAGGATCCCACTTAGATAACTTGAGTCTTTCGTTGTTAAATGAGTTTCAGCAGTTATGGGATTTCTCGTTAGGTATAGCCTTGAAGTCAAGGCAAAATCTAATAACTGCTGTGAGTTTTAAACAATGTCAGTTAGACGTATTTTAATTTTAATTAGTTAGATTTAGGGAACTGTTAAACACAATTCAAATTCTCTCGACGTTAAAATTACACCTTAGTTGTTTTCCGACAAATAGATTTTTATAGTCCATTAGATACTTAGTGTTACGTGGAAAAGTTAAAATCAATTATTCTGATAATTACAATTATTTTTTTATTATTATCATCAGAATATCTGTTTTTGACTGAGTTTTACTTCGCTAAAACTTATTCAGTTCAAGAAAATCAAAAAGTGAACATAACAAGTTTACCTTCACTAACAAAATCTCCCACCCCTACATACTCCCTTATACAATCAATTCCGAACAAGCCTAAAGGTTATACGCCTGCAAATTACATGTTTGAGGGTGATCCTCAGCACATATACTATGTGCCTATAAAGACCGGTTACTTTATGTTGAATTTGACTGGAGCTATTGTAGTTCCTCCTACTATATACGGGGACTTTATGTACGTAGTGACTTCAGGAGTAATGAACATGACAACGGGTGAGATGAATGAACTGTTAGGTTGTCTCTTCGCGATTAACATATCCGACGGGCAAGTAGTGTGGCTAGACAAATTCCCAAATCAGATCATGACTATGCCATTGGTCTATAAGGACGAGGTTATCATAGGTCTGGGAAACGCGTGTTTCCTCAACACCACCGTTAGGGGGACTGGAGAAAACGCAGTAATAGCCCTTAACGCAACAAATGGTAAAGTAATATGGAACTACACGACTCTCGGAGAGGATATGCCGACTCCGGTAATTTACAGAGGGATGGTAATTGAAGCAAACGGGAATGGTGAAGTCTTTGCACTAAACGTAGATAATGGTAAACTGATATGGCAAAAGTATCTAGGGTCTTACGACAGTATGTCTTCACTTCTTTTAGTAGGAAACATAATATATTTCGGAACGGCAAACCCTTACGTGTTCTGGGCTATAGATGCGGATGACGGCCATATAATTTGGGATTATAACTTCTCGACTACTGGATTGACTTTTGGTGGACTTGACGACTCATCGCCAGCCTATTATGACGGGATAGTTGTAACTTCTTATACTGTTCATATATCTAACATAACCATGAGTGAGTTCCTTGTAGCGTTTAACGCGTCTAACGGTAGAATGTTATGGTACTTAAACGAAGGAAATGCTCCAATACCCAGATACCTCGAATCTCCAGCACCAGTAATTTATCACGGGGTAGTTTATCATGATTCTCCGGTAGGAATACTATACGCAGTAAATGTTACTAACGGAAAAGTTATCTGGGAATTCTTGACGGGTCCAACAGTTAGCAACGTGGACATAGCCTACAATTCTTATATACTTATACAATCCAGAGGGGGCACTTTATATGTGCTAAAGCTAAATGGCCAAATGGTAAAGTCGGTATTAACTCCGGTTATGCCTGGGCCAGGTAACTTACTAGTAACACAAAACTCAGTAATAATGGTAGGAATAAATGGCATTATAGACGTAATACCAATCTACGCCTTAACAGGTTCGTGAAGCCTTAAGTAAAATAACGAAGCCAATATCCTTAATACAGCAATTACTAACATCATATCCCTTATCCCCTGAACTACGCCGAAATAACTCGTAACTAGTTGTGCCGTAATACCACCGATACTTGATCCCGTAAGGTCTCCAAGGGCGGTTACCGCGTTATAAAGACCCACGCTTTTCCTCGTGTCCTTTGAACTGTCGTAAAGATAGGAAAGATAGGCTGTGGAATTAACAGAGTTAGTGAACCCGGCCACTACGTTAGCAAGATAAATCTCATATGAGGATGTAGATAAGGCATAAGCTAGAGGAAAGGTAGCTAAGGCTAGTCTACCGGTAAACATCACCAGTTTTCTGTTTTTGTCTACTAGTTTACCTACCCAGTTCTGCATCAAGAGTGTAGATACTCCCGATATTGTGTTAATAATAGCCACGTTCTCGAAGTTCATGTTGAAGACGTAAACTTGGGCCAAGGGGAATAAAGGCCAGGCTGATGACCATATTACGTTAAACGTAAAGGTGATCAAGAGAAAATCTCGAAATTCCTTAGTCACTTTTAACTCCTTTATTGGTGGTTTTTCGTAGTCTACGTCAAACTTATAAGCTATGTAGGAATCACTCAAAATCAAAACTCCAGTCATCAGGAAGAAAGGTCTTACCAGAGCTGTATCATCACCTACGAGAAAACCCGTGATCAGAGTAGCTATAAGTCCACCCAAGGTGGAATAAAATGAGTACTGGGCAAGTACCTTACCTCTAGAAGATGTGCTTACTGTGTCCATTATCAAATACCATCCGAAAAGTGAAACGCCTAAGCTAGCTTCTAAAAATACGTATAGAGGCACGAATATTATACTACTGAAAGGGATAAGTGAAAGTATAACCCAAAGTATCCCTACGATTGCAGAACCTATTACCACAAGCTGTTTCCCCCTAGCCCTTACGAAGCCTAAAACGAATTGTACTATTGAAGGTAAAACCGTTCCTGCTGAGGATATTATAGCTAACGCTTCTCCGTTTAATCCAGAGAGAGCTGAGAGAAAGGCTATAAAAGGTTGCGATAAGCTTAGTGCAAAGTTTCTGAGCAGGATATAAGTCCTTAAAGGTTTCACATACGAAACTAAATCGATATAACTTTAAAGTTTTCCAATGAGTGGAAGGACAATTACAGCGTTTTAATACTGGTCGAGTTATAAAATTCATAACATTATTAGAATAAATAAGGAGACAGCAGTTATTAGATTTTGCCTTGACTTCAAGGCTACTCCTAACGAGAAATCCCATAACTGCTGTAAGGAAATTTAATTTCCCCAATCTTCCAACTCCCAGTCCTCCTTCCATAAAGCGGTGATCTACTCGATAATACCTCGTTTTCCACAATCCCAATACTCGTACAAGAATAAGTATAATGTAGACGTTTCGGCGGAAGTTGGAGACGTATTTGGAATGATAGATTCTGTAGATAAGATAAAGGAGTATATCAGGAAAGTATTAGATGCGGGTGGAGGAAGAAAACAGTGTTTACTTGTGGCGTAACTTTTCCTCTAATTTCACCACAAGCTAAGGGATCATATACAGTCACCCATCGAGGGAAACACTACTACCGTCCCA
>OGCG01000612.1_pt1 | contig 21241 bp, 19 predicted proteins | sample 1570061 | NCBI WGS metagenome assembly OGCG01 (sample SAMN06268698, study PRJEB24515) | hot springs metagenome | isolation source: Joseph's Coat, Yellowstone National Park, Washington, USA | place: USA:Joseph's Coat, Yellowstone National Park, Washington, USA
CGAATAACTTTGAGGCTCATAAGCTGAAGGCGGAAGCGTTAGAACATCTAGGGAAAAACGAAGAGGCTAAGAGGGAAATCGAAATAACTTACGAATTGATCTACAACGAGAAGGATTTCAACTAAGGTTTAGGTGACCCTCTCCTTTTTCCACCTCGGACTATGTAATCAAAGACGGAACTAATTCCGTCAATACGTTGATCTCATAACGTACCAATAGGTTAAAAGGAGTTTAGCTGCCTAAAATGAAATGTACTCAAAGTTTTACCTTTAATTTACACTTAACCTTAAAAAATGTCCAAGTAAGAACAGAAAGCCTAACCTATTAAGAATAAACCAATGAGTTAGCAGGATCTTTTCGTCACACCCGAAGGTCTCTTCATTTCATCACTTCTCGCTAAATACTTATGCAATTAATCCCTCAAAAACATTGAGCGTAAGTTCAAACCTCAGAAGTTAGCTGTCTAACATTGCCTACCCTCCGCCCTTAATAATCTCTAGCTTTATTATAATCAAGGTTTTTAGTTCCTGAGTACAAGACTTAAATAATGCAATCATTACTTAAAGTAATAGTTGGCTTAACGATGCTTTTAGGAGCGATAGGCTTAGACTATTTGGGGGCGTCATTACAGAGCTTGTCGATTATAGTTATCTCGATGATAGTGTCAATAGCTGGTGCATTGGTGGGTATAAGAGGTTTATTAGAGTTTTTAGGAGAGAGATTTTCTCGTTAATAAAGCCAGCATGCTACGTAGTGGTCTTGATCTATTTCCTTCAGTTCGGGTTCCTTTTCTTTGCATCTATCATGAGCGAATGGACATCTGGGGTAGAACACACAACCTTTCTCCGGTCTCACTACGTCTATTTTTATCTTTATCTCCTTGGGCTTATCCCTTAATGACGGGTCGATTTTGGGATAGGCTTCAATCAGGCTTTGAGTGTATGGGTGCAGGGGCTTCTTTATAACGTCACTGGCTCTGCCGATCTCTACTACTTTCCCTAGATATAAAACTGTGATTTTATCTGCGATTATTTTAGCTATCGGTAATTCATGTGTTATCAACATGAAAGATATACCTTTTTTCTCCCTAGCGTCCTTTATTATCTTTAGTATTTCGCCTTTCAGTGAGGCGTCTAACATAGTCGTTGGCTCATCAGCAACTACGTACTTAGGGTCTACGATTATTGCCCTAGCTATGCTAAGCCTCTGTCTCTGTCCACCTGAAAGCTGATATACTCTATTCTCTAATAACTCCAGCGGTAGTTCTACTAAATTCATTGCCTCCTTGATTTTCTCCTCAATGTTCTCCTCTTTTCGGTATTTTAACGGCATAGCCAGAACGTCATACACTCTCATAATTGGGTCTATCGAAGAATAGGGATCTTGATAAATCATCTGTGCGTATCTTCCTACTACCTTAACCTTACTTTTTACTACGTTTATTTCCTCATTGTCAGTTTTGATGTAAACTTCCCCTTCTGTGGGTTTCTGAAGACCTAAAGTAACCCTCCCTAACGTAGTTTTACCAGAACCGCTCTCACCTACTATTCCCATAATCTCCCTTTTCTTAATTGTAAGCGTCACACCATCTAACGCTTTGGTCAAGTGCTTCTTACCGAATATCCTACCACCAGTAGTGAAATAGACTTTTAAGTTTCTCACTCTAACCCTATAATCCTCAGTAGAGCCAACAGGCAACCTCGTCACCATCTGAGAATTTTTTAAATTCGGGTTCTTCATTGAAACATACGTCTTTAGCAAAGGGACATCTAGTGTTAAATCTACACCCTTTAGGGGGGGTTGAAAGGTCTGGCATAAAGCCAGATATCCCTTTTATTGTATCTTTATCTAACGTAGCTATAGACTCTATTAGTAAGGACGTGTAAGGGTGTCTGGGTTTTTTAAATATAATCTCAGAGGGACCGCTTTCCATAATCTTACCTGCGTAAAGTATATAATTTCTGTCTGAGATTTCAGATAATAACGCTAAGTCATGTGTTATGAAAATTATAGATAAATTCAGATCTTTTCTAAGTTGCTTTAGTAAATTAAGAATGTATTCTTGGACTATTACGTCTAGGGCAGTAGTAGGCTCGTCAGCTATCAGAACTTCAGGGTTAAGTGCTAACGCCATGGCTATAAAAGCCCTCTGTTTTTGCCCTCCAGATAACTCGTGAGGGTACTTCTCCGCCAATGATGGATCCAAGTTAACCATCTTAAACAACTCTTTAACCCTTTCATCATAGTCTCCGTTCCAACCGTGAATTTTCAAAACCTCTACGATCTGATCTTTTATCTTAAAAACTGGCGTAAATCCAGACATCGACCCTTGAAAAACCATCGATATCTTTTTCCACCTGTAATTTCTCCTGAAGGTATCCTCATCCAGATCTAAGATGTTCTCGCCCTTGAAAAGTATCTTGCCTCCCTCAATTTTTCCAGGGTTAGGTACTAACCTCATTATCGCGTATCCTATAGTGCTTTTCCCCGAACCGCTCTCCCCGGCAAGTCCTACAATTTCTCCTTTATTCAAGTTCAAGTCAACGTCATCCACTGCCCTTACGACACCCCTCTTAGTATAGAAATAAACTTTTAAGTTCTGTACCTCTAATAGCATTTTATCTCTCCCCTAAAGTAATCCTTTCTACAGCGAAACCTATTAGAACGAAAGGAACTGCCACTACCACTATCATAAGGCCAGGGAACACTACCCACCACCACCAACCGTTCACTTGGGCTTGATACGTTTCCGCTTGATCTAAAATACCTCCCCACGTTACTATATTAGTTGGAGCTATTCCTAGAAAAGCCAGAGTTTGAGCAAGCAATATACCGGCAGGAACTCCCAATGCCATGTAAGCTACAGTTATCGGTATCAATCTTGGCATAAAATGAGTAAAGAATATTCTATAGGAAGGTATGCCCAAGAGTTTGTCCACTTCAACGTAACTGTTAGATTTGATCGATAGCGCCATAGACCTCGCAATAATTGCGTAAAAGGGCCACGATAGGAAGGATATTAACAGTCCTTCCAATTCGAGGTTAGGCTCTGTGACAAAGGATACTGCGACTAAAAACGGGAGTGCAGGCAATGCCAGAAACACCAATGTTATCCACTGAATAACGGAGTCTTTAGTACCGCCAAGATACCCTGATATACCACCTACTATAATCCCGACCACTACGGAGACAATTGAAGTTAAGGCACCTATTTCTAGTGCATCGGGAAGCCCTAAAAGCACGCCTAGGTCTATGGGCCTACCAAAGTAATCTGTACCCATGAGTCCGTAAGAATTACCTAATAGTAAAATTTTGGTTTTGGTTACGTTCATCGGTTTCGCAGATATGACTTCTATTTTCACTATGTATTTGCCGTCCTCGGTCACTGTTAAGTTAGACTTGGGCGAGTTAAACAGTGCGGTGGATAATGTAGTACTGTTTACTATGTTGGGGACTTTACCGGTGATCGACGATATATAATTTAGAATGAAACCTTGTATAGCTGTTAAATCAAAAGGTACGTTAAAATGCGAATTAGGCACTTGGATCTGAATTGTGCTACCGTCGGGTTTATTCCAATAGACTACTTCCTCAATCGGCGTACTGTTAGTAGAAATTATGAAGTAGACGTTGTAAGCCGGAGACGACTTAGTCCAGTTAAACGAGAACGTGATTAAAGCTATGTAAATGTCTTTGGCTGGTGAATACTCTGATATGTTAGTTGGGGACAACTGCTCAGTCGTGAAATACTTATTAGGATAGAAGATTCCTAGCCACGCCGGGGGTACGTGTTTCGGATACTCACTCCATGATGCAGGATTATTCCACGACTCATACACTTGGGCAGGTACTGATAAGGCAACTACGGTGAAAACGAGCAAAATTAAAAGTATTATGAGTCCGGTTAGACCCATTTTATTGTGTAAAAACTCTCTCACATAACTAGAAATACCAACTTCGTATTTACTCAAATTTATTCACCTGACCTTATTCTCGGGTCCAGAATCCCGTAAACTAACTCTCCTAAAAACAAACCCAAAAGTAAGACTATCGTTAAGACGTAAGTAACTCCCAATATTACGGGCAAGTCGTTTAATGTTATTGCAACGTAAGTCAATAAACCTATCCCCGGCCATTCGAATACTACCTCCGTAGTCAGGCTACCTCCCAATGAACCGGCAAGAGCTAAGATAGCTTGGGTAGCTATTGAAGGAGAAGCAGTTCGTAAGACGTGTTTGAATAGTATCCTAGATTCTGGTATACCTCTTGCTTTAGCTGTGATTACAAAATCCTCCTTCATTGTAGAGGCAACCAAGCTCCTAACTATATAGGCAAAACCACCCACATTCACTATGAATATGGTGATTAGAGGAAGAGTCATATGGTATATCACGCTTATTCCATAGTCAAAGGGGTTTTTCGGTGGTGGAACTGATGTCATTCCCCCGGGCGGGAAAACTTTTACTCCATAAGCTAAGGCAGCTATTAAAACAAAGCCTAACCACCAAGTTGGTATACTGGAGTGGACTACCGCTATTATGGCAATTATTTTATCCCATACTTTTGATTTAGCGGAGAGTAGTCCTATGATAGTGCCTGCTATTATAAATATGATAGTCGCCGTCGTGAAAAGGAGTACTGTGTTGGGTAAATAGTATGCTATTATACTACTAACCTCTCTCGAGCCAGATGGTGCTTGGATAAAATAAGCGTTACCGAAATTAAAGAGTATGAGATTATACATTTGTACAAAGTATTTAGTAATAATAGGCTGGTTCAACCCGTATGCAGAAATTAACGTTTCCTTGTACCTTTCAACAATAAGTTGAACTTGAGTGGAGTTTAGATGGTGAGAATTTTTTAAAAGAGTCTGAGTAAATTGTGCCACTTGAAAATCTATACTTTTAGATATGACTTCCTGCAAAATTGGAAAGGTAAATATATAGAGAATAGACAGTGTTGCAATTAGAACGGAAAAATAAATAATTGCCTTTTTTAGGACGAATGTAAAGTACGCCATTTAGAAACCTCACTTCCTCCTTCTTAATAACGCGACAGCCGCTATCACTATTATTATTATCACTACCACAGCTCCTATGAGACCTACATTAATACCACTCGACGTTGTGGAGGTAGCACTTGATGAACTGGTCTGAACTGATGTCGTACTTGAATTAGTTGTTGTTGTGGTAGACGAAGTGGTAGACGAAGTCATGGTATTAGGTGGTAATACGACTAGAGAAACTTCCATTGGATTTATCAATATCGAAGTGTTTTGATACGCCGCTATTGTTAGAATGTAAGAGCCAGATGACAAGTTCTTCGGTATATTGAATGTGAACTGACCTTGGTTGTTAGTCATTTCTTGCGTCGAGAATATTATGGATCCATTAGGATGTAGTAATTCGAGATATACCGTCACATTAGCTACCGGACTTGCTTGGCTACTTCCCGCTGGAGTTCCCCTCACCGTCCCGTTCAATACTTCTCCTGCCGTTACTGTAGGTGGAACATTGAAGGATATTGAGTACGTCATCGGCATTAATAATGCTTGTTGCGGAGGGACGAGGTTGAAGTACGGGTTCTTAACTATCTTTGCAAACGGTGGGGAGGCACTGGGGTTCCAAGCTACCAATATGAACGGTCCGTCACCAATTAGAGCGTTATCGTAAGTCTGGATGAAAGATATTGCAGCTTTGTAACCAGATATCGCTTGTTGTTGAGTCACTAGTGTCATGTTACTTAATTTTTCTACTTGTAGTAAACTGTTCGGTATGTAACCGCTTGTGGAAGCGTTTTCCAATGCTGAAAGTATATAGCCTACGTCAGTGGGGCTTACTAAGTTTAACCAGTCAATTCCTTTAGATTGTGCAGTGCTCTCTGACCACGCAGCCTTACCTTCAGCTACAACATCCTTCATACCAACATACACTTGCCACGGGAAGTAACCTCCACCAGCTAATGAATAACCTAACGGATTGAATGAACCAAATAAGCTTACTGCTGCCTCTGTTGGGTCGAAGAACCAATCGTTACCCCATATTTCTATTGCTGTAGAGTTAATTATCTTAAATCCTTTAATCGTCTGTAGTGAAGGACCGTAGACGGAACTAGTAACAGAGTCGTAAATTGGGTTGCTGGAGTTCAGTGACATTTCTGACGCTATGATGTATTGGTATATTATGTCCGCTAAAGTTATGTTTTGTCCGTCCACCCATTTATCATTATTGAAGAGAGGTGCTAAATTGTAGATCACAGCCATCTGTGCAGTTGTATTTGAAGGAACATATGTTACTTGTTGTTTTGCAGGGTTCCACCATAAAGCGTTGGAAGGAACCGGTACCACAGCATTGGGAGTTATGTTCATAATCTTAAATGAATAGATGTAAGGAACTGGATATCCTGATCCGGGTACTGTTAAAGCAGCTGGGGTAAACAGAGCTGTTGCAATCTCGTCCGTGTAAGCGTCGGTGAAACCAGCACCAGGGTTAGCAGCTCCTTGGGTTAAATACCTAACACCTATAGTCACGTTCGGGTAGGAGCCGTTAACTATAGAGAGATAGGTCTGGAAGTTTAATAAGCTACCCTGAGCGTAGTTGGGGTAAACACCGTTAATGTTAGACAATACGTACTGAGGAGTCAAGCTAATTCCCAAGCCTATTCTTACTGACATGTTGATTCCGACGTTAACTATATCATTAACTAACTGGTAGTACTGAGCAGCATTGGTGAATTCACTTTGACTAAGTGTTAAAGACCAGTTGTCGATTTCATTTGCCTCTTTAAGTAGAAGAGGAGACTCATACTTACTATCGTTGAAGGTACCAAATGATAATCCATAATATGAGGTGAAGGGGGCAGAACTACCTAGTGTGGAGTAAAGCCCTTCAACTAACCCAGCATCATAATATCCGTAAGTGTCTCCCCATGCTTCTATGAGAATGTCCCATGTAGTATTAGCTGGATCGCTTCCGTAGACCATTGATATTTCCTTTTGCAAATTACCTTGTATCTCCTGAACTGTAAACCCTAGTTTTTCTAGCTGACTAATGAAATATTGAGCATATTCACTCCTCACTGTGGCATCGGTCCTTACGAAAACATAAACCGTGATGGGTTTCCCGTCGTAGTACCATTTACCATTAACGTATTGAGCACCGTGTGCGGTCAACACTTTATAGATCGTCTCATTGGCGTAGGTGAAATTATAATGTATGTAAGCGTATTTAGCTAGAGTGTTCTGTATGTGTAACACACATGGTTCTCCGGCGTATAAAGTTATCGAGGGTATTCCGTATCCGTGAAGTATATTATCCACAAAGAAGGTCCTGTTAACTATGAAGTTTAATGCAAATCTGACTTCTTGGAACTGGAACGGGTTAAACCCAAATGTTGTATTTAAAGGATTTACCAAGACGTCGTAGTAAGCAGCCGGCATTAAATATGCCTTTGCCCCCGGTGGTAGGGAGGTGTACTCCGATGGGGGAACTGAGTATGCGTAAAACGCTATCTGACCATGTTCAAACGCTAATATACCGTTCGCATCATTACCGTTATACGAAATGAACGTTATTGAAGTTGAGGCAGGCATTGAAGTTGGTTGAGCCAAGGGTGTAATTATACCTAACAGCATTAGGAAAAAAATCGGTACCGAGATCAATCTCCTAATCCTATAAGACTGTCCCAATTTATTCACCTTACAATACTTAATCTACTTTAAAGAAATATAAACTTTTATTGATTGAGTAAAAGAGGTATGAAATCGTCTTTAGTTTTTTTAAAAATAGAAATTATTTGACGTTGTTTTTTAACTGGTTATTAATTCAACTCGGTAGTACTATAAAACATTTTTATTGCGTATTGTCCCACATCTCTTACCCTCTAAGATATACTCCCGACTATGTCGACTACTTTTCCTTCGTATATAAACCCATTATATAGTACTTTATGGCTAAAGTTAATGAATATGGGACAAATGTACGTTATTCGTCACCACCATTAACTGGGTTTCCTAAATACGACTTCTATTGATAACGTCATTTATTTCTCGATTGATTATAAGTAAACGATCTACATTGAACTATTTAAAATGTTTCTTTCGATGCACGAAATAAATAGAGAAAGAAGAAACAAAAACTTGATTAGAACAATCCCTTATGAGACTCATACAATACTTGGGGGGTAAAGGCCTTAATTCTCCAACTTATGTTAAACTGCTTAGCAGCCTGCATCAACATGTCCATGTTTTCGACATCCCACTGACAAATCGCCGTCTTATTTTCATGAGAAATTTCTACCTTTTCAAGCTTCATGCCTTTAGGAAGTTTCTTGTCCTTAACCATTCCGACTAACTGGTTGAAGAAGTTTGTAACAGCGTCTTTCTGGCTATCGTCCCATTCATGAACTACTACTACTTTCATAACAACCTACCACCTATATTTTATCTTAGAAACTAATAAATCTACTTGTTGGAAACATTTTCAAGATTATAAAAATAATGTAACAAAATAATAAAAATAATTAGTTAAATTAAGGTTCATCAAATTACTCCAAAATAGTTTAGGTATTACACAAAGTTAAAATTAGCATTAACTTATACGATTAAGTTCCCTAATAACTAGGAATCTTGAAATTGGGTGAGCATTCAATGATTTAATTCAAAATTTGATAATTAAAATGATGAGTAAAAAGGTAATCACACACATAACGATTTCAGGATAATGAATGTTCAGTGTAATGCCACAATAGGTCGTAATTATAAGACTTTACGTACAAATTGTATCTCTAACCCGTAAATTAATAGGAAACGAAAACGACCTTAATGAGCTCTCTGAATCCATGTAACGAGGACTTAACGTGAGGCCCGCCTTAACTACTTTCCCGTAAAAGACTTTTATTTGGTGAGTCACTTTAAACACTCTTCTATGAAAGCTGTGACATAACTGTACTCCTTAGCTAAGGTCTCTGGGTCAGTTAATGAATGACCGCTATCATTTACGAACAATAACACGTCATTTCCTAACTTCCTCGCTTTCGCCACGTATTTCATCGCGTGGGCTGGATGAACCCTATCGTCGTTTATCCCCGTATAAACGAAGGTTTTTGGCAACCCGCCTTTCAGGTTGTGGTAGGGGCTATAAGATAATAAGTAGTCCTTGAACTCAGGGTCATCCGGATCCCCGTACTCTTCAATCCAGTATTTCCCTACGTACATTTTATGATATCTCATCATATCTAGAACCGGATGACCGATTACCGCACAGTCCACTAGTTGAGGAGTCTCGTTAAGTACAGCTCCGACCAATAACCCACCGTTGCTCCCTCCCATTGCAACTGTCCTACCTCCGGCAAGTTTGACCAAGCTCAGGAAATGCTCAAAGTCCCTGAAGACGTTTTTCTTGTTTAAGAGCATTCCCGCCTTATGCCATTCCTCCCCGTTTTCATAACCTCCCCTTAAGTTAGTGACAAGAAAAGAGTATCCATCCTCTAGTAAGACCTTAAGGTGGTACGGTGAAAAAGGTAATAAAGAAACACGAAAACCCCCGTATCCGTAAACGATTACCCCTTTCGACTTCTCGTGTTTATAAAGGAGGAAACCATGAAGTAGTACATCTCCTTTTACATATATGTCTTTAACGCCTACTTCGTATTTTCCCGTCTCGATAATTGTCTCACTATTAGTCAACACTCCTCCTTCAATCCTTCTCCTTGTCACCTTAGAAATGAAGGAAAACGAAGTCTCGAGTAGGAAAAGTGCACTTCCTCCTCCATCCATCATAATTACGTTATCGTGAGGCTCCTCTCCTATCTTTTTACCTGAGAGGTCATAATATTCTACTGGAGTTCTATAGTCCTTGATCAAGGACACGGCAATAAAGTCTTTACCGCTTGCCACAGCGTTTATAGGTTTTTCAAAGCCTAGTGTCACCCCGTTCAGGATCACATTATCGTTCTTGCGATATATTATGTAGTCCTTATAATCAACTACGTCTATCAACTCTGCCTCATCTACCTTCCTCAACTTATCAAAGCTTTCACCTACGTACAGTTCTGAGTATCTCCAACCCTTCGTTTTCACTAAGGTTATAACGTCTCCGAACACGTCAATCGATATGAATTCACCGGGCTTTAACTCCTTACCGTAAACTATATCGTCACCACAAAAGACCCTATATGTTGGGTACTCTCCACCGTCCGGGGGAGGAGATGTCCTATAGCTCTTGACGTAACAGACCTCGTTTCCGTGCTAAAAAGGTTGTGAGACCCAGTTACCTGAGTCCCTTGTAACCCTACCTTCTTCCGATAGGATGAAAGTCCTAACCTCGTCACTACCCTTCTTTCCCACACTAATGCCAAGTTCCCTGAAGCCCCTTATCTTCCATATATATTGTATTACCTCGTCACTCTGGGCTATATATAGTTCCTTCTGCCCTAAGTTCACTGACCTTTTCTTTCCATAAATCAGCATAACGGGTGTGTTTTCATCGAAGGCAAAAAGCTGAAGGACGCGTGGTTCGTAGAGAATCTCCGGAGCTTGGGGTAAAGTTCATCAGCCCTTTTGCCGAGAAGTAATTTAGTCCTCTCGTTCTCCTCCTTTATGAACTGTACTGTTCTCTCGTCTTTTAAGTCCTCAAGGTAGATGAACTCGTCTTCCATTGACAGAATTGGTTCAATGGGGTTATTAAGCTGTACTAGAAAATTTAGGGATCTAGAAAGGATTAGCCAATAAGTGTCAGCGACAAAAGGATATTCTATAGTTTTCGTCATCTCTGTTAAAAGACTATAACCGCTCCACTTATACGTACGAAAACTTCAAGAACCAACTTGCTAAAGATCATGGGCTGGTAGGAAAAAGTGTCTTACCTTGGTCTTCATCATTCTACTATTAACGGTATTTGATATCTGAGTATTCTGACCTTTTTCCCTATTTTCACTTCGCCTTCGACTATAGCTAAAAGCCCTCCCTTTACTCCCTCAAACCTAACCATCGCTATTTTCTGAGGTGGGTCTACCTTATTACCCTTATCATCCTTGTAAATCACCGTATAGGTGTCAATGTACGGTGCAGACCCGACCTCAACGAACTCAGTCTTACAGAAGCACTCCTCGCAATAAAGACGCGGAGGGACGTATGTCATACCGCATCTTGGGCACTTACTCCCAATTATCTTGCCAGCCTGAATCCCCTTTACGAATTCCTCTCCCGCTATCCCTACCGTATAGAGGTATTCCTCAGCACCCATCTTATCTATTAAAGACAAGGGCTTATCCCCGTCACCCTTAAACCAGCTCATCCCTCGACCACCTTAAAACACTCTATATCGTTTATACTGCCTTCTCTCTTTTCCCTCCACACAGCTTTCACCTTTTTTCCGATTAACTGATCCACGTCCACTTTACCACATATTCTGTGAAAGAGACCCGGGAATATCCAGTCCTTCTCTCTCCCTCCTAACCTTATCACGGCGATTACCTCTGGCTCTTCCAACTTGTCCCTAGTCCAAGAAATATAGCTCGCACTAGCTGTTTCTATTACACCCTCATCACTCACTTCGACCCACTCGTCTGTAGGTCTGAAACAGTCGTCACAGTACATTCTCGGCGGTACGTAAACCCTTCCGCAACGGTAGCACTTCCTACCTATGATCTTCCCTTCTTTTAGACCGTTAAGAAACTTCGTATAAGCTATCCCTGCTGAGAAGGAATAGTAGGCTTCAAGCTTATACCTTATCGTCACAGCTTCTTCGCTCTTCTTTATCGGAGTTACCACAGCCCTCACCTCCTCATGATCACTACAGCTGACATCTGCATGAGGTCGCCCCAGTTTTGAGCCAGACCGGTATATACGGGTTTCTTCACCTGCATCCTCCCAGCAATACCCTTTAACTGCCAGTAAATACTTATGACCTTTAGAAGACCGGAAGCACCTATCGGGTTACCGCAACCCATGAGTCCTCCCGAGGGGCTACTGGGTATATCACCGTCAAGATCGAACACTCCCTCCTTAAGGAGTTTGGGGGCTTCGCCTCTCTTTGCGATCTTCAAACCCTCGATGTGGTGGAGCTCTTTGTAATCGAACGGGTCGTGAGGCTCTATCACGTCGATCTCCTTGTCAGGCCTTTCTATCTTAGCCATTTTGTATGCCATCATAGCCGATTCTTCCACATATCTGGCATAGGCTAGTTCTCTGTTACTCCACTGAGGATTGTCCATGTTCCATCCTACACCTACGATCCATACCGGGGTGTCCGTAAACTGTCTAGCAACATCCCCGTTAACTACCACTATAGCCCCCGCACCATCGCTCACCGGGCTTACGTCCAACCTGTTGACGGGCCACACTAAGACTTCGCTGTTCAAGACGTCATCGACCGTGATGTTAGCTGCTGCCTGAGCGTAGGGATTATTCAAAGCGTTTCTCTTATTCTTTACTGATACAAGTGCTATTTCCTCTTTGGACACGTTATATGTCTTCATATACCTATACATTTCCATTGCGAAGATCCAGATGAGGTTAGGGTTTAGGGGCTTTTCTGTTATCGGATCCCATATGTAACGGAAAACAGACTGGGGATGAGGTAAAGCGTGGCTCATCTTTTCCTCACCGATCACTAAAACCTTATCACAAAGCCCGCTAGCCACGTGATACCATGCCGAGATGGTAGCCATGCCTCCAGTAGCTCCACCAGCATAAACTCTGCTTACAGTCTTTCTAACTCCTCCCGAGTGGGCTATATGTTCTCCCCTCATGTGAACCCCGTCGTAAGCATCAAGAGCTGCACTAGTTATAACGCAGTCGATATCCTTTAGTTCGAGCCCAGCCTCATCGAGGGCTTTTCTAGCAGCTTCCCAAGCCATTTCCTGAGGAGTCTCCTTAAGTCTTCTCCTGAAGAGTGTTAATCCCGCCCCTACTATAGCTACTTTCCTCAACATCATCACCTCTCCAGTACTACTACCCCTCCCGTAAAGCTCGGGACTCCTCTCCACGAAGCTACAACTGCTTTGTCGAACTCGCCTCTCCTCATAAATTCCACGGCGTCCAGTAGAAGTGCCAGACCACTGGCGTCCAACGGTCTTCCTTCTGACAAATGCCCTCCGAGAGGGTTTACCGGTGTTTTTCCGTCCGCATAGAGTTCTCCTTCCCTTAACTTTTTCACGGGGTCTTGAACCTTTAATGCCTCTAAGTGTTGTAACTCTTTGTAGCTGTAAGTGTCATCGACAAAAAAAGCTACGTTTTCCAGCCTATGTAGTCTCGCGATTTTGAACGCTTTGTCAGCAGCCAACCTGAGGTATGTAGACCTTCCGAGATCGGATAACTCCATAGTTGAATCGTAACCTACTCCTACACCGGTTATCCATATGGGATCGTCTGTGTATTTTCTAGCGACTTCCTCGTTAGCTAATACGATTACTACGGCCGCATCTGTAAATGGGGATATGTCGAGGCTTGTTAGTGGGTAAACTACGTACGGCTGCTTGACTACTTCTTCTATGCTTAAAGATGATGAATATGACCCTCTCGGGTTTTTCAACCCGTTTCTTTTGTTCTTTACAACTACTTCAGCTAGGTCTTCTTTGGTCGCTTTAGTCCTTTCCATGAACTTCACAGCGTCTAGTCCCGCCAAGAAATGGAAGTTCCTTGCACCTATTCTACCGTACAACGGGTCGTAGGCGAACTCCATTATCTTTTCCATTGTTATAATATCGCTGGGTTTTGCGTGTGACTCCACTACAGTTACCTTAGATATACCTGATTCAATGTGCATAACAGCGTGCATTATCGCCTGAACCGAGTCCCCAGGTACTGTCATTACGGGCCTAAGAGTACCTCCGATAGGGTCTGGAGCGAACTCACCAGAAATGCTTATCCCTTCCCAGAAGTCCTCCTGGCACGACACAAATGTGTCCACGTCTCTTCTTGGGTTTACATGAGCGTCTTCATAAGCCCTTAAAGCCGCCTCAAATACCATCTCCCTGAAGGAGAGCTCGGGAGTCGATGGAGTGAAGCCGTACCAACCTACTCCTATTATACCGACTCTCATATTTTCTCAGATGTTATCAATATTATTAAATCTTTCTTTTTATTCCTGTTTTTCCAATTTTATTGACTAAATAAAATTAACTGAATAGTAGAAAAGAGATTCAGAGATATAACGAGAATTTTCAGTTACCGTAAAGTAAGGTAATGGTTTTAACTTCACATTACGAGATTCAGTAGTGTTAGGGCTACTGGTAAGTCACGGCTCTCCTACTATCCTAATAGAGGACTTGCCTTGGAAGAAAGAACTGAGGGAATTAGGAGAGAAAATAAGGAGAGAATATGAGCCTGATCTGGTCGTAGTCTTGTCTCCCCACTTTATGAACTGGGGTGAAGACAACTTAATAGAAGCCGGAGAGAAGCTTAAATGTATTCAGGACTATTACGGGTTCCCTGAGGAACTTTACCGCTACTGCTATGAAATGCCTAATGATGTTGAGGTGGTGGAGAAGCTTTCAACTTTTCTCAGAAAGGACTACCAGTGGGGACTTGATCACGGCGGCTGGATCCCGTTATATTACATGTTCCCGGAGGGAGGTATTAAGGGTGTAGCTATATCCATTAGCAACCGTTCACCTGAAGAACACTATCGTTTAGGTGTTAAGATAGGCGAAGTACTAAGAGAAACTGGTAGAAAACCATTAGTCATAGCTACAAGTTCGCCAACCCATAGGCTAGACTTATATTCCCTCAAGGTCGGCAGGGACACATTCTTCGTATTCGACCATATACTTCAGGACTTAATCGCTGAGGGTAGGTTTGAGGAAATAGTCAAAATACAACAACTTTTCCCGAAGGAGTTTAAGAACTCTTCGCCGGAGGGTGACCTGAAGCCACTGTACGTTATGTTAGGTATAGTAAGACCTACTTTGGGTAAGGTAATTTATTACGACGTACCGTGGTCCGGAGTTAGTATGATGCTAGCGTCTTTTCAGTGAGGATAGATTAAAGAAATGTATAGCTTGGCGAGAAAAAGCGTAGAATTAGTTTTAAATCTTCTTGTTCAGGAACGCGTTCAGGAATTCCTTTTCGACCTCATCAAATTTTACTTGGTTGTTACCGTGTATGTACTCCCAGACCTTGACTGCTGTGCTCAGAACTACACCTTGTCCGAAGTGGTTAACGTACCCGTTGAAGTGTTCGCACGAACCTACGAAGACACCGCTCGTATCACCTTCGTAGATCACCCCCTTTGAAGTCAAGGCGAACTGAGATACGTCATAATGATTCTTAATCGCGAAGAGGAAACTCAACGCGTCCGCTATGTACCTATCGCCGATCGAAGTCCTCATACAGTGTACGAACCCGCCGAAATCGAAACCCTGAATTGATAACATGTTATATATATTCTTGTCGGATGATACTATATTAGAACTCAGGTCGTTATTCCCCTATATACACAGTAATCCAAAAGGGAGAAAACGTTAAACCACACCTTACGCTTCTCGCCTAAACATTTTTAAAGTTTCAATGTTTTCCAGATAAACGTGTTGTAATCATACTAGCTAGCTAGTTAAGAACTCTGATGTGCTTTCCTAGTGTAGAATCATGTCCTTCTTTTTGTATATAACTTTTTAAATAAGGCCGTTGTTCTCACGAATATGAAATTCCTCCGTGAGTCCACCGGTTTCGTTAAGGAGTTCAATGCTTTTGACGCTTTTGCACTTAATTTCTCCTTTCTGGGTCCTGCAGCAGGCGTAGCCTACCCACTCTTCATAGCAGCCTTCTTACCCGAAGCCAGTTGGACATTAGCTGTGATCATAGGCTCATTATTGATGGTACCGGTCGTCATTAATTACTACCTCTTAACAGTGTTGATCCCCAGAAGTGGAGGGGACTACATATTCGTATCTAGGGCTATGGGACCGTTCACCGGTAGTGTTCTAGGTATGTCACTTATCATGGCTTTTACTATGGGTTTCCCAGTATTGGCCTTACTAGAGGTCGTTATGGTAATTACCCCCGGTCTACAGTCACTAGGGTACGTACTAGGTGTTAGAGGTCTGATCAGCCTTGGGGAGGGAATAACTTCTTCTCCTTCAGAGCTTTTCGCAGTTACTACATTAGTCATCTTCGCTGTTTTTTCCCTCTCGTTATCAGAAAGACTATACGTTAGGGCATTCCGTTATCTCACTTTGCTTCAAATTGCCGGTACGGTTTTTATGGTAGTAGGTCTGTTCACAGTTAACGACCAACCGGTCTTCACTTCACCGTACGTAAACTTACAAACGTTGTCTCTTTCCTCAATATTCGTTCTTTCCATGTTTGCCTTCACTAACGCTCCAGCGTTCTTTGCAGGTGAGATAAAGAGAATTAAAAAGAGTTTCATATCGGGTTATCTTATCTCCTACGCTGTAGCGACGTTGTTCGCGTTATTATTAGTGATAGGGATCGAGAGAGGATTCGGTAAGCAAAACTATATTAATTACGTACTTAATGGGTGGAGTCTACCAATGTCCACTTCGTCCATTCTCTCCTTTGCCGTATACGCGTTTTTGAACGACCCGTATATTGTGGTATTCTTAGTGATCTCAGCCCTAAGTTGGTACGTGCTATACGCGATGATAAATGTGGGAGCATCATCAAGGATACTGTTTTCAATGGCCTTCGACAGGTTACTTCCCTCATTCTTTGCCGAGGTCAGGAGAGGTATACCTATATACTCGCTTATATTCACTCTAACCCTTTCAATGCTTTTCAACTTCTTGGAGGTATATCTGAGTTACTCCGTTAGCTTTGCAGTCGACGGCCTTTGGTTCGTAATTTGGAACTACTTAATCGTGGCAATAGCTTCGATAAAATACGGAAAATCCGACAGGAAAATTCTTATTACGTCTCTTCTATCGGTTTTCACGTTGTCTCTCGTAGTAGTACTAACAGTGCTTTACGGATTACTGAATAGCTCCTTCGGAAGCGTAATATTCCAAGGTAATACAGCCTTTGACTTAGCTACGATAATAATACCACCCATGACCGGGACAGTGACTTACTTAATATCCAAAGAGATCAGGAAAAAACAGGGTATTGAACTGTCGGAGATATACAAGGAAATCCCTCCAGAGTGATCATTTTATCAAACGCTCTGCGTTGTCCTTCAGTATCTTCTTTTTTATCTCACCGTCGATAGGTATAGCGTCAAACTCCTTCAACCACCTCTTCGGGCTGATAAGGGGGAAGTCAGAACCGAAAATGAGCTTGTCAGCTAGCCTTTTGGCGTTATCCCACAAAACTCTAGGAATGTACTTTGGTGCCCAACCGGATAAGTCTAAATAGACGTTGGGTTTGTGTAGTGAAACAGCAATGGCCTCTTCCGTCCACGGCCAGCCGAAGTGGGCTAAAACAATTTTCAAGTCCGGATACATCACCGCAATCTCATCGAAATGTATTGGCCTACCGTAATCGAGCCTTATGTTCGATCTTACGCCAGCCCCTATGCCTGAAGTGCCCGTATGAAATACAGCGATTAGGTTGTGTCTTTCGACAACCGAGTATAGCTTCATAGCCCTCTCGTCTAAGGGATGAAAGCCTTGTAACTGAGGGTGGAATTTAACACCTTGAGGTTCTACTTCCTTTATCGCCTTTTCGAGTTCCTCTACCGCATTTGGCTTCAGGGGGTCTACTGAGATGAACTTTATCACTCGTGCATCTCTAATCCCTGCGACTAATTCATTTGGAATCCTTCTTCCCATGAAAGTGGTAGAGTCTATAGGCAATATAACGACTCTTTCAATGCCTAATGTTTCAACTTCATCTAAAATAACCTTTAGGTCTTTTATCTCGACCTTAGCGTTGAAATATCTTAGTGCAGGTTCAGCATACTCACCGAGATATCTGAGGAACTCCTTTACTGGGGCGTGAAAGTGGAAATCTATTGCCCCAATGCTTTTCTCAACTCCTCTATTATTGAGGGGTCATCTAACGTAGATACATCACCTATTTCTTCTCCCCTGACTAGAGCCCTCAGCAGTCTCCTCATTATCTTACCGCTCTTAGTCTTCGGTAGACGCCTAACAAACACTACTTTATCAATAATATAACCGCTGTTCCTCAAGTACTCCTTGATCATGTTTTCCAGTTCTTGGCTCTCAGACACACCCTTCTTAGGTACTGCTACTACTAATATCCCTTCGCCTCCGTCTTTCTTGTAACCAACTGCTGCAGCCTCAGCTATTGCCGGGTGTGTGACTACCACACTCTCTACCTCCATAGTCCCTATTCTTTCCCCTGCTGTTATTACGTCATCTGCCCTACCTAAAACGTACAAGTAACCGTCTTTGTCCACATATCCGTAATCACCGGTGTAGAAATAACCTTGAAACCTAGACCAATAAGTCTTAACTACTCTTTCACCGTTATGATCTTTATGCATCTTTGCCAAGGCCGGGCTACACGGTTTCAACACGATATAGCCCTTACTCTGAGGGGGTAGAGGTTTACCCTCATCGTCTACTACTACGTATTCTGACCCTGGGAACTTAGTCCCCGCGGAACCAGGCTTATAGGGAATCTCGGCTATTCCGAAAGGAGTAGCCGCGACCGGGTAGAGGTGTTCCGTCATCCAATACGCATCTGCTATATACACATTAGGAATGTGTTCTCTCAACCACATCCACGCCCCCACATTTAATGGTTCTCCAGTGTTGAGTATCATTCTTAAAGTAGATATGTCCCCTGATTTTACCGACTCCTCTCCTAAGCTCTTCAATGTATATAACGTCGTTGTTGACGACCAGACCAACGATACTCCGAATCTCTCGATAACTCTTGAGAATAAGTCGGGTTTATAACCGATAAACCCCTCGAAGAGCACTCCTGTTAATCCCATGACCGGAATCACGTATACGTTTGCCATGGGCCATACTGGCCAACCAAGCTCTGAAATCGTCCACCACACGTCGTCCTGTCTTGGGTTAAAAATCGATTTGAACGCAGTGTTTAATGCCACCACGTAACCGCCGTTGGTGTGAGTGAGACCTTTTGGTCTGCCTGTTGTTCCTGATGTGTAATATATCGTGGCGACTTCGTTAGATTCTACGGCTACTGGCTCAACTTCCACCTTACCTCTGGGTTTAACCTCCTCGTATATTATGTCCATCTTGTTTACGTTAAAGTCATCATAGCCTCGCTTCACGACCAGAACCTTCTCTACCGGAGTCTTATACTCGTTAAGTAGTTTATCGACGAAGTCTTTTATCCTTATTTCGTTCCCGTTCCTGAAGCCCTTACTAGCTACTACCATTACTTTCGAGTCACAATCGTTAAGCCTATAGGATAGTGTCTCAGGACTTAACCCTACGTAATGTATGACTAGAGTAGCACCTAATCGGTGAACAGCTAAAGAGAAGTATAAAGCTTCTGGGATACTCGGCATTAAGAGCGAGACCGTGTCACCCTTTTTCACTCCCAACTCCTTTAATACGTAAGCTGCCTTGTTCACTTCACAGTATAGGTCTCTGTAAGATATTGCCTTACTCTCAAGCCTCTCGTTAACCCAATAGAATGCTACCTTCTCTCCCTTTTCCGGTAAATGTCTATCAACGGCGTTATAAGATATATTCAACAACCCGTTTACGTACCACTTTTCGAAAGGTGGATGACCTTCAATAATTTTATCAGGTCTCTTGAACCATGTTATCAGCTTCGCTTTTTCCGCCCAAAATTTCTCAGGGTCCTTTTTAGCTTCCTCCCATTCTTTGATCACTTTCTCTAGACCGTAAAACTTTGCGTCCATAAAATTATATTACATAAATTCTCATATATATTTTACTTTGCACATTTATTTATTAACGATTATTTCAAAAGATAACATATGAGCGAACTGATCTTGGACTCCATAAGGGAATTCGTGAAAAGGCATGTAGAGCCCTTGGCAGTAAAAATTGACAAAGAGGACTGGTACCCCAGAGAGTTAGTAAGAAAAATGGGGGAAATGGGGTTTTTAGCACCTATGAGCGAAGGGCTTAGCCTACTTGACACAGCGTTGATCTTGAAGGAAATTGCTAAGGTTAGCGGTTCCGTAGCTCTCATACAAGACGCTCAGGGCGAACTGGTAACAGAACCACTGAGAGTTTATGGGGGAGATAAATACACTGTGGAGATGCTTTCCAAAGGCGAGTTAATAGGGGGGTTTGCCCTCAGTGAACCTCAGGGAGGAAGTGATGTAGCTTCAATTAATACTAGGGCAGAGAAAGTTAACGGAAAGTGGATGATTAACGGGAAGAAGATGTGGACTACCCAAGGTCTTTATGCCGATGTATATCTCGTTGCAGCAAAGACCGGAGAAAATGGCCTTAAGTCTATAACTACTTTTCTAGTACGAAAAGGGGAATGTGTAAAGGTGAATAAGATAGAAGTGATGGGAAACAGAGGCACTGGTACGGCTGAAGTTGAGTTCAACAACTGTGAAGCTGACAATATCGTAGGTGAAGTTAACAAGGGCTGGGAGGTAGTCAAGTACGCCCTTCTAGTGGGAAGGGTTGCGATCTCAGCCATAGCTCTGGGTTTAGCTGAAGGAGCTTTAGAGGAAGCTCTCGAGTGGGCAAAGAGTAGGGAACTGTTTGGAACCAAACTCGTGGAAAAGCAAGGTATACAGTGGTATTTGGCAGAAAGTGTAGCTCAGATAACTTCCCTCAATACGTTGTTAAAGTCTGTAGCCAAGACTGAGGACGTTTTCAAGGACGAAGGAAAAATTGCGGTGTTGAAGTATTTGTCAACAAGAATTGCGACTGACATTGTGGATAAAGCTGTACAAATCATGGGTGGAATGGGTTATGCTAAAGGGACTAAATGCGAGAGGGCTTACAGAGATGTAAGATTAGGAAGAATAGGGGAGGGAACCGATGAAGTGCAGTTAGGGATAATCTTTAAGATGGTTAATAAAGAGGGACTCCAGTACTTTACAGAATAGGGAGTTAAGAGGGTATGATAATCCCTACTCCTCAAGTGGTTCTCTAAGCCACATGTCTACTACCCACCTAATATGACCTCCTGAACCAATGGCGAGAACTAGTGGAAGGGAACCCTTGCCCTTTCTGGATTTATGTATTTGGATTGGGTTATAGTAACTTATGGAGTTGCTTAAGCTGCGAGTGTATCCTAAAAATATTGTAAAAAATTAGCTGGAAGGATTATATGTATGTTGTGGAGTAGTAAAATTAAAGAGGGCTGAGCCAAGAGGTCTAACAGACCCATATGGAATTATCA